>Ga0315282_10014156_pt1 | contig 11914 bp, 12 predicted proteins | sample YL17G07_20_MG_FD_203693 | JGI IMG/M metagenome (GOLD analysis project Ga0315282, IMG submission 203693) | Sediment microbial communities from Yellowstone Lake, YNP, Wyoming, USA - YL17G07_20 | ecosystem: Environmental > Aquatic > Freshwater > Lake > Sediment | place: USA: Wyoming | collected... | reverse complement strand
GGAGTCCGTAACCACCATAAAACGGATTCAACCCACCCAAATGCTCCTCGGAGCGTGAATTAGAATGAGCCGTATGTACCCGTTCATCACATACAAGCCAAACCCGATAGCCGGAGGCGAGTGCCCCCACGAATGCAGCTACTGCTGGGCGACGGCGCTGAAGAAACGATACGGCTTCGAGAAGTACCGGGGGGAATACAGGCTCGTCGAGAAGGAGCTGAGAACCTACCCGCCTGATAGTTTCGTATTCGTGCAGGACATGGGGGACATAGGCGATCCACGGATACCAGGAGGGCTGATCACAGTGAAGATCTTCGACTGGATGAAGAAGCAGCCAAAAGTCAACTTTCTGACAATGACTAAGAACCCGACATTCTACTTAACATGGCATAACTCGATTCCAGAGAACGTAATATTGGGAGCCACAATCGAGACCGATCTTAAAATCCCCCAAGACATCAGCAAGGCACCGGATACTAGGCTCAGACTTGCCCAAATGGCTGAACTTCAAAACATAACCATCAACAGAAGGTTCATGAGCATCGAGCCAATAATGAAATTCAGCCCCAGCTTCGCAGATTTAATTATTGACATAAAGCCCTGGGCGGTGGCAGTCGGGTTCGACAATTATGGTAATCACCTGCCCGAGCCTAGCTTCAGCGAGACAAGGGGGCTAATCGATAAGCTAAGAGACAGGGGAATCACGGTCTGGGAGAAGACCATCAGGGAGGCTAACTCGCGTGCGTGAGGTGAAGGAATGAAGAAAGATTGTCACGGGTGTAAACATTTAAGGAAAATAGAGCCCTGGGATAATCCAAAAGCAGAGGGGCGATGTGGAGCATCGCCTGGAGAAGTCTACGTTTGGACTCCCTTCAAGAACTGTAGAAGATACTCGCCTTCTTCTGCATTAAAATTAGAGGGTTCAAAGGAGGTGAAAAAAGATGAGTGATAACGTAAAGTTAAGGCTTCAGATTATGAAGTGGCTACACCTTACTGATCATGATGATCGCGTGGAGCTTGACAAGATCATTGAGGACATAACAGGGAAAAACTGCGACATAGGGGTTTCTCAACTATCAGACAAGGAAATAAAGGAAATTCTTCAAGGCATCTGGGCTAGAAAGAAGAAAAGAAAGCCATTAGAGATGGTGGCTGTAGTATGAATATCAAAACACGCGCGATGTGAAGGCACGATGATAAATCCCATCATAACCATAGGCGACGCTACGCTCAGCGACGGGGGGCGCAGAGTCGAGAGCACCCTCAAGGTTGACCCCAAGCTGAAGGGCTACTTCGTCGACACCAACTTCTATGCGGAGTACCCCATCAACGTGAGCGAGGCGCCCCCGGGGATACTAAACATCCCCGCACTATCCACGGTCCTCCACTTCGCTGTCGCCTATGGTGCCGACATAGAGGCCGGAGAGGTGGACTCTGAATACCTGAAGGCCGCGGAGGAGGCGCAGGCGTACCTCAAGACCTGCCCCGGCTTCGAGTCGCTGAAATGCGCCACCCAAATCAGGGCGAAGGCCACGAAGGCGCCGAGCCGCGCCTCCCCGCGCCAGGGGCTGCTCTTCAGCGGAGGCAGCGACAGCACCTGCAGCTGGATCAAGCGCATGCGCGAGGATCCTCTCCTCTACATGGTGTGGGGCCTCGACATCCCCACGTGGTGGCCCGAGTTCTGGGAGAAGATACGCGCCAAATACGTGGACGAGCTGCGCATCCCAAACCTGCGCCTAGTCAAGAGCAACCTGGAGGACCTCTACGCCACGAACCAGCTCTACACGCTGGGGGCGAAGCTCACGGAGGGGTACAGGCCCACCTACAGCTTCAGCGTCAACGCCCTCGGCGTCCTCGCCCCCCTCGCCTACCTGGACGGGGTGGGCCTCCTCCAGCTCAGCAGCACCTACCCCTCAAGGCACTACCTGAACCCCCGCTATCCCTGGGCAAGGTACCGCCCCAGCTTCCTGATAAACCAATTCTGGAGATGGGGGCAGACGCGGTGCGCGGAGGTGGACCACGAGTACTCGACCACGGAGAAAATAAGGTACTTTTTGAAGCCGTATTTGGACGCGGGGCACAGGCACTTCCTCAGGTCGTGCGGCAACAGGGCGGGGCTGCAGGAGAGGAAGCTGAAGTGGCTCAACTGCTGCAGCTGCGACAAGTGCCAGCGGACCACGAGCATGCTCGCCATCAACGGGATAGATCCCCGCGAGGTGGGGTTCCCTGTCGACGGGATGCATTGGGCGCGCATGCGCAGCGATATTGAGGGCAAGAAGTGGAACCCCGTCTACCTGAAGTACCACTTTGAGGAGATCCAGAGCCTAATAACCAAGAATACCGAGGATTACTCGGGGTCGAGGGGACTCTTCAACTGGCTCAGGGGATACCGGTTTGCCTAAGGTCGGCCTGATCGGCTACTTCAACAGCGGCGCATACAGCGACGACCTCATAGAGTATGTCACCAAGAGCCTCCTCCTGGAGCAGAGGCCGGACCTCGCCTTCGACTCGAATCTCATGTTCAGCCCCCGTGCCTCCGACCCCGCCTATTTGAATAGCTTCGATTTACTGGTCCACTGTGGGGGCAGCCTGCTCGGGAAGTGCACCCACCCCCCCGTCAGGGACATAGCGAGGTGGGCGGGGAAGGTCAAGACCCCGCTCGCTGTCTTCGGGATAGGCTACAGGTACGAGCCAGACAAGGAGCCCCTCGCCCCCGAGATGAGGGAGCGCGTCAGGCTCCTCTTCGAGAAGGCGGGGATGGTCTCCGTCAGGGGCAAGTACACCGTCCAGCATTTGAAGGAGAATGGTTTGGACATCTCCAAGATCAGTAGCCTCGCGGACCCCGTAATGGCGTGCGACATCCCCCTCGACATGAACCCCATCAATATAGTGGGGAATGTCCGCGACATGCCCCAGGTGGAGGTGCAGCACATTTCCACGGAGAGGGTTCACAGCCTCCTCGCGGAATGCTATGACTGGCTTATAGAGAAGTACGAACTCCCCCTTCTCTTGGTCTCCTGGAGGACTAACCTAAACACCGACAACGACGCTTCTGGGGCGTACAAAGTCACCAAACTTATGAGGAACAAGGGGTCGATGAGCGTGATCGCCCCGCCCAACTACTACGTCGCCGCCAAATCGGTCGGGCATGCAAGGTTCTACTTTGGGCAGAGGCTCCACCCCACCATACTTGCCGCCGCGCGCGGCGTCCCCTTCGTGGGCCTGGAGTACCAGTTCGACAAGATGCTCGACTGGGCCAGCACCGTAGGGATAGACAACGTGATCGACACCCGGGACGCGACGCTGGATTCCTTCATAGAGGCGCACGGGAGGGCGGAGGTAAACACGGTGAGGCTCAGGGAGGCGCTCCCCGCCAAGGTCGCGGAGATCAAGGCGACGGCTAAGATGATCGTGGAGCTGATCTGAAGTGTCCGAGATGAAGAAAGTCCAGCCCTTCCCAGCGGAGTTCTGTGTCGGCTGTGCCCTCAACGGATGCTACCCGTGGAACTCTAATCCCCTGCTCACTTGCAGCAGAGTCAAAGGGGGCTTTATCCCTTCTATGTGGGTGTTCTCAGGCGATGTGGTTGAGCGGTGCCTCCAATGCGCGCGCGCGCGATTTCATAGGATCTGCCTTACTCACATAACTTATTATTCACTATCTTGCGATACCTTATGCCTTTACTTCACGCCCCCCTTTTTTCTTGATAAAACGCTACAGCGTGACCAGACCCATCCCATGACCGGATCAGCCATCATTCCCGTCACGTAATCTTTTAAAGGCGTAGTTTCTCCTAAAGCTCAGGTGGCATGGCTTAGTCAGAGTCGTTCTCGTTCAGCCCCCACAGCTCGCCCTCAAAGACCCCGAAGCGTACATCCCCCTCGGGCTGTGCTCGCTGGGCGCGGTGCTCGAGGAGGCCGGGGCCGAGGTGATCGTGAAAAACCTCGCCTCGGAGCCGCACCCGGAGTCCGCCAAGTTCCCCGCCGCCGACTGGTACGGGATATCCTGCGTCTCCGCCGTCTATCCAGACGCGAGGCGCCTCGTGCCCATACTCAAGAGGCAGGGGAGGGTGGTAATGGGGGGCGTCCACCCCACGATCCTCCCCGACCAGGTAAGCGCGGAGGCGAAACCCGACCTCGTGATCACGGGGGAGGCCGAGTACCTCTTCAGGGACATAGTGTGGGGTAGGGGGTACAGCCCGATAATGCTCGCGGGGATAATTGAGGACCTCGACTCCCTCCCATTCCCAGCGAGGCACCTCTTCAGCGACGCGGACGTGGTCGACACCACGGGGATCCACGGCCAGGAGAAGGGCGTCCCAGCGACCACGGCGATGACATCGCGCGGCTGTCCTTGGCGCTGCACCACCTGCACCAAGAGCCACCCCATGTTCACGGAGTATCGATATCGAAGCGCCGAGCTGGTGAAGCTGGAGTTGCTTGACATCATGAGCCGCTATGGAGTGGAGCACTTCAGGTTCGTCGACGACGAGTTCACTGTCGACAGGCCCCGCACCATCAAGCTGATGCGGGAGATCAGGGATCTGGGCATAACCTGGGTCTGCATAACCCGCTGCGACACCCTGGACCGGGAGATGCTGCGCGAGATGAAGCTCTCGGGCTGTAGGGAGGTTCACGTCGGGATCGAGTGCTTCAGCGACAGGGTGCTCCAGTTGATGAATAAGCAGACCACGGAGGCCGTCCTGGAGAAGGGCTGCGGGATGGTCCAGGAGGCGGGCATAGGGCTGAAGACCTACCTCATGACCGACTACCCGGGCATGGAGGCGGAGGACAGGGAGAAGACCGTCTCATTCTTGAAGCGAGTCAGGCCAGACAAGTTCACGCTCAGCCGCTTCACGCCGCTCCCAGGCAGCGCCATGTGGGGGAAGGCAGAGGAGGTGGGCGGCGGCTGGTACTACCCCGACAGCGACGGGGATTACCAGGAATACCGAAACAGGCTCGCGGAGGCCATCCGATGAAGGTGCTCCTGACGGGATCGGGAGCCATTTCTTACTAACAGGTACAAGTTTTATAGGTGTATTAGACTCTAATTTAATTATGAATTGGCGAAAACAAGGCAAGGATGGTCGATTTGAGAGAAAGCATAAGATTTGGTCATTGGAGAATTTTAATGACGGTTATGTAATGAATAAAGGACGGTTTTTAGTTTATTTGCCAGATAACCCTAGAAGCTACAAAAACGGATACATCCTTCGGTCAATAGCAGCATATGAAATCTATCACGGAGTTTCGGTTCCCAGAAATATGGATGTCCATCACTTAGATAGCAACAAATTGAACGATGAGGAAAAAAACTTAATTTTAATAACTCATGGAGGCCACAGCATATTATCTCAAGAGACGCGCTCATTAGAATCAAGAATAGAACGTGTCTGCTTGAATTGTGGTAAAACCTTCAAAATTAAAAAAGGAAGGTTGAATGATAAAGATCATCATAGGGGTAGATTCTGCTCTTTGATTTGTTATCATAAATATCCGAGATCGGAGTCACATAAAAGTAATATGTCAAAAGGTCTAATAGAATCCTACAAGAAAAGGAGGATGGCAAAAACGAAGATACTTTTGACAGGTTCAGGCGGATTTCATCGGTAGTCATGTCCTCGAGAACCTCATAGCTAGGGGGATCGAGGTGCGAGCGCTGCAGCACTGCTGCAGCAGGAACGCCGACGCGGTGAAGAGTGACCTCGTCGAGACGGTTTACGGGGACATACGCAACCCCGACACCTGCCTATCAATCTGCAGGGGCGTCGATGGCGTCATCCACCTCGCTGCCCTCATACACGTCGACGACAGCCGCAAGGTGCCCCGCGAGTACTGGGACGTCAACGTGGGCGGCACATTCAACCTCCTCGAGGGCGCCAGGCTCGGAGGCGTCAAGCGCTTCACCTACATGAGCACAGCGGAGCGGTTCGGAAGCGTCGCCCCCCCGATGGCGGACGACCAGACCCCCGTCAACGCCTCCAGCCCATACGCCGCCTCAAAGTACTGCGCGGAGCGGTACTGCGTCGCCTACGGCCTCGCCTACGGGATGGACCTCAGCATCGCGATAGGCTTCAATGTCTACGGGCCCCGCCAGCGCAGCGGAGCCAAGGGCGCCGTGGTCGCCACCTTCGTGGACAGGGCACTGAGGGGCGAGGACATCACCATATACGGGGGCGGGACACAGACCCGCGACTACACATACGTACGGGACCTAGCCGATGGCGTGGCGAGGCTGCACCTATCGGAGAAGGCTAAGGGGGAGACAATCATACTGGCGAGCGGGGTGGAGAGAAGGATACTGGATATCACGTACGCGATCTTTCACCTGACCGGGGCGAAGTCTAGGATCGTGCACGTGGAGGGCAGGCCAGGCGAGAATATGCGCAGCTGCGGCAACCCCGATAAGGCTAAGAGGCTCCTCGCCTGGGAGGCGGATACCCCGTTTCAAACGGGGCTTGCGGAAACGATAGATTACTTCAAAAACTTGGTGAAATATTAATTTGTTGTGCGTGGAAATTCGGGTCTCAGACCCCGTGAGGGTGGGGGGCTGGAGGAGCCGCCTACCTACCTTCAGAATCCTTTGAATGGCTACTTAAATACGGATCCACGGACGCTGATCTTGGCCATAATGTTGACACTATGCTTTCTATAAGGCGTTGTGGACAGGGCTCCGCATTGGCTGAAAGGGGCGTTTCTAGGGCATTTCGAGGCCATTTACCCTAGCCTGAATGGCTTCGAGATCCCACTGGAAAAATGTCATCTGTGGCGATATGCGGTTTCTGGGGCGTATTGGAGGCGTTTTACGGCTCCTTTTGCCCGGTTGCAAAACAGACCGTTATGGATAGAGTTATTGGCCTTCTGATTCTGAGCCCTTTTAGAGGCATTCATAAGGCTCTAAAGGTTGAATCTCCCCTAACTCCTCTGCCTACCGGGCCTCCCCTGGGAATTTCCGCGCATAACAAAGCAATATTTTAGCCAAGTTTTTAATAATCAACTTCTTACCCATATCGGGTTGGCTATGCCCAGCTCCGTCGACAGCCCCCGGAGGAGCCTGTCGCGCTCCGCTATCTGCTGCTCCATATGCGTCACGCTCATCTGCCCCGGGTGGCTGCGCAGGTAGGCGGTCACTTCCCCCACCTTCGCCACCCTGTAGCCATTCCTCAGGAAGCGGATCCACAACTCTAGGTCCTGAGTGTAGTGGTACTGGGGGTTCCACATCATGCCCGTCTTGGCGCGTATGCCCCTTAACGCGTCGAGCCTGATGAGCACGGTGGGCTGGATTATTATGTTCCCGCGCGCGCAGAGCTGCGCCATCGATATGTAGGGGGTGTCGACATAGTGGAGCGTCTGCCTCGGCACCCCGTTCTCGTGGACCTGCACCGCGTCGCCGCACACCATCGCCACATCGGCGGGGGCGCCCCTAAGCGTGGCGAGGCTCCGCTCGAGCCACTGGGGGGCGTAGTAGTCGTCGGCGTTTATCCAACCTACGTACTTGGTCTGTGGGAATTGGTCCTCGATTGAGTTTAACCCCCTGAGTATGGCCTCCGTCTGCCCCACCCCCCTGTTCACGTAGGCGTGCACCCGACCCCTATACCGCTCCAAGATCTCGGGCGTCTCGTCGGTGCTGCCGCCATCCATGATGAGGTGGTTCACCTTAGCGCCCCGCTGCGCCTCAATGGACTTTATGCAGTCCTCTAGGTACTTGCCCCGATTCATACTTGTGGTTATCACGGACACCTCGGGGCGGGCCTCCGCCACTATCGCCTGGTACTTCCGGCTCATCGCGCGGTACGGGTAGTCTCGGCGGACCCGCTCGCTTGCCGCCCTCCCCATAGCCGCGTACCTGTCTCCCTGGAGGAGCGCGTTAGCCTTCTCCGCGATGGACTCTGGGCTGGGGATCGCTATCAATCCGTCTACGCCGTCTCGGATCATGTGTACGTTGCCCTCGCAGTCCGAAGTCACCACGCAGGGGAGGCCGCACGCCATCTGCTCGAGCAAGGCCCTGCTGCCGCCTTCGTGGCTGCTCATCAGGAACCCGATCTTCGCCTCGTTGATCAGCTCGGGGAGTTCCCCGTGCGGGCAGCAGTCCATGAACACGACTCGGTCCTCCAGCCCCAGGCTCTTAGCCAGCTCCCTGCACTCGTCGTGGTATCCTTTCGGTATGCTGCGGTCGTATGGTCCCACGAGCGCGAGCTTCCCTGGGATGCCCCGCCAGGCCTCGATCAGAAGGTGCTGGCGCTTAATCTCCCTGCGGAAGTCCGCAACCATGATGCCCGTGTACGTCTTCTCGCGTGGCATGGGGCGGAATATCTCGTCCTCGACGCAGAAGGTTATCGTCTTCACCTTCGACTTCGGCAGCTTGTTCACCTGCGCTACCCGATCCGCCATGAAGCCCTGCTGCATGATGAACAGATCCACCTCGTTGGCCCAGGGGATTCGGAGGTTGCTGTCCCCGAAGTGCACCAGCGCCTTCCAGGCCCCTGGGAAGCTCTGGAAGACGAGCCTCCACCTCGGGTCCTGAAACATGTTCATGAATATCATGTCGGGCGCGAAGTCCTTTAGCAGCCCCACCAGGGCCTCGGGGTGGTCGTGGGGGTAGAACACCATGCTCTGCCCGTTGATCAGCCTGCGGTCGACCCCCCTGTTAGTTGGGACGTATACCTGGACGACGTTGTCTGCGCTGAGGTCTGCTATGGCCTGCTGGTGGCTGTCCGTCTTCGTGTCCCAGTACTCTATGCCGTGGTGGGGGAGCACACCCCAGAGGAACGCTATCCGCGTCTGGCGTCCGTGCTCCCCCGCCGAGCCGTAGAGGTGCTCGTACTTCTTCACCATGCCGTCCTCGCTGAATCCCATGATCACGGTTCTACGCGCCTCGACCCCCGCCCTTGGGTTGAAGCCCGCGCGGACGTTGTCGACCCAGATGGCTGTGTCCACATTCCCCTTGGGCACCAGGTGGCCCGTCTCCCCGTCCTTTATTACGCTGGGGATGTCCCCGACCTGCTCCGACACCACTATGCAGCCCGACGACATGCCTTCGAGCACGACGAGGGGCAGACCCTCAGTCATGCTCGTGAACACGAGGTAAGTCGCCTCCCCGAGGAGCGCCGCCACCCCAGCCTCGTCGAGGGGGCCACGCATCTCCATGTTCGGCGGGGCGCTGCTCCTCATGAGGTCCACCACGTCGGGGAATCCGCCTCCAGCCATAACGAACTTCTGGTCTGGGAGCCTCTTCGCCAGCTCGACGAATACCTGGGGCCTCTTCTCGTTTATTATGCGCCCCACCCACACCCAGAGGTTCGGGTCCTTAGCTGCTGGGCTGAAGGTGTCGACTGGGATCCCGTTGCGTATCACGGTTATGCCTGGGAACAGCTTCTGGTTCATGAGGGAGTCCGTGGTGAACTCGTAGAGGAGGTGCTTCACAGATTCGATCAGCCTTATGCTGGACCTCCACGCACCCTGGTGGCCGTACATGTCGGCTAGGAGTGTGGCGATTATCCTGGTGCCTGGGCACGCCTGCCTGAGGCTCGGGATCACGTCGTAGCAGCTCCACAGGTTGAAGAAGTGGACGTAATCGTATCCCCCAGCCTTCACCTTGTTCAGTATGTAGGCGGAGAGGCCCCCCTCGACGCGCACCTTCTCGGGCACGTACTCCAGCTTCGAGTGCCTCGCGTACTCGTCGTGGAGGGGCCCCCTGTCGTGGGTTATCAGGCACTCCGCCTCGTACAGGCCCTTGTCCAGCCCCCTGAGCAGCCTCTTCAGCACCGTCTCCTGGCCCCCCACCAGGGTGCACGAGGAGAGGTAGAGGATCCTGATCTTCTTCCCCGCCACCCTCGGCTCGGCGCGGCGGGGGGTCGCCACGGGCGGGGGCGGCTGCGCGGCCTTCACCTCGCCCTCCCCCGAGAAGCGCATGGGGGGCCTCCCCAGCGGCTTCACGAACATCCTGCCCGCGAGGTTGACGCCCTCCGCGACGAGGGTGTCCCCGACCCAGATCTCCTTATCCCCCGCCTCGTCGGCCTCCACGGAGGCGACGCATGTGCCGTTGTCGCGCTCCGCGTACCTGAACTTGACGTTATGGAAGTCGTAGGTGACGGCGCCGCCAGCCACGGTGACGGGGTACTTGAGGATGATGCTGGATATCGTGAGTTCTGGGTTTACACATAGGCGGGTTACCTCCTTCTCGGTGCTCCGCATCGTGTAGTTGAGTTGCCTGAGGAGGACTCTGGCCTCGGGTACCGACATTTGCTTGAATTGGGGGTAAGTGAAATAATAGGGTTTGCGTATACAAGAAGGGTTTTATATTGGTCTGTATACACCCTCCTTTGGAGGGCGTGGCTTGGACATCATCTCTGAATTGATCGAATTCTTATTCTGCCTTGGCACGAGTTGGCTAGTCATTTTCTTGGGAGGACTCATCTACGGTCTGAACAGGAAAATCGGAGTTATTCTGATACTAGCATTCGTGGCGCTCATATATGGCATTTTACTTATGGGTTTTTACTATCTGTATTCCTTCAATAAGGTGCTGACTTTATCCTGGGGACCTGCGCTAGGTGGAGGAATAGCTGGTTTAACCGCTAGATCCATATTCGGGATCAGGAAAAGTACAGCGGAGACGATCAAGAAGATGTGGGGGGGCTGAATCTGGCGTGTGGTTCCTTTCTAGCCATGCCTCAATTAGGATCTACCGCCAGCAGCAAACCCCTCCGAAGCCCTAGGAGAAAGATAATATGAACTTCATTGAATGGCTATACGATGGCAAACACGATAAAGAACGTAAAGAAATAATCACACAGATCACACATATCACAAACTCTTTTTTATTCCCCCACACCAAAAACCAAAAGAAGAGAAATATGGAGATGTAGGAAAAAAATGGCGAGTTGGGCGTATCTGAATGAGGAGGGCAAGAAGCTGTGGGGCGACATCTTCCCAGATGGCAGGATCCCCGTCGTCAGCATGGTTGGTCAACTGGCGGTTCTCGGAGACAGAGAGGAGCCTGAGCCGATATACATGATTCGGACATCCGATCTGACGCCAGACCAATTCGGCAAGATACTGGACAAGGTGTCGAAAAACTTCAGCGCCAATCGGGAGGAGGTCAAGACCAACTTCGAGAAGGAGAACATCCCGCTGAGGCAGTCACTGACCTCTGGGGCTGGCACGGATAACCCAGGCATATTCTTCCCAGACTACGATGACTCCTACGATGACTCCTACGATGAAGAGATAGACGGGGAGGAGGATTTCGACGAGGAAGATCAGGATTGGTGAATGGAATTGAGGGCCAGGGCGACGCTGCAAAAATATCGAAACAGGGAGGAGCTTAGGAGGCTGATCGCTGTGGGCCTCAGGCTCAGGGGAGACGCCTTCAAGAAGACCAAGACCTACAAGAGGCTGCAGATCTCGCTTACGTGGATGGAAAAGGGCAGGATGAAACAATGATATTCTCTATTTCAAACCACATTGAGCAAATAATCAACGGCTCAAAAACCATGACGCGTAGAGATAGCGATCGATATCAAGAGGATCACTTGTATTCGGTTCAGCCCAAAAGGATAGCTAAGGGTATCCCAGAAGGTAAAATCTATATCACTATAAAGAAGCGGGAGTGGAAGCCTGACTTCAGCGACTTACCTAAGGCAGCCCACTTCGCCAAGAGTTGGAGGGAGATGGAGGCGGGGTACCCAATTCAGGATTTTGAGGCGAAACTTGAAGGCGGGTACACTTCAATGGAATTCGAGAAACTGTATGAGCGGATACACCCCAACTGGGCGGAGCGATGGGCCTACTATTTCAGGTTCTTCACAAAGCAAGAGTTAGATGAAATTATGACGCCTTCTTGCGCTAAAGGAGAGAATGAGAAATGAGTTACGATGAAATAGATTTTGAATGGGCATGCCCTAAATGCGGGGAA
>Ga0315282_10014155_pt1 | contig 11915 bp, 15 predicted proteins | sample YL17G07_20_MG_FD_203693 | JGI IMG/M metagenome (GOLD analysis project Ga0315282, IMG submission 203693) | Sediment microbial communities from Yellowstone Lake, YNP, Wyoming, USA - YL17G07_20 | ecosystem: Environmental > Aquatic > Freshwater > Lake > Sediment | place: USA: Wyoming | collected... | reverse complement strand
TGACAGAAAAGAACAATATAGGTATTCTGATGCTGGACAGAGGGCAAGACATAAACCAGCGCAAATGCCCTGCAAGCCGCGGTTTCGAATGCGTTCACTGCGACCCATGCGCGGTCTTGTCTGGCTGGGGAGGCGCCGGTGCTTTCAGCGATGGAAAACTGACTCTGTCAGCTGAAATAGGTGGTTGGCTCAACGAGTACGTGTCTTGGAAAGAGTTGGAGGAACTTGTGAGCTACGTCGACAGCATTTACCTCAAATTTGGCGCAACTGAACATGTTTACGGGGGGGACATTGAGAAGATAGAAGAGATTGAGCGAAGAGCGTCGTTGGCAGGGTTGAAGCTTGTTCGCCAAAGAATTCGCCACATGGGTACAGAGAAGTGCGCTCAGACTCTTCGGAAAATGCGACAGGCACTGAACGGCAAGGTTGAATTCAAACCTGAAACCGACGTGAAAGGTCTAATGGTGAAAGATGACTTCGTTGAAGGCGTCGAAACCGTAGACGGCGAAAAGTTTTTCGGCAAATATGTGATCGTTGCGCCTGGAAGAAGCGGGGCGGAGTGGCTTCAGGCGGAAGCGCAGGCCTTAGGCCTGAAGACGTTTAACAACCCAGTTGACGTTGGAATTAGAGTTGAAGTCTTGGCTTCCGTGATGGAGGAGTTGACAAACGTTCTCTACGAGCCGAAGCTCATTTACTACTCAAAATCGTTTGACGATCAGGTGCGCACTTTTTGTGTTGCGCCTTACGGTGAGGTCATAACTGAATCCTATGATGGCGTCTTGACGGTCAATGGCCAAAGCTATGCGGAGAGAAAGACGGAAAACACGAACTTCGCCATTCTGGTCAGCACCTCTTTCACGGAGCCGTTCAAGGAGCCCATAGCCTACGGAAAATACGTTGCCAGACTCTCAAACCTTCTGAGCGGCGACGTGATAGTGCAACGTCTGGGCGATTTAGACTCTGGCAGGCGGTCAACGCCGGAAAGGATGGCAAGAAGTGTCGTCACTCCTACTTTGAAGAATGCCACGCCAGGCGACCTAAGCTTTGTTCTGCCCTACCGCTATCTGGCGGACATACGCGAGATGCTTCAGGCTTTGGACAAGATTGTTCCCGGGATCAATTCGCGGGATACGCTTCTGTACGGTGTCGAGGTGAAGTTCTATTCTTCACGACTTCAGTTGAGCAACTGTTTAGAAACAAGGATTCGCAACTTATTCACGGTCGGCGACGGTGCAGGCGTAACTAGAGGGCTCATTCAGGCTTCAGCGTCAGGTGTCATCGTGGCTAGAGAAATAGTAAAGAGAGAAAAAAGGAAGGCGTAGTAACTATGTCGGTAATTCAGGAAATACACTGTTCCCACTGCGGTGCTCCGATAGCTTTTCAGCCAGGCGAAATATTGGCCACGTGCAAGTACTGCGGCTACACCGTTGTGATAGAGACTGGAGAGACTTTCACTTTCGAACATTCCATGCTTCTGAACAAGTTTGACCCAGCACAGGTTGAAGAGCCGGTCCGAGAGTGGATGCGCACTGGTTTCCTTAAGCCCGGTGATCTGGCTAAGAAATCAAAAATTGTGGAGAAAACCCTGCTGTACTTACCTTTCTGGGTTGTCTCAGCCGAAGTCGAAAGTGCCTACAAAGGCGTTTTTGAGCGCATTGCTCCACCCGTTGTCAAGGATGGAAAACTGGAGAATGACTATGAATGGCTTGTTTTGGCGCGGAAGGCATCCGAGTTTCCGACAAGAGAGTACAACGTGCCGCTGGAAGGAAAGGTCCCTTACGATTTCAGGAAGATAGAAGGCTTTGCTAAAGTCTTGAACAGTGAAATTGACAAGGATGAAGCCGTGGAGCTTGCGAAGCATGAGATTGAAGAGCTTCATCGCTACTTAATTCAGAAGGATGTTGACAAAATCATTGACATAAAAACCGAGATAAAGGTGGACCAAGTGGTTTACTTGCATGCCCCTGTCTGGTTTGTAAAATACGAGTATAAAGGCAACGCTTACCAACTGCTAGTTGACGGCGCCACCGGCTCATCAATAAAAGGCGACATACCTTCAACAAACCTCTAAACATCGCGAAACTTTAAAAGTAACCCCTAATTCATCTATTAAATCAAAAAATCGATGGGAGGAACCTGTTCCTGACCGAGGAAAAAGACGTTTATGGAAAAGCAAAGAAGCAGATGCGGCTTGGTGAACGCATCCTAGCGGAGATTCCTGGTTTCCGCGGTTACAAAGAGAAGGAACTGCGGCGCGAATCTGACAGGCTCATTAGAGACAACCTGTATCGGAGGCTGTCCGCGGCGAAAATCGACGTCAAGAGCATTTTCCAGAAGCTGTCTGATCGTCGCGCTTTTGACGTTTTGACGGATATGGATCGTCTTGTCGCCAAGTTTGACCGCGTGACAGAGAAGGTCAATCATGCTTCTTATGGATATGCGGGCTTTTTCGATGTGGTGAAAGTTGAAGAGGAGAACCTTGACAGGATGATCGATTTCGACAACCGGCTGGTTGATGAAGTTGACAAGATAGCTGAAGAGGTTGCAGCGTTCAAGGCGGAAGTTGCGCAGCAGGATTTGACGAACGCGGCCGCGCGTGTGCAGCACTTGGGCGAGATTTTAGACTCTTTTGAGAAAACGTTTGACAGTAGGCAAGAAGTAATACTAGGAGTGAATTGACATGCCGCAAGTCATAGAATGGAAGAACCCTGGCTCAGAAGACATTCTTTGGAGATACCCAGACGAAGAAATCACGTGGGGAGCTCAACTAATTGTCCATGAGTACGAGACAGCAGTGTTCTTCAGAGACGGCAAAGCCTATGACGTTTTCAACGCAGGAAGACATACACTAACAACACTGAATCTACCACTGATAACTGGTCTGCTTACAAGGATCGCGGGCTACAAGGAGAAACCTTTCAAGGCCGCGGTGATTTTCATTTCGACCAAGGTGTTTGCTGGGAAGTACGGCACACAGGCCCAGACGACGGAGCTTGCTCCGCTGAAGGTTTATGGTGGTTTCTGGTTCAAGGTTGAAAGTGCGCAGCTGTTCGTGAATGAGGTCGTCGGCGGGCAGAACGCGTACACAAGTGAGGATGTCAACAATTATTTGCGCGGTTTCTTGAACGAGAAAATCATCGACGAGCTTTCAAGGTACGATCTGTTGACTGTCTTCACAAGGCTTGACGAGACGTCAGTGGTGGTGAAAAACACGATTTCAGACTACTTCAAGCGTATAGGTTTGGAACTGACTGATCTCCGTTTTGAAGGGATTGACACTACGCCTGAGTATCGTGAGAGGCTGTTCTGGCTTAGAACTGGAAGGGCAGCGCCTGAAGAGGTGCTGAGGATGGAGACGGTGAAGAAAGCTGCTGAAGAGCTTGGAAAGTCGCCGGGTGCGGGCTTAGGAACTGGCATGGTGCTTATACCTCAGGTGATGACGCCGTATGGTCCAGCGCAGGCGCCAGCAGCTGCTCTAGTCATATGTCCAAAATGCAACGCGAAAATCCCTGCTACTTCAAAGTTCTGTTCAGAGTGCGGGACGACGATAACTCCGCCGTCAGGCGGGACAATGAACTGTCCTAAGTGTGGCAAGACGATTCCTGCTGGGTCCAAGTTCTGTCCTGAATGTGGCGAGAAAACCCAGTAGAGGGCGTGATTTAAGAATTGGCTAGCTCTGCAAGCAGAGGTCTGCTGTCAATAGGCGCGTTCTTTGTCATCCTAGCGGTCTCCATAGTTCTTGGTGCCTTCGTTGTTGGTGGGCGGATGGTTCTGCCGTTGATAATTGCATTGTGCGGTTGCTGGGTACTGGCGCTTGGCGGAATGCAGGCTTCAAGTCCGCAGAAATATGGGCGCAGCGCATTCAGTCTGTTTGGCTGGGGCTTGCTTCTCATCGCTGTGGGCGGCGCGTGGTTCCTCTACAGCTTCGATTGGATCTACTCTCTGGCTGTAGTACTGCTTGTTTTGGGAGCTTTGGCAATCGCGGCTGCTTTTAGGAAAAAGTAGCTTCCCATTTTCTCTGAAACGTTTTTTATCTGTGACGACAGTCTATGTTGTTGGAGGGTCGAACTCGGCATGAGCGAGAAGATGATTGGTCGCGGTACGTGGTACGACAAGATGGCTGCTGACGTTGTTGAGAGGGAGCGTAAGCTAGGCAGAAGTCTCAAGCTAATCAGGACTGAGATGGGTCTCGGCGCTTCTGGTTTTCCACACATCGGCAGTCTAGGCGATGCTGCACGTTCCTTCGCGGTGACGTTGGCTTTGAAGGTGCAGGGGTACCACTCAGAGCTAATGGCTTACTGCGACGACAAGGACGGCTTGCGCAAGGTTCCAGTTGGGTTGCCGAAGTCTCTGGAGAAGTATTTGGGTTTTCCAGTTTCGAGCATTCCAGACCCTTTTGGATGTCATGAAAGCTATGGTCGCCACATGAGTTCATTACTGCTTGATGCGCTGGACAAGTGCCAGATAGAGTACCGTTATGTGTCTGCGATGGAGATGTATGAAAAGGGGCTGTTGAACAAAGAGATTGATGCCTTGCTTTTGAACGCGAAGAGAGTTGGCGAAATAGTCAAGGAGGAAGTAGGACAGGAGCGGTACACTGAGGTTTTGCCGTATTTCCCGATATGCAGCAATTGTGGTCGGATATACACTACTAAGGCTTTGGAGTATCTGCCCAAGGAGAACAAAGTTACGTATGTTTGTGATGGCATGGAGATAAAGGGCAAGTGGCTTGAAGGTTGCGGTTTCAAAGGCGAGGCAAACGTAGCGAAAGCTAAGGGTAAGCTGAGCTGGAAGAGCGAGTTTGCAGCTAGGTGGAGGGCTCTTGACATCAGGTTTGAAGCTTATGGCAAGGACATAGAGGATTCGGTCCGCATAAATGATAGGATTTGTCGGGAGATTCTGTGTTTTGAGCCGCCTTCGCATGCTAGATACGAGATGTTCCTTGACAAGAGCGGGCGGAAAATTTCGAAGTCAACGGGCAACGTTTTCACTCCACAGGTGTGGTTCCGCTATGGGTCGCCTGAGTCGTTGGTGTTGTTGATGTTGAAGAGGTTTGTTGGGACGCGGACTTTGAATGTCACGGATATTCCTACGTACATGAATGAGCTGGATGACTTGGAAGATGTGTACTTCGGAAAGAAGCCGGCGAAGGATGAGAAGGAACTTGTCAAACTACGGGGCTTATACGAGTACTGCTGGGTGCTGAAGCCTCCGCAGAAACCTAGCGTCAAAGTGCCTTATAATTTGATGGCTTTCTTGGTTAAGAATGCGCCTAAAGGCGGTGAGGAAGAGTTCATCGCTGAGAAGCTTCGAGGGTATGGGTACTTGCAGAAAAGTCAGACGCTTGATGACAGTTTGAGAAGGCGAATCGAGTATGCGTCTAATTGGACAAAGGATTTCGAAGAGATAAAAGAAACTACTGTCGGCCTATCCAGCGCGGAGAAGGCTGCAATGGCTGAGCTGGTTGAGATATTGAAGAGCGAAGATGACGCTGAGAAGATACAGAACGCTATATTCAACGTGGCTAAGAAGCACGGCTTGCAGCTGGGCAGTTTCTTCAAATCCCTTTACGTGGTTCTTCTAGGAATCCCGCAGGGGCCTAGGCTGGGGCCTTACTTAGTTGCGATGGGAAAGCAAAACGTGATTGACGCCCTGCAGAGAGCGTTAGGCAAGAGCTGAAACTGCTCACAGGCGTGCCCAAACACTTTTGTTGCATCAACTGCATTGCTCTATCGATGAGCCGTAGGCTAGACTGTCACTTCGCGGGTGTGTCCCAGAGCTTCCGCTTATTTCTCGGTTTTTACACCATGCTTGATATTTCCATGGAAAACGGCGAAAAGTTAAACAAGTAATTAACTAGAAACCTCTTTATAGCCATTGATGTAGTTTTTGTACTGAATTTGCTCAGCCTGTTAAGGAAACAAAAGGTGAGTTCATTTGGCAAAAGCGACCCACACCAAGAAGGAACACTTAGACCAGAAACACAAGTATATGATTGAACTCGGGAGGATAGCAGATGACATTTCCAAAGTACTCAAAGACAATTTCCTTGGCTTCTACGTCATGGGGTCTTTTGTAATGGGAGACTGGAACCCTCAAAAGAGTGACATAGACTTCGTAGTAGTCACCAAAAAACCTCTGAACAAAAAAGAGTCCACTGGAATTGGCAAGCTGCATCTGGTTCTTTCCAAATCAGACTTAGGAAAAAGGCTAGATGGTGCCTATACATATCTGGAGCAATTGCAACAAAAGAGATTTGAAGAGAGCACAGGAAGTGTGGAAAATCATGAATTCAAAGCTGACTATCCCTGTCACCTATCGGCTGATAATATCCTTTGTCTGCTTCAATATGGAAAGTGCATTCAGGGAATGCCTATTGAACAGCTGTCTTTGAGTGTGTCCGATGAAGAACTATCTCAGGCAGCATTTGGTATGTTGCTTGAAGACACTAAGGAGGTTTACAAGAAAGAGGATTTTCACGAACTCTATTGCATTCTAGTTGACATTCTAAGATGCATATATACACTAGAAACAGGGGAACTCCCAACGAAGCCTAGAGCAATAGAGTATTGCAAAGACCTACTTGGAAAAGGTCTGTATGAAAACGTCAAAGCTGTACAAGATGGCAGGATTGACAAATTCGGAATAGACAAGAGCAAGTTGAAATTGATTGCAGCCTATGGATTATCTCTCAAAAAGGGAAACCATTGAAGTGATGGTTGAAGCGCACGCGTTAATTAGTTAATTGACTTTTTCATGGCCTTGAAAAATATCAGATTCATGTCGAAAACCGCTTTCTACTAGGTTGTTCTCCCGCACAACCTCTATTAAGTTTTCAGTGCATTCTCGGTTGCTTCTCGTCTAAATATCATGTTGTAGATGCTGGGCATGTGCGAATTCTGCGCGGACCGATTCTGCGCAAAGACTGCGAAATATTTTCTAGTAAGTTCTCTGACCTTTTCTTCATCGTTTGCGTATTTCAAATGCAGTAGCTCATGTATCAATGCAGCTCTTGCCCTACTCCCGGCGTACAATGTGAACTTGTCTTTCCCAGACTCTTGCATGAGTTCTTGACAAAACTTCAATGTTTTTGGATAGATCTGAATTCTTCCTCTGTTAGTGTTGCAATGCCCAGCAAGCCCATTTCCATTCTTCCTTTGAAAGGGAAAAACTGCGACTTGCACGTCTCTAACCGTGTGTTCTTCTATGTTTTCCTTTCGTAGCATCCAGCTGAGAAACTTTTGGAATGACGGTCTCCTCAAGGTTCTAAGCACAAAAGAGGCATATTTCATGTAGAAACCAACTTGCCTCTGAGAGGGGTCCTCAAGTTTTTCAGGGTGAACAGTTATTTTCATTTTGTTAGAGAGCATTTTTGAACCTGACTCACACGCTTCTACTCTGTGTTGTTTCTCCCTCTTAGCTCTTCCCCAACTGGTCAAAGCCCGCGCAGCTTAGCCTTAGAGTTTATATCATTAGAAAAGGGTAGTAATCCAGTTGTGTGGGCCCGTAGTCTAGGCTGGACTCAGACTTCAGTGGAGACATCACCCGCAAAACCCCCTTTTGTTCCACACGGATGTGCTAAGTGGTAGCCGCATTACCCGCGCGCGAGAATGACCGTGCCTAAAGCAAAAACTTACTCAGTAATAGAATGATGGAGATTACGCTGTAGGTCTGTGTGATTATCATTATCCACTGAGGATTGCGTGTGGACAGGTTCACGATCTTCTCTCCAATAAGATTACTGCTGTCTGTTGCCATGTATTCTCTTGAGAGAGAGTAGAGTTTCCTGAATTGCTTCAAAACGAAGAATGCAGCAACGGGTATGGCAACTAGGAATATGCTCAGGAATGGATGTTGGGAGTAGATGAATTGCAGTAGAAATGCGGTTGCAGTGAGTGTTGCTCCTTTTATTAGTAGTGCCATGGCAAGGATAGAGGCCTTGACGAGGCCTAGGCTAACAGTCAATGTTACGATACCCATTGCTTTGTCTCCGAAGTAGTCTCGGATTTCCGTTGGGATTATGACACCGTAAACTGTCAAAGCGAGACCTGATAATGACATCAGAAAGAAAAGGTTCATCTCATTTGTGAATGTGTAATAAGCGAATAGGACTGGAAAGATGGCTAGTACGAGAATTAGCGAGATGGGGGCCAGCCAGTTTTTTGACTTGAGTCTTGTCGGTGGAAGGGAATGGCACAGCCTAAGCAGATCCCGACTATCCAAAGGAACAAGAGGATAGGCTTCTGTTGAATATACATAAACGGAGAGACAAGAATTAGAGTGAGAATGAACTCGACAACTAGCGCCTTTTTGAGCCGATTCGCACCAAAAGAATTCGTTGCTTCAACGAGCTGTTTCTTCCGCTCATCCTCTGAGTCTAGCTCGCGGTCGGAGATTGTGTTGGCTTGTGCGCCGATGGCAGAGCTTAGATTGATTACGGCAAAGGAGAAGACTATCAAGACTACCATGTCAGCAATGCCTGTGGACGATGTTGCTCCCCATGCAAGCCCCATGATTAGCGATCCCAGATTCGGCAATAAGAATTCTGCTCTGGAAACAGTACCAAATGACTTTGTTTCGAACATGGTTTTCCCCATAAACTTGTAGTTGACATAAATAAAGCACGTGCTATCCATTTGTGGCTATACTTGCTTTGCTTTCATTCTTCAATCTTCGCGCGCGTCAATAGTTCTTTCGGAAGCACACAACTAGTAGTAGGCCTTGAAAAATTTCCAACGCCTACTACTTCTAAGCCAAGTCTCCTCATCTTCTGCCTGATTGAATGTGAGTGTATGTGCAAACCTGTATGGAGGTGAATAGAATACGGTCAAGTTGACCGGTGTTTGGATTGATCCTAACTTGATGGATAGTCATCGGCGGCAGAAATACAGACGTGTTGAGGCTATGGCCAACCTCGTAAGGAATAGGCATGTAGTCAACTGTCAGGAGTTTCTTGCAGAAATGCAGTATTTCGGATTGAGAAGGAAAGTGGCTGAAGAGTACATTGACATTTTAGAGGGCCTCGGGAAGATTAGATATGACAAAGGTTCCATTATCTTGAACGAAGATAGCATGGACAGTTGAAACATGAATATAACGAAGCAACTCCAATAAGCATAAACTTCCCTAACGAATTGTCAATAGGAAATAGAACTGCCTAGGTTCTTGCGGAAGACTAGGGCGGGGATTCTTGAACAGTTGTACGCTTTGGAGTAAGAGCCAGCTTGAGCGTGTGCTATGTCTACGAACCATGATTGATTTATATATTAGGATTATTCTATCTCGATTATTCGAAAAAGAAAGGAATAGCCTATGAAAAGTGTTGAGTTGAGGCTGATTTCTGAGCTCATGAAGAACAGCCGAAGAAGCGACAGAGAACTAAGCAAGGCAATTGGAGTCTCTCAGCCTACAGTCACAAGACTGAGAGCAAGATTGGAAAAAGAAGGCTACATCAAGGAATACACTATTATTCCTGACTTCTGTAAACTGGGATATAGAATTATGGCGATAACTTTCGCGCTCTCTCGAACCCTTGACAAAGAAGAAGCAGATAAGGCGAGGAAACTTCTCACAGATAGTGTCAAAGACAAGCAGTTCGAGTTTATCATGCTTGAGAGAGGGAGAGGCTTAGGCTTTGACGGAGTTATCATCTCGCTACATGAAGACTATTCTTCATACCTCAGCGTTATGAAATGGCTTAGGCAGTTCGACTTCTTAGATGTGACAGAAACCGACAGTTTTCTGGTAAGTCTGGATGACAAGGTACGATATAGGCCCTTGACTTTTTCAACACTAGCTACTTGTCTTCTGTCAAAAGAGAGGAAACATGAGCCATGAATGAGGCTTTGAAATGTCCTAAGTGTGGCGGGGAAATGGGTTCAGATAGAAAGCTAGGGCTATACACTGAAGTCACCTTGAAGAAGGGAGACGAGTATGTCGGAGAGAGAATCAACGTCTTCTACAGCAAGAACTGCGGTTTCATAGAGCTGTACAGAGAAAAGAAGACTTAGCTTAGCGCGCGCGTCAGCGTTTATATTGCTAGAGTAGAGTAATCTCGTGCTAGGGGCCCGTAGTCTAGGCTGGATTAGGACACTGGCCTGCGGAGCCGGAGATCCTGGGTTCAAATCCCAGCGGGCCCGTTTTTCTACTTTTTTCTTTTACTGGGTAACTGTTTCTCCGATTCTTTTGAGTCCAAGAAGGTAATATCCGAAAACACATGTTGGACAATACGAGTTGCTATAGATTCTGGGCGCATGGGAAAGGGGTGACGCAAATCAAACCATCTAGCAGCTTCCAACTCTTGCGATTTTTTAATCGAACTATTTTCAGCTTGCACTTTGAATGCTAGCATCAGAAGATCACGAGCCTCAAGCGCATAAGTTTTAAGGAACTCAAGATTAGAAACCTTCAAGCCAACTTCTTCATGAACTTCTCGAACAGCTGCTTCTTCTGCGGTTTCTCCGAGCCTGATATAACCAGAAATGAGACCCCAGTAAGGGTGCTTCCAGTCAACTGCTCTTACCAACAAAACCTTATTCGCATTTGTAACCATTACAATGACCGAAGGAAATGGACTGAGAAAAAACACGTAATCACATTTTTCACAGTATTTCTCCGTGCTTCCGTCGTAAAGAGTTTTCAAAATCAATTTGCTTCCACAAAAGCTACAGTATCCTCGTTCTTTCATTCAACAAGACTCTTCCACTTTTTGTTCAACATCTATATGATTCAATAATTTATTCTTTTCATCCAGTAAAATCCCATTGAATAGTAAATGAAGATAGGAAGTTGATACGATCAGAAAAATAGAGTCAAAAATTGAATTAATCTTGAATTTTGAACGGCTGGCCAGCACAACCAAAGAACTATTGCTAATGACACGCATATTCCAGAATGTTTTAAAATGGGGAATTTAAATGGGATTTAAATCTACTCGGGCCCGTCAAAATCAACTTCCATGGCAAATTGTTCCCTCAGCCATTTAATGATGATTTCTTTCAATTCTGGATGCTTCCTTAGTGTTTCAGTTCGTGACTTCCATCTTTTAGGATTATTTTCTTTGTTCGCTTTCTGTCAGCAACAGAAAAGACCTGCTCCACACTTTCCATGAAATGCCTATCTTTCTCACCAACTATAAGCAGAGTTTAAGTCTCCTCTATCCCCCAATGCTCTGCACATCTCTATTGGGCTTGTATGATTTGAAGAATTGTGAGAACCCCTGCTTTTCGTGCTCTTTTCTTAACATACTTCTCATCCAGCTTGCCTTGCTGCCTGACCAACACGCTCTTCACATCTTGCTCGTCCACTACACCTCTGTCTGGTCTTGCCAGCTTATTCACAATAAAATCCTCTGGCGAAACAACCCACGCCTCAACATTCGCATCCAACTTGACCTTTCTCCTCCTCCTTAAAGCCTCCCTATCAAAGACAATACCATCAGGCCTCAACCACAGCTCTATCTCCACCTTCTCTTTCCTGTCCAAAACCACTATCAAGGGATTCCGAAAAGAACCGGCCGTGACCTCGAAATCTTCTGACTGCAGCCAACGACAAAGCTGACTTAATTCCTTTTCACTTCTCACCGCCACGGCCAGGTCAACGTCAACTGTCGTTCGGATTCTGCCGTAGAAGGGAAGAGCGTAACCGCCAATCACCATATACGCAACGCTATTCTCTTCAAATACTTCCAGTAACCTCTGAAGAGACCTTAATATTGCTGGCAATCATATTCAACTCCATAAAAAGCTTGAAAGGCGAAAGATCGCGAGCAACAAGCCTCTCAACATACCGAGCATCCTGTACTGCATGCTCCAAATCCACCTTCCTCGATCTGAGCGGTTTCACTCTCACCCTCCTATAAGCTTCGAGAAACTCTAGGCCAAGAGGCGTGCATACTATAATCTTCTTGGGTCTGC
>Ga0315282_10014153_pt1 | contig 11916 bp, 12 predicted proteins | sample YL17G07_20_MG_FD_203693 | JGI IMG/M metagenome (GOLD analysis project Ga0315282, IMG submission 203693) | Sediment microbial communities from Yellowstone Lake, YNP, Wyoming, USA - YL17G07_20 | ecosystem: Environmental > Aquatic > Freshwater > Lake > Sediment | place: USA: Wyoming | collected... | reverse complement strand
AGAAGGACAGCCCTCCGGTCTGCCCGTTCCGTAAGGCAGGTCCCAAGAGTGCTGGCAATCGTAACACCGAAATTTTCTCATCGAAGCCATTTGAAACTCACCTCCTTCAATCTTCAATGCCTTTCCTTTAACCAATGCTTCCGCCACCTTTTTATGCGCCGATTCGATAATCCTTCCAAAGGTTGGACGGGAGACGTTCATCTTTTTCGCCGCTTGTTCCTGGTATAAATTATCAAGGTCGGCAAGGCGAATGGCCTCCAATTCGTCAACCGTTAGAATAACCTCTTCTAACATGGAGAGGGGGATAGCCCTGGGTTTAAAGTAGTTACTGCCGGGCATGAAACCAACTCGCCGGCAATGTATCGGCCTGGCCATTCCAAATTCCCCCTCCAAGAAATATTATAAGCATATGCTCATAATAATGTCAAGGATAATTTGAGTCCGAATTTTACGCTTCTCGGGAATTGGAAAGGTTTTGTCATTGGAAGCGGGGGTTGAAGGAATGAAACTTGGGGTGCTGGGGCAAAAAAATTTTTGCAAATAAGCAAAGCTAAACGGAACCCAAAGTTTCATCACAACATCTACAATAGTGAATAATTCTAAGCGAAAAGGGATATGGAGCTGAATTTCTGAGTATTCAACAGACTCAAAAAATCCCCCCGAATTTCCTTGACAGCGCCTTATATTGATTATATGATTAATTATTCATAATTGCAAAATATACTCGGTTTTGCAAGAAACGATAATCCCGACAATATTTTGGAGAACCGGGCTTGATTTATGCGGGTGAAGGATGCGGAATATTCACGGGAATTCCCATCCTGAACCCGTCCTCAGGATAGATTAAGCAAGCTTCCCGAGCGATCTTTCTCCGTTTGCGGAGATAGGGAAAGGAAAGGGCAAATGAAAGAGCGATACTCTTTTTTGTTGATTGGGGGAATATTTCTCGCCGCCTATTATATTCCCTGGGACAACCTTCTGATTCGGCAATCCGGCCTGGAAGCTTTCCTCATGCTTCAGGAATATGCCCGGGAGCATGTTCTCACCTGTTTGATCCCGGCCCTGTTTATCGCCGGGGCAATTGCCGTGTTTGTTTCCCAGGCCGCCGTCATCAAATATTTTGGGGCGGGGGCGAAAAAGATTCTGTCGTACAGTGTGGCCTCCATTTCGGGTACAGTCCTGGCCGTATGTTCCTGTACGGTTCTCCCTCTGTTTGCCGGGATATACATGAGGGGGGGAGGAATCGGCCCGGCGACCTCTTTTCTCTATTCCGGGCCGGCGATCAACGTGCTGGCCATCGTCCTGACCGCCCGCGTTTTAGGTTGGAAACTGGGGCTGGCCCGGGCTGTCGGGGCCGTCGGGTTTGCCTATATCATCGGGCTTCTCATGCACTTCATCTATTTGAAGGAAGAGAAGGCCCGGGTGGCCAACAACTTTTTCCTGCCGGAGGAGCAAGCGAAGGCTCGTCCCCTCTGGAAAGAAGTTCTTTACATGGGCACCCTGGTCGGCATCCTGATCTTTGCCGCCTGGGGGAAGCCCGCGCAACCTGTGGGATTTTGGATGGCGGTGTGGGAAGTGAAGTGGTTTATCACCGGCGCCCTTCTCGTTATCCTCACCCTGGAACTCTGGTTCTGGTTCAACCGGGATGAGATCGGCAGTTGGGGGCAGTCCACTTGGTCCTTCGCCAAGCAAATCCTGCCCTTGCTCTTGGGGGGCGTCCTGGTGGCCGGGTTTCTTCTGGGCCGGCCGGGCCATGAGGCCCTGATCCCGGAAAAGTGGATCCAGTCCCTGGTAGGGGGGAATTCTCTCTGGGCCAATTTCTTTGCCGCCTTTGCGGGAGCCTTGATGTATTTTGCCACCTTGACGGAAGTCCCCATCCTTCAGGGGTTGATCGGCAGCGGCATGGGACAAGGGCCGGCCCTCGCTTTGCTCCTGGCCGGTCCTGCCCTGAGCCTGCCGAGTATGCTGGTGATCCGCAGCGTGATCGGAACCCAGAAAATGCTTGTCTATTCGAGCTTGGTAGTGATCCTTTCCACGGTTGCCGGGATGATTTTCGGCGCTCTCGTGGCCTGATAAAAGCGGATAAGCAAATTCCACGCGTAAGAAGGATGCAAATGGATATTGAAATTCTGGGTCCTGGCTATGGCCGAGAGAGGAGTATGGGCAGCGATGTAAAAACCTGGCTGCAAAAATAAAAGAGGAGACCGGTTTCACATAAGCGAAATCAAGGATTATTTTGCTTTCATCAATAAGAGCTACCAGATCTATTATGCCTTTCAATTCTCATTGGGTGTTCAGAGTTCATCTTCATAATACTAATCCCGTCCTTGGAATCATGTATTTTTCGACGGAATTGTCGATCCCGGCGAACTCCGTTCCTTCCAAGTTTTATTTTACCCCCGGAGATTATTCGCTTTTCATTTTCGGGGATGGGAAAAATTGTCGAAAAAATCCTTGGTGCCCAAAGGGAACTTTTTGAAGAAATAGATTAGAACTCACCAGAATATCAAATGATTTTTATCTTCCCGAATCATTGGTACAGAGATTGCGTGCCTAATGGCCAAAAGGAAAATGGAGCCAGGGCAAATGTCGTCTCGCTGGAAGGCATCAATATTCATAATCGTTGGAATCCTCACCGCCGTTTTGCTGGCAGGCCCACCTTTTGCTCTTGCGAGCAAGCTTCCAACCGTTTGCAATCTTTTCTTGAACAAATCGATTCAGAAAAACGGCCCCTGCGGAAATCCGGGAGCCATTTCCCAAGAATCCCTGCATGAGGGGCAGAGCGTTCTGACCTCCACTGCAGCTTCAGGTGTTGACCATTCCTCAGTCCTTCTAAATTTCCATTTCCAGTCGTTTTTTGCTTCTCCCCTCACTTCCCTCATTTCTGTTCCCCTTCGCTGCTAATCTTTTTTCTCCTTTCTTTTTCCAATCGGTTTCGTCAACCGGACCCTTTTCTCATTAATCCTCGGCTTTATTTCTAAGTCGGAGGCGGCAAAGAAAAGGGAAGAAGTTCCAGGCAATGAAACGGATGAGAAGGTCGAACATGGGGAAGGCGAAGATGATCACCGTGGGTTTGAATGTAGGCTCTCATCTCAGCGCGACCTCGACGGCCATAGGCTCCAGAGGGCTGGATGGGTTTGCAGAATCCAAAAAGAAAGGAGGTGAATTCAAATGAAGAAGACCATCATCATTGGTTTAAGTCTGACCTTGGCATTGGCGCTAATGGCTACGGTCGTACTGGCGCAAGGACCGGGATTCGGCCGGGGCTTCGGGCCCGGGACGGGATATGGTGGGGGGTATAGTTCCCCAGCCATCCCCAACCTGACAGCAGAACAGTCCGCCAAGATGCAAGCCTTGCAACAGGCCCATCTTACGAAGATTGGGCCCCTTCAGCAAGCGCTCCTGAGCAAGCGTCTTGAACTTCGGAGTCTCTATCTGGCTCCCAATCCGGATCAGGCTGCGGTATTGGCCAAGCAGAAGGAGATTTTGAATCTCCAGGCTCAGATGCAGGAGGAGGCCACCAATTACCGGCTTGAAGTGCGCCAGGTTCTGACCCCTGAGCAGCAAGCCCAGTTTGGAGCCTTCTCCGGGCCAGGGATGGGCATGGGTCCTGGAATGGGTAAGATGGGCCGCATGGGGCGGTGGTAATTGAAAAGAGGGGCGGATAATCTTCCGCCCCTCCTTCTGGGCCCTTCGGCAGGAGATTTTCAGCCTGGTCGATCAGCTCCAGCAGGAGTCGATCAAGCTCCGGGCTGATATTCTCAAGGTGATAAACCCGTAGCCGGCTCAACCGGTGGGCGGGAGGGAGGGCTCTCCATCCCGCCTTTCCGGATTCGAGCGGGGAGGAGCCATGGAGGCCAAAAAAATCCTGATTGCCGAAGATGATGCTTTCTTCAGGGATGCCCTGGAAAATCTGCTGCAAAGTTCAGGCTATGTAACCCGTTCCTGTTCCTGCGGGAAAGAAGCCGTGGCCCGGCTGGAAGAGGAGGTCTTCGACATTCTCATCACTGATTTTCAAATGCCGGGGATGGACGGCCTGGAATTGATCGGGAAAGCGCGAAACATTGACTCGACTATGGCAATGATCCTGGTGACCGGGGTTCCCCCGGAGGATTTGGGCGATCGGCTTAAAAAATCGAGGGTGAATGGATTCCTTTCCAAGCCCCTCGAATGGCGGGAATTGTCTCTCCTGTTGGAAAGTTTAGGCCGGATGAAAGGGCAGGGTTCAGGCAAATTTTGCGAGAAAAGATTTGCTTCAATCCTCAAAAGATGAATCCCCTTGATGCAGAAAAGAATACGCCTTGAAAATAGGCGAAGTCCTTTCGAAGGGTTTTCCTTGGCTACTGGTGAAAATGGCGAAAGGAGAATAGGGAAATGAAGAATGGAATGCGTTGGGGATGGGTAATGATTGTCGTCGCAGGTTTGTGCTTGACCTTTTATTATTTGGGTTTTCCCTTCCGGCCTCCTTATTTTTTCGGGGGCTGGGGGTATCGTTCCTTCGGGATGAGAATGTGGCCGGCCTTTCCTTTTTTCGGACTGCTGGTCCTGATCGTCCTTGGATTCATCCTGGTGCGCCTGATTTTCCCGAGCTCCCGGCGCGCATCCCCTCCTCCAGATGAGGGGTGGACCTTCTGCCCGTACTGCGGCGGAGACCTGCGTCAAGGCGGAAAAGCCGGAGGTACGAAAGGGGAGAAGGATGTATTCCTGCTGAGGGCTTGAATCCGCTTGATCCTTTACCATTACAATTTGATGGGGGCCAGGAAGGCTTGGGTTCTGCGGGAACACCTTTCTCGTTGCCATCGATGCAAAGAGTATTTGGAAAAGCTGGAAAGGGTATCCCGCATGGCAAGAGGGGATGGAGGCCATTCCGGCTTTCTCGGGGAAGAAACACTCATTTCCCATCCAGACATGACGGTCCATCGTTAAGGGGGCGGGGTCGTCGAAAACCCGACGGGGATGGAAAACATAGGGGACCTTGAAGAAAATGAAGATAAAAAAGACGATAGCTGTTTTTTCTTTTTTGGTTTTTATGGGACTCTCAACTCAAACAATCCATGCCGCCGAGAAAGTCCTCATCGGAGGGGTGGAAAAAGTGGCCCTTCTCCCGTGGGGTGCGGTCCTTCCCGCCCGGATCGACACCGGCGCCGGCTTTTCCGCCCTGGGCGTGTCCGATTTAAAAGTGGAAGGGAAGATGATCGAATTCAGATTGCCGGGAAGATACGGCGGATCAACGCTGCGGTTGCCCCTCGCCGGGTGGCGGTGCATAAAAAGGGCGGATAGCCCGTGCAGGCGGAGACCAGCCGTCGAAATGGACCTCTGCCTGGGGAATGTGCGGATTCGGACCGAGGTGACTCTTTGCGATCGGTCCCACATGGAATTCCCTCTCCTAATCGGCCGCAAAGCCCTCCGGGGGAATCCGGAGGCGGATTTTATCGTCGATGTCAGCCGCTCCCATACGATAAGCCTCGATTGCGCCAAAGGAAATTTGCCATGAAACGTTCGGTGATTATTTTCGCCGTCATCTTGTTCCTCATCCCGGTCTCGGTTATTTCCTACCGGGTTTTTGTTCTTCGCTATCCTTTTTTTCCCATGGCCTTTGGAAAGATCTGGCATGTCTCCATGGAGGCCCGAGTGGTCCCGAAAGAAAAGGAAATCGCCATCGAAATGGGTCTTCCCGCCAATTACGGGGGCCGCAGGGTAATGGGGGAAAGGGTTACGAGTGGGACTTTGGATTTCAACTTCTTCAATGAGGCGCCAAACCGGTTCGGCGTTTGGTCCGGCCCGGTCGGCATCGGCGAGGCGCAGACCATTTCTTACCACGCATCGGTCCTGATTCGTTCCAGAAAACCATGGGAAAAGCCGCCGGCCCTTGAACCCTATCCGACAGGGATTGATGGAGAAAAACAAGCTCTGGCTGAACGTTTGGTAGCGGGATGGAAAGGCCTGTCACCTCCGGAACGACTCCGCGCCGTGGCCGCCGCGGCAACCGGGGAATGGGGAAATACCCCGCCCGCTTCCTCCGACTTGCAGGGATGGGCGGCCATCCAGAAAAAATATGGCCCCCGCATGGCTTTTCTGATTTTGCTCCGGGCCGCCGATCTTCCGGCGCGGGTCGTCGAAGGACTATTCCTTGACGACACCATAGCCCAAGAATTCCATTCCTGGCTGGAGGTATGGACAGGGGAAAAATGGGAAAGTCTCTCTCTCGAAACGGGAAAGATTTATGCGCACCCTTCCAAATTGCTCCCATTGGTTATCGGCGGTTACCCTCCCTTCATGATAGCGGGGGGGAGCCTATCGGAGATGCGCTGGACCATCAGCCAAAGAATGCAGGACTACTGGCGCCTCCATTTCGAACATGTTCGCGGGTCTTCCCGACTCCTTGACCGCTTGTCTTTATTCCATCTTCCGGCCGAATTCCAGCAGGCTTTCCGGATTCTTCTTCTGGTCCCCATCGCCGCCCTCATCATCACCATCCTCAGGAATGTGGTTGGATTTCCCACTTTCGGCATTTTCATGCCGGTCCTGATGGCCCTGGCCTTCCGGAATACCGGCCTTTACTACGGCTTGGGGATTTTTACGGGTATAATGCTCCTGGGATACCTGCTTCGCCTGGGGATGGATAAGCTTCAGCTTCTCCTGGTTCCCCGCCTATCCATGATCCTTACCTTCGTCATCCTGGCCCTTGCTTTTGCCGCGTTGGTGGGAAGTAAATTCGATATGAAGGGAATCATGGCCGTAGGGCTTCTGCCGATCGTGATCCTGACCATGACCATTGAGCGCTTTTTCATCCTCATCGAGGAGGCTGGATTGCGCGAAGCCGTGCGGACCGTCCTGGGAAGCGCCGCGGTCGCCTCGATCAGCTACTGGATCATCAATCAGGAGCCCATTCAGTTCATCTTTTATTTCTACCCCGAACTTCTTTTCGGCGTCGCCGGAGTGCAATTGCTACTGGGCCGGTATACCGGGTTCAGGCTGTCGGAAATTTTCCGTTTCCGTGAGTTAAGGAGACCCTCATGATTTTCAGAGCCATCCGGGAACTTCGGGAGGCCGGGGTATTGGGAATGAACGGCAGGAATGCCGGCTTTATCCTCGCCTCCAATGCCCGCTCGCGCTATCCCACGGCCGATGACAAAGTGCTGACCAAACGCCTGGCCCTGGAACACCAGATCCCTACCCCGCCTCTTTACCACGTGGTCGAAAATCATGGGGATATCGCCGGATTCGAGGAGAGACTCCAGGGGCATTCCGAATTTGTCCTGAAACCCGCCCGGGGCAGCAGGGGGAACGGGATTGTGCTCATCAAGGATCGCACCAAGGCTGGGTTCGTCAAACAGAGCGGCGGAGTCATCCCGAAAGCGGAATTTGCCTACCATATCTCGGGGATTCTTTCCGGGATCTACTCCCTCGGCGGGCAGGAGGATAAGGCCATTTTTGAGGCCCTCATCTACCCGGACCCGGTCTTTACCGCCGTGACTTACGTGGGAGTCCCCGACGTTCGGATCATCGTTTACCGGGGGGTGCCGGTGATGGGGATGGTGAGGCTGCCCACCAAGGACTCGGATGGCAAAGCCAACCTCCACCAGGGGGCCATCGGGGCCGGCATCGAAATCGAAAGCGGAACGACCATGACCGCGGTCCACCGCTCCCGGGTGATCACCCATCATCCGGATACGGGGAACCCGGTCAGCGGCATCCAGGTGCCCCATTGGGAAAGGATGCTCCTCATGGCTGCCCGTGCTTTTGACATGACCGGCCTCGGTTACCTGGGGATCGACATGATCATCGACAAGGATCGGGGGCCTCTGCTCCTGGAGCTGAATGCCCGCCCGGGCCTGGCTATTCAACTGGCGAACCGGGCTGGCCTGCGCGAACGCCTGGAAAGGGTGGAGAAAGCTCCCCCGGAGGCCTTGGATAAACCCGAGGCCCGAGTGTCCTGGGCGCTGGAAACTTTTCGGACGAAAGAGGTTTGAAAATAAAAGAGGAAGACCTCTGGCGAGGAGAAGAGGGGTCGATTCCGAACCTCCATCCAGCCACAATCATACCTTTCAGGCAATCACCTTTTGATCGGAGAGCAGGCATTTTTCGGTTACAGTTTTTCATTCCAGTTTCGACGAACTTGTTTCTTCAAGCCCATACTGTCGAGAAGGGTTTTTTCTTAACCGAATGAAATTATTTGAAATTAATCCGACCCTTTCGACAATATTGTCGAAAAGAATTTTCAATGCTGTCATGCGTCATCTCCCCAAAACGTGATAGAACCATTCAAAATTGTAGAGCTTTTCTTGTCTTAAGATTTGTTGGCACTGGAGTTGCTTTTGTTTAAGGTAGAATTCATAAGGGGCAGAGGTAAGATGTCAAGTCGTTTCAAAACATATTTATTCATTCTATTGGGCATCCTTTTGGCCGCCATTCTTCTGAATGCTCCCGTGGCCTTTGCCTCCAAGCTGCCCACAGCCTGCAATGTTTTTAATACAAAGCAGATTATAAAATCCGGACCTTGCGGACCTCAGGCCATGTTTTCCAAATTCCAATCCCTTCAGGATGGATTGGTTCTCGTCTTCGGAGAAGAACTTCAAATCGACAATTTCAGAATGTCCCGGAATAACCACTTTTCTTTCTTTTTGCAACCGGTAATCATTCCCAACTCTGTACCCCTTCGCTGCTAATTTCTGCCTCGCATCAAAGGCGCAAGCCCAACCCCTTTTATTCCTAGAAAATAATTCTTTAGAAATGATCATCGCCTTATCTTTCCCGGCGTAAGCCGGGATGCTAAAAAACCCCAAAGAGAGGAGAGAAAAAATGAAAAAGACAGCGATCGGAATCAGCATCGTGGTGGCCCTTTTGGTGACGGCTTCCCTGGCTTTTGCACAGGGGCCTGGCTATGGCAGGGGGTATGGCTATGCTGCCGGACCCTCTTATGGGTGTTTGTACGCTCCCAATTTCAACCTAACGGCTGAGGAGACCACCAAGCTCAACGGCCTTCGCCAGGGGTTTGTGAATGAAACCCTCCCCATCCGGAACGAAATGGCAGCCAAGGCTTTGGAGATTCGCACCCTGATGGCTCAGCCTGGGTCGGATGCAGCGATGATCGCAGCTAAACAACGAGAGATTTCTTCTTTGCAGCAGACATTACAGGAAAGGTCTTTGGCTTACCAGTTTGACGCCCGGAACATCCTGACGCCGCAGCAACTCTCGGCGCTTCCTCCCGGATGCGGCCTTGGGTTTGCGGCGGGTACCGGCTATGGCGCCGGGTATGGCGGCGGTTATGGCCGCGGCCGCGGCATGGGCCGCGGATCCGGGTTCGGGAGAATCTGGTAATGACGCCCGGGGGAGGGGGAGCCCTCCCCCAGTAATAAGGTGTGGAAATGAAAAAAATAATATTCATCATGACCGGCTTGCTTGTCCTGTTCTTTGCTTCTTCCGGGTTTGCTCAGCGGGGTGAACCCTACGGAAGACGCAATTCCCCTATATCGGATTCCCCCTGCTGGACGAAACCGTACCTGGAGGCAACGCCAGAGCAATTGAAGTCTTTGGAAAATGTGCAGCGGTCTTTTTATAAGGAACTTTCAGCTCTGCGAAATCGGTACATAAATCTACGGTATGAGCTTCATTCTTTGCTGGACAATCCGAAACCGGATGCCAGGATGATCCTTGAAAAACAAAACCAATTTTCGGACCTTCAGAAGAAGATGGATGAAATTTCCATCCAGTATTTATTGAAAGCAAGGGGTCTCTTCACCAAGGATCAATTATCCAGACTCCCATCGGGCTGCAATCTGGGGTTCAATTACGGCCAAGGCATGGGCTGGGGCCGGGGTGGGGGGCAGAGAAGAGGGTATTGATGACAGGGAGAAATAAGTGAGTCTCCGATTTTTCTTGACAGTTGCTGTTAATGTATATATGATTTGATAATCAAGAATACATAGTATCAATAAGAAAGAAGAAAGACGGGGGAGTGCTGAAAGGAGAAACGGAAATGAAAAGAATGAAGTGGATGGTAGTCATTGTGGCGGCCCTGGTATTGGCCTCCTTTGCCATAGCAGATGCCCAATGGCGGGGAAAAGGGCGATGGGGGACATGGGCGGCCAACTATTATCACTGGAATTGGAACCCTGCAACAGTCGAGACCGTCAGCGGAGAGGTGATGACCAAGGATACGATCACCCCTCCAAAAGGCCGAAGTGCGCTTCCAGCTGTGGGCATGACTTTAAAAAAGGAAGATGCCTATGCGGTTTACGTTCATCTTGGACCGCAGTGGTACTTCGACAAGCAGGAGATGGACATCGATGTTGGAGACAAGGTAGAGGTAACCGGATCCAAGATTATGGTCGATGGGAATACCGTCCTTCTGGCCTCTTCAATCAAGAAGGGCGACAAGACCTGGCAGTTCCGGGATCAACAGGGATTTCCCTACTGGTCCGGGCGAAGATGGTAAAAAAATGCAAGGCGCTCCCCTTCTTTTTTCTTGCAAAGATTAAGGTTGGTCATGGTTGAGCTTTTGAGAAAAAAACCCATAAAAGAAAACATCGGAGAGATGGGCCCGGCGCTGGCTATTCTCCTGGCGACCCTGGTCATCTCCACCTTCATAACGGAATTTACCTTTACTTTCGGGGCCCAGGCTTTATGGAAAACCCTGCTCCGGTTCCTGCGCCTTTCACTCTTTTTAACACTCCCTCTCTTCTTGCTTCCATCCATCTGCTCGCTGGTGGAGGGGTTTTTAAACCGAGGGAACCGGCACCTGATCCAGGTGCAGGAGGATCGAGATACCGCGATTCGCGCCCTGAAAAATTGGGTCATCCGTCCCTTTCAGGGTATCGGCCTGTCGATGCTGCTGGCCACCAGGCTATTGAGTCTTTTGCAGCTCTACACCGGCAGCAGTATTACCGTACAGGCCATCCTTCCTCCGGGGCAATTCAATGCCGGGCGGTTCTTTAGCGCTATGGCCATCGCCGTGATGGTTTCCTTGCTGCTCTCTTTGCTCTGGACTCTTGATGACCTGGGGGTTCGCCACTACAACAGGAAAACAGGGGAAGTCCGGATGATCGGCAAATACGTGGGTCTGCTTCTGCCGACCTTGTTCGGCTTTTACGGGATCATAAGCCTTTTCGAAAGCAATACCCGGCTCCTGGCCGTACAATACATCACCCAGATGACCGTGGTTCTCTATCCGCCTTTTGTAGTCTTCAACGTCATGCATTCCCGCTACCTGAAGAGCCGGGAAGAAGTTTTAGTAAAAAGGTTAAAGGCAGCTCCGGTAACCATTCTGATGGATGGTCAAGAGGCTACGATATCCAAGGCTTAGGATTTTTGGATCATTGTGGAAGGGTTAAGCCCCGGCTATGCCGGGGGACCCACAGAGTTTGACTTAAAGGCCCTGCGCCATCTTCAAGGCAATAAGAATTTTCTCTTGAAAATTTTTTATATTGATCTATGATCAATTATTCATTATATCATACGAGAATGTGGAGAGGTCACTTCTTTGGCCTTTGCGGCAAAGCTCCAGCAAGGCGAAGTTGCATTCACAAAATGCCCCCCCTTTTTTACGGAGCCATTTAAAGAAAAGCAAAAGATATTATTGTTATTTTTGAGAGAGGCGGGCTATGAAACACCATAGCGAAAGGGATGAGCAATGACTTCCTGCCGTAGGATTTCGAGCGCCGGGACCTCCATGAGTTTAGCGTGGCGGCTAATCGAATCGAAGGGGCTGAATGCAGGTATGGCCCGCCTTCGTAAGGGCAGCGATGTGCTGATGATCGGATTGGCCGTATTCGTACTGTTGGTTAACACGGCCGCGGCCGAAAGCACTCCCAAAGCCGCTATCCCCGGCCTATCCCAAATAACGCGAGTGAATTTACAAGTCGATGCCGAGTTTACCCAGAAGGGGAAGAAGGCAAGAGAAATAGAAGAAACGAA
>Ga0315282_10014152_pt1 | contig 11916 bp, 12 predicted proteins | sample YL17G07_20_MG_FD_203693 | JGI IMG/M metagenome (GOLD analysis project Ga0315282, IMG submission 203693) | Sediment microbial communities from Yellowstone Lake, YNP, Wyoming, USA - YL17G07_20 | ecosystem: Environmental > Aquatic > Freshwater > Lake > Sediment | place: USA: Wyoming | collected... | reverse complement strand
GATGGTCGCACCAGCTGCGGCATCGTGTCCCCCCCCAATGCCACCTACCTTCGATGAGGCTTCCGACATTATCCTGCCAACGTCTATAATATTGCCATCCGCCCTTCCAGAGACCCTCACCCTCTTATCATCTAGGAGAGCCGTCGCGAATAAGGGCTTATCCCTTCTCATTATGGGGCTGGCTGATAGAATGGATGCAATGGCCCCGAGCATCTTCTCCTCCACTATCCCCTCGCCACTCAGGAGTGTGAAATTCTCGTACATGTTTACAGCACCGGGCGTGGCTAGCAGCTTCTCGATCGTCTGCCTTGTTGCCCTCCTATATTCCTCGACCAGAGCCATGGATTCCTGCAGGACTCGACCTCTCTCGCCCATGCAGAGGGCTATGGCAATCCCCTGCCTGCTGAGTCGACCGCACGCGTTGAGCAGCGTCGCGAACTCCCTGGCGTCTCTGAGGGGCGTCCACCGGTCCTCCTTCACCAGTGTGTAGACTTTCCCAGTGAGCTCGAGCATCCCCGATGTGTCGAAGCCATCCGAGATCAGCTTCTGCATCACCGCTGCGAAGATATTCTGCTTCTCCTCAACCGTGAGGTCACCTATCGTCCTCCACCTATCGTCCTCCTTGAGGGCTATGCCTGCTTTGACGAGCAGTGCTATCACGGCATCGTCCTCACCGCTCAAGCCCGGCAGGTAAGGCTCGGTCGTAACCGAGATCGATTTGTACATCGGCCTCGACTCCCTCCCAAAGAAGATGAGGTCTTCCATGACCTCGAGGACCCCCGATTCCTCCGCCTCCCTAACTATCGCCTCATTGGCCCCCGTGAGCGCCCTCTTCCCGACCTTGTCCTGCATGTCCCCGAGCGCTCCAACTATCGCCATGGCCGCGAGGTTAGAGCTGCTCCCGTCGTATTCCCTAGCCACGAGATATGTTGCCCCCGATGCCGACATCTCCCTTGTTCCATCAATCCCGCAGAGATGTGGGTTGACGTGAATGGTCCCCTCGCCCGCTTTCCCCCTTGGCATGTGGTGGTCGATGACGAATATGCTCTTGATCCCTCCGATCTCATCAAGATAGCCGGAGCCGAGATCCGTCATGACGATAGGGCCTTTATGCTTCGCCAGGAACTCATAGTCCTCCTGCGAGAGCTGATTAACGACGCGCACCATGAACGGCTTTTCATCCCTTGCAAGGACTGAAGCGATGATGCCGGCGGAGGCAAGTCCATCAGCATCGAGATGGGTTAAGACTAAAGCCTCTTGATCCTTCTCCATCGCCTCTTTTAGAATGGAAGCAGCTTGAGCCGCCATCTTGGCGAAGCTCTGATGGCCTTCAGCCATACGTCGTCATCTGGGCACATATCTCCATCTCGGAGGCAGTACGCCCTTGCGCATGTAGTATCTGCCAAGCCTTCTGACCTTCGATTCGACGAGCTGGAGGGAGTGCCGTTCCAGCTTGTCATGCTTTTGCCTGGCCAGGTGTTCCCTTATGATCCTCGCCCGCTCAATGAGATTGTCAAGGTCCTCGGTTCTAGAGGCCTCCAACTTCTCCTCCCTCAGTATCTGGCTTATGGTCTTGCCCGTTACTGCCTTCGTGAGCGGTATGCCGTGCTGGTCCCTGAGTATGGTTCCTATCGCGCTCTTGTTCTTTCCCTCCTTTGCGGCCTTTATCACAAGAGCCACAACATCCTCTCCCGTGACCCTCAGCCAAGAAGGCGGTTTCTTCGATATTGGCCTCTTCGAGCTCGATCTGCCCCGCCTGTGTGAGTAAAGTCTGGCCATGCTAGCCTTTCATCGGATAGCATCAGAAGGGGACTGATAACCTTTCTGCTCTGTTGCCCTGCTCAACCATTGGGCCAAGGCCCTGAACGCCTTTCCCCTGTGTGAGAGCAGATTCTTCTCTTGTAGTCTCAACTCGGCGAATGTGTCCCTCTTTCCCCTCACAACGAATATGGGGTCGAAGCCGAACCCCCTCCTCCCTCGTGCAGTGTTCGAGATGGTGCCGATGGTCATTCCCTTGAAGACCTTTGCCTCCTCGCCATCGATGGAATAAGCGACCGCGCTCTCAAACCGAGCAGCTCTATCCCTTCTACCCCTCATCAGCACCAAGATCCCCTCAACGCCAATTTTCCTATAAACATAGGAGGAGTAAGGTCCCGGAAACCCTCCTAGAGCTGAGATGAACAGGCCAGAATCCTCAACCACGACAGGCATCTTCAACTTCATGGCTCCCCTCAGTGCACATGCCTCGGCGACATCCTCCACCTCATCTGCCTGAGGCTCCTCCAGCTCAAGGTCGATCTGTCTGAGTTTTATGCCAGCTCCGCTCAAGATCTCGGCCGCTTCAATGACCTTGTGCGCGTTGCCGGTTATGAATGCTATGGTCTTCGTCAACGTATGCCCATCTTCGTTGCTAGGAGCTCCAAGGCCTTTTGCACGGCTATCTCTGGGATCTCCTTTCCCTCGTGTTCTATCGAAACATATCCCCTGTAATCGACATCCCTTAGAATGGTGGAAACTTTCCCGTAGTCGATCTCCTGGGTGTACCAGAGCCCTCCTCCGAAATATGTCTTGGCGTGGACCAAGGTCGTGACACGGGCGATCTTCCTTAGGTTCTCATACGTATCCCTGAGGAAATTCCCCGTGTCCATTGTGACTCGGAGCCAATCCGAGTTGACGGCATCAACGACCTCAAGGAGCCGATCGGCCGTGCCCGTAACGCCCAGATTGTTCTCGAGGGCCAAAACCACGCCACACTCCTCAGCTGCAGGGATGCATTTGTTTATTGAGTCCACAACCCACGCGAATGCGGATTCTTCGGCAAAACCGATTATCGGCGGCTCGACGCCCCCCCCTCCTCACGAACTCATCGTAATTAACCGTCTCCCATCTGCCCGAGCTGATCGCAATGGCAGGGGCTCCCAGTTTGTAAGCCGCATCTATACATCTCCGCACATAATCGATCTGCCTCTGCTCCTTTAGCGGCTTGACGAAGTTCTGATGCGACTCCAGGCAATAGATGTCGAGCCCCAGGTTCAGTGCCCTGCGCTTCAGGGCCATCAGATCCTCGTCCTCCTCATGCTCGATGTGACCGTAAAAGATCTCTACGCCATCGAGTCCGATATCGGAGGCCCTCTTCATGATGTGCTCTGATGATCTCCTCTTCCCCTGGGCGAATTGCCAAGAATGCGTGGAGGTGCCTATCCTCATGCCTTTGGAATTCGGCGCACATTCGTCTTAAAGCCTTTGCCGGGATGCAAGAGATTACATTCGTCGCAGAGATTGTTTTCCTCTCTGTAATTTTGGTCCAGAAACGTCTTATAGAAATCCCTGCCATAAGAGGAGTAGAAGTCATCGACGATCGGATATCCGTGTAAATATACTTCCCTGGAAAAACTTATAGTCCTTTTGGGCCTGTCCCAACGCAGAAAAACTATGGCAAAGATAGGAGCGGCTGTTGTGGGCTGCGGCAATATCGGTACTTACGCTCACATCCCGAATCTGAAGGCCCTGCCGAGCGTTGATCTACTTACAGTATGCGACGTGATCGAGGAGAGGGCAGAGGCAGCTTCGAGGCAGTTCAAAGTGGGCAGATATGATACGGACTTCCACAAGATTATCTCGGATAAGGGGATCGGGCTCGTCGCCATCTGCACCCCTCCGGATACGCACCTCGAGATCGCTGGTGCTGCCTTGGAAGCGGGGAAGAACGTCTTCCTTGAGAAGCCATTGGCGGCCAACTTGCAGGATTCGGTGAAGCTATACAAGGTCGCGAGGGAATCGAGGGCCAAGCTGATGCCCGGATTCTGCCTCAGGTTCCATGGGATGTTCACTTATGTGAAGCACCTGATCGATGAGGGCAAAGTCGGTACGCCCGTGCTCATGTGGCGGAACGCGATAGGAGCGGCGATGGGAGTCCTGGCCCCGGCTCAATGGGTAATGCAGAAGAGGCGGAGCGGTGGGATGCTCGTCGAGAACGCGATGCACATCTTCGATGCCTTCAGGTGGTTTGCGGGCGAATACGACTCAGTCTATGCGGAGACTAGGACGGTCACCAAGGGGATAGATATCGAGGACACCGCGATGGTTGCTATGAGATTCAAGAGTGGCGCGTATGCGACCATAACCCAGACCTGGGCTGCGACGCACAGCTGGGATACCTGGGGGGTTATGGGGATGAATGGAACCGCAAGCGTAGATGGCTACATCGGGGGACCCATGAAGGTCAGTTGGAGGGATGAGAGCCTCAGGGTGGTCGACGTTAAGGAGGATGCGCTCGTGATGTACAGGAAGGAATTGGAGAGCTTCGTCGCTAGCATTCAGGGCAATACAGATCCCGAAGTCAATGTGACGGACGCGCTGAAGGCCATGGAGGCGGCCACAGCGGCGCTTCAGTCGTCGGATGAGAAGAAGCCCATCAGGCTACCTCTAGTGAGCCAATGAGGTGATGAGCGCATTGAAGAGAGGCATTAACGCGTGGTGTTTCCCGGGCAAATATGGCACCGCTGCGATCCTTGAGAACGCCGCCAGGATCGGCTACGATGGCGTTGAGCTCAATCTGGACGAGGAGGGGATGGACCCCTTCAAGATGACCGAGGGAGAGGCCGCGTCGATCAGGAAGAGGGCAGAGGGCTTAGGCCTCAAACTGCCAAGTCTCAGCACAGGGCTCTTCTGGAAGTACGACCTGGGGAACCCGGACGGGAAAATTAGGGAAAGGGGTGCCGAGATCATAAGGAGGGGGTGCCGAATAGCAGCTGAGCTGGGCGCCAAGGTTCTGCTCGTCGTCCCGGCCGTTGCCTCCCCGAGGGTCCCTTACGAAGAAACTTGGCGGTTATCGAAGGAAGCCATACTCAGCGCCGCCGATGCTGCTGAGGAGGCTGGCGTGTTCATAGGGATTGAGAACGTCTGGAATCACTTCCTCTACAGCCCGACCGAGTTCAAGTCCTACATCAAGGGGATGGGGCACAAGTACGTTAAGGCATACTTCGATGTTGGGAACTGCTGGCAACTGGGCTTCCCACAGCAGTGGATCGAGATGCTCGGCAAGGAGATAGCCTGCATCCACGTCAAGGATTATGATAATGACGCACTCGGGTTCAGGCCTTTGCTGGAGGGGAATGTCCCCTGGAGGGAAGTCATGGTGGCATTGAAATCCGTCAGCTACGATTACTTCCTCAACGTCGAGGTCTCACCGTACAGGGGGGATGAGATGAAGTGCGCAATCGATAGCAAAGCGGCGCTCGACATATTGCTGAGGATGATTTAAGTTCTGGACTTCGCTGGCCTGTGATCTCTTAGGCAGCACTGCACGAATCACCTGCTGAATGCATTAGCGATATTGTTAGATCAGACGAAGGACTTGAGTCGCTGTCTTCCGGCGCCCCAATCGTCGTTGGGCATGAAAGCTTCGGCATACTTGAAACCCGCTTCAATCCCCCTGATCCTGGCCAACGCCGCGTAATAGTCCGCATAGGGATAGTCGGAGGACAAACCCCTCCCCCTGACGAACTCGTGGATGAGTATGGATTCATTCCATCTATCGAAGTAATCTGAGAAGTCGACGTACGTCTTCGGCTTGAAGTCCAATGGGTCCTCCCAATTCTCACAAAAATAGAGAGAACCAACGTAGTGCTGTGGCAGACTCCTTCCGAAGCCTGGGAGCGACGAGTAGAAGATCGCATCCTTGACTATGTTGTATGCGTTTGAGTGGTCTTTGTGATAACTGCCCTTCCAATGGGTTACAACGATCTGTGGCTTCAACTCCCTGATGATGTCGCAGACTACAAGCTTCACCTCCTTATCGTCTTCGAGCTCCCCATCACTGTAGGGCAAGACCCTGAACTCAGCCCCAAGTATCCGAGCTGATCTCATTCCTTCACTAATCTTCTGTTCCCTGTACTCGTCTGGGGGGAGCGATGGGTGACCCCTCTCGCCCGCAGTCAAATGGACGAATACGACCCTGTGTCCCTCAGAGGAACATTTCGCTGCAACTCCTCCGAACGCAAGCTCCATATCGCCGATATGAGCACCGAAGGCTATGATACACTTCTTGTTCCCACTCAACTCGCGACACCCGTCTTTACAATCTCATCGAGATATTAATGCGTTGATTAGAGAGGTCCATAAGCTCGTGAATAAGCTGGTGTGAGGCCATCAGATCATCGCGAATGAATTGCGAAACGGATGATTCGGCAGTAATGAACCAATGGCTAGAGGTATGGCTCCGACACCGCCTATTGTTCTGATGGATACCAAGTGGCCCTACATAGTATGCTCCCTTCAGATCTTAATTTGAAACTGCATTGCTCTGGTTGAGTTGTGGATGTAGCCAGAGGACATATCCAACAGCCTCGAATAACTGGTCATCTAATAAAGCCCTCTGCAGACATACCTTTGAGAGCTTCCGATATTAATCGAGCGTGAACATATTTATACTTCTCCGATTTCTAATGGTTCGCGATACCGATGTCGAAGGCCATGAAGAAGCCGAAGACGAAGTGGGGCGCAAAGGTGTGGTACTCCGTAATCGCGCCAACGTACTTTGGTGAGAAGCTCCTTGGCTCCGTGCCATGCAATTCGCCAGAACAGCTGATTGGCAGGAGAATCGAGTCCTCGCTCTACGATATAACCGAAGACCCGGCTCATTACCAGGTGAAGCTCAACTTCAAGATAGTCGCCGTCGAGGGTCTGACTGCCAAAACAGTATTCTGGGGGCACGAGTATACTAGGGACTACCTTAGGAGCATCGTGAGGAGGGGTTCGAGCAAGATCGATGCGATAACGACTGGCACTACCTCCGATGGGTTCACGCTCAGGATCGGCGTAGTAGTTCTGACCAGGAGGAGGGCATCCATCACGCAGAGGAAGGCCATGAGGAACATCATATTTGAAGTAGTAGGCAAGAAGGCCGCATCGCTCAGCTTGGACCAGCTGGCCCAGGAGCTCGTTCTTGGCAAGGTCGACTCGGAGGTCCACAACGCCGTGAAGAAGATCCACGGCATCAGGAGGACGGGAGTTCGCAAATCCAGGATCATCAAGCCATCGCAAGAAGTGGCCTCGATGTTGGCGGCCGCGATTCCGACTGCCGCACCTGAGGAAGCTGTAGCCGAGACATAGCAAAGAGAGCTGACCGGTAAATCGCCTTACTAAATGGCTTAACGGATATTCAAATGGCAGCGTTCCAATGATCCGCGCATAAGGAATATATAATACATATACGTTATACATATACGGTGAGCGATGCCCGTAAAGACAACTATAACCCTGAAAGACGAGGTCTACGAATACTTAATCAAGAGGTTTGGCAGACGGAAGATCTCAGAGGCTGTCAATGAAGCGCTGATTAAACAGCTCTTTAAACCCGGTAAAAGCATGTACGGCGTCGATCCATGGCTCACAACAAAGAACCTCAGGGATGAGGCAGAACCTCATGAAGCTCCTTGACTCCTTCGCCTGGATAGAATATTTTATGGGCTCTAAGAGAGGCACTAAAGTGCGGGATTATGTGGAAGGCAGCGAACCCCTTTACCTGCCTTCGGTATGCCTCACGGAACTCAGGTCAAGATATTTGAGGGAAAAGAAGGACCCGACAACCAGAATAAATCTCATAATTGAGAGAAGCTTTATCGTGCCTTTGGATAAGGAGATGACCCTCTTGGCAGCCGACATGAAACAAAAACACAAGCTTCACACAATAGACGCTATAATATACGCCACATCGCAACATAAGGGCCTTACTCTTGTAACAGGCGATCAACACTTTAAGGATCTTCCCGAGGTTGAGATGATATAATAACTGCAAGGTCGCATGTCTAGAGGGAACTTCATGGACTGCCAACATTGCCAAGCCGTCAAGGGAAGACTAGAGATAGCTCGATGTTGGCGGATATTTTTAACATAGTCATAGAGCAATGTTTACAAAATGGGGTTGCAAGGGCATAGCAGATTAGCAATATGAATGGGAAACCCTACATCTTTTAAGAGTGGGGTGAGCGAATATTTATACGCAACCTCCTCATAAAATTCACGGCCACGTTTCAAGCGATGCCATCAGGAGATATCGAGGAACAGAAAGGACAATGATGCTTAGCTACAGATTTAGGCTCTACCCAACAGAGCAACAGGATAAGATGCTCAGCAAGACGATGGAGACCTGTAGGAGGCTCTACAACAGGCTGCTCGACGAGAGGATCAACACACGCATCGATTTCTTCGAGCAGAAGAGGCAATTGACTACTTTAAGGAAGACCGACAAATACTTGAGGACCATACATAGCCAGGTCATGCAAGATGTCGCTCTTCGCCTCGATAGGACGTTCCAAAGCTTTTTCGCAGGACTGGGGCGCTTCCCGAAGTTTAAGAGGAAGGGGAGATACTACTCTTTCACATATCCGCAGATGGGTGGATTCCAGATCAATAATAGCAGGATGAGGTTCTCCATGATAGGGAGCATAAAGGTAAGGTTTCATAGGCCAATAGAGGGAAGGATGAAGACCTGCACAATAGTTAGAGATGTTGACCAGTGGTTCGTCTGTATAACAGTAGAAGTGCAAAAGGAGATTCCTACGACTAAGGCTAAACCGCCTGTTGGGGTGGATCTAGGCATTCTATCACTCGCAACATTGAGCGACGGCACAATCATTCCAAACCACAAGTATTTGAAGAGGTCCATCCAAACCATCAAGGGGCTTCAGAGGCAACAATCAAGGAAGGCCAAGGGTTCACACAATAGGGAGAAGGCAAAGATCAAGCTCGCAAAGGCGTGGCGCAAGGTTAGGAGACAGAGGAATGACGCTGAGCATAAGGCTTCGCACTATCTGGCGGAGAGATACAGCACGATTGTATTCGAGAATCTGAGCATCGATGGGATGGTGAAGAACCATAACCTCGCGTCGGCAATACTGGACGCCACATGGGGCAAGCTTCGCCAACTAACTGCCTACAAGGCAGAAAGGCGGGGCGGATGGATCATACTCGTCGAACCCAGTGGCAGTTCGCAGGAATGCTCTAGATGTGGGATGATCGTCAAGAAAGATCTCTCGATCAGGACGCATCACTGTCCCAGTTGTGGATTAGTTCTCGACAGGGATGTTAACGCTGCCAGAAACATACTGGCACGGGGCTTGGAACAAGCCCCTGTGGAGACCGAACCACTACCTGTCCTACGGATGGGCAAGTTTGGTCGAGGAAGCAAAAAGCCCACACCATTAACAGGTGGGTAGTTCACATGCGCGTAAGAGAGAAGAACCTCATAAGGAAGGATTGGAGAAGGGTAGGACTCAGAATCGCCCTATGCTATCCTGGGAGCTACAGGTCCGGCATGTCGGGCCTTGCAGTGCAGACACTCTACGGCCTCTTCAATGGTCGCGATGATGTCTTGGCAGAGAGGTTCTTCGAGCAGGAGGGTACCCCGAGGAGCATCGAATCCGGAAGGCCCCTGAACGATTTCGATGTCATCGCCTTCACTTTACAGTTTGAGGAGCAATACGCCTCCGTCCTGAGGATGCTGCTCGCTGCCGGCATCGATCCCAGAAGGCCGAGGGGGAGTGGCCAGCTCGTAATAGGAGGAGGCCCATGCGCGACCGCGAATCCTGTGATCCTATCGGATTTCTTCGATCTACTCGTTCTTGGTGAGTTAGAACCGATCCTCGATGAGCTCTGCTCAGCCCTCTCCTCTAGTAAGGGATCGAGGGCACTTGAAGAACTTGTAGGGAGGCGGGGGTTCTATGTCCCGGGCCTGTCCGAGGGCGGCGAGAGGGCATTCACCGAGGACCTTGATAGAACTCCCCACATCGTCCGGCAGATAGTCGCTGAGGATTGCGCTCCAGAGGACATGCCCATCTTCGGCAAGTGCCTGATAGTCGAATCATGCAGGGGCTGTCCGCTCTCCTGCAGATTCTGTCTCTCCTCCCACATCTATTCCCCATTCAGGTTTCGATCACCGGATGTCATGCTCAAGATCATCATGAAGGGCCTGGCGGAGACCGGAGTCGACAGGGTCGCGATCATAGGATCGGGCGTATCTTTCGTACCGGGAATGGAAGAGGTTCTCGAGGAGCTTGCGGCCTCGGCCATACGGGTCTCCATCCCCTCTCTCCTGCCGAAGCTGCTGCTGCACGGTTCAGTGGCCGAGCACCTTGCGGCCACCGGCCTGAGGGCCATAACGCTCGCTCCTGAGACAGGATGTTCATTGAGGTACAGAATTGGTAAGAAAGTGGGCGATGATGAGTTCATAGAGGCTGCATCCCTCTGCAAGGATGTCGGCATCAAGAAGGTGAAGCTCTACTTCATGGTAGGCCTTCCATCGGAGACGAAAGGCGATCTGGCCGATCTGATGAACCTGGCCGGCCTCATCGGTGACAGGGGCCCCGCTAACCTATCGACCTCGCTCAACGTTTTCGTGCCCAAACCTCAAACGCCATTCCAGTGGGCTGAATGCCCCGAACCGATGGAGACGAGGAGGCGTTATGCTTCGCTGAGGAAGGGCCTTATGAGGCTGGGCTGGCCCTTCTCGGGTTCAGGGGCTAGAAGAGCCGCCGCACAGGCCATGCTCTCCTTGGGGGACGCGGAAGTCGGTGGCCTCCTGATGAAGACCGTTCTAGATGGTGGCAACTGGATATCAGCAGGATATCGCATGTACAAGGAAGGATACACTCCATCAAAAGAGATCCCTTGGTCAGCGATATCTCCCTCGGACAATTCTAAGGCCCTGCTGGAATACAAGAAGTTCATCGAGGAAAAAACTTCGGGGTGTTGATGGGGGATTCAAGGCAAATGACTTTGGCCTCGATTGCGACGATTAAGTGCGCTCCATAGCGAATAACCATCAAGTTGTGCTGACGATGCTGATCACGTCATCGTCCTTCAGCACATAATCCTCCCTGAGCTTCATCTTCGTCCTGCAGTCTATGGCATAGAGGAACCTCTTCCCGAGGTCGGTGTGGATCCTGTACGCCAGTTCCTTCGCTGTAGTCCCCCTCGGCACCAGGTGCACGTCGGGGAGGATGTTGCCACTATGATCCGTCAACTTATTCGGGTCCTCAACCGGATACACCGCTATCATATCGAGAATCTCAAGGTACGATTTGTTAAGGGTTTTCTGCACGCCCGTAGATTGCCATCTTGAGAGGACCCTTTCCTCTATGAGCTCGAGGGCCCTCCTCTGTTCCCCCGTCATCTCCCCCTTGACCTCGAATGAGCTGTCGCCTGGCACGTATTCTATGAGCCCCTTCGCCGCAGCTCTCCTCAGGACGAGCTCTGATTCAGCGCTGGTCGGTATCACGTCGATCCCTTCCTTGCTCATCCTCTCTATATTCTCGACGGACTCCTCCGTATCGGCCTTATTCGCAGCGATGACTATTGGCTTGGCCACACGCCTCAATGCGCCCGAAAGCGCTGCCATTTCCCCATCTCCCCACGAGGAAGGGCTCTCTTCATCCAGCCTTGAGTCGTCAAGCGCTCTCGCAATCTGCCCCCTGCTGATGTTCAGTCCTGCGAGTTTGTCAGCGAGGAGCTCATCGATCTTCTTCTTCGTCGTCTGCTCGGTTTGCCTAGCGATCTTTGCCCAGTCCCTCGAGATTATCTGCTGCAACCACATCTCGTACTCCTTCACGAGGAATAGCACGTCCTTCATCGGATCATGGGTGCCAGGCTTGACCGTCCTGCCCTCTTCGTCAGTCCCACCCGAGGCATCGATCACATGTATGAGAACATCAGCGGTGCTGACCTCCGACAGGAATTTATTCCCGAGCCCCCTCCCCTGATATGCTCCGGGCACTAGTCCCGGGAGGTCAACGAGCTGTACTGGTATGAGGCGATCAACCCCGTTGCAGGATGAGTTGACCGGATTGTCCTTGACCCCAAATCCGCTGCAGACGCACCTCTTCCTCACGTATGCAACTCCCAGATTCGGCTCGATGG
>Ga0315282_10014151_pt1 | contig 11916 bp, 7 predicted proteins | sample YL17G07_20_MG_FD_203693 | JGI IMG/M metagenome (GOLD analysis project Ga0315282, IMG submission 203693) | Sediment microbial communities from Yellowstone Lake, YNP, Wyoming, USA - YL17G07_20 | ecosystem: Environmental > Aquatic > Freshwater > Lake > Sediment | place: USA: Wyoming | collected... | reverse complement strand
TCCACGGCCTCGCCGCGCAGGTCGGCGGTGCTGATCCGCAACTCGCGCATCAGCGAGTCTTCCATGGCTTCGGCCGCGTTGTCGACCAGGTTCACGATGACACGCTTGAAATGTTCCGGGTCCAGGCTCACGAGAGGAAGGGATGGGCAGAGATCCAGCTCCAGCCGAATCCCATCCAGCCGCCCGCCGAAGACCGAAAGGGCGTTCTCGATGACCGCGTTGATGCTGGAGGGCGCCGGATGCGCCGCGGGGAAGCGCGCCAGTTGCGCGAACTCGTCCACCAGGTTCTTCAGCGTGTTTACTTCCTGGTCGATCAACAGCGAGCACTCATCGATCACCCGCAGGGAATCGCCGGACGGGTCGCCTGCCAGATCGGCGGCGGGCGGAGAAACGGCGTGCCTCCTCGGGGATTTCCCCGGGCCGCCGGGCAAACTCCCCGCCGCCAACGTCTCCTCTTGTAAGGCCAGCATCCGCTCGGCATGCCGGCGAATCCGCTCGGCCGAGAGGGCGATGGGGGTCAGCGGATTCTTGATCTCGTGGGCGATGCGCTGCGCCACCTCGCGCCAGGCGGCCGCCTGCTGCGCGTACAGCAGGTCGCTCATGTCCTCGACCACGAGGATGTAACCCATGTTCTGCTCGCGGCCGCGCAGGCGGGAGGAGGGATGCTGCAGCGAGGAAACGGTAATGGCCAGGTTGCGGCGCCGCCCGCCGATCTCCATCTCCAAGGGACTGGTGGCGGTGCCGAGGCGCACAGACCGCTTCAGCAGGTGTTCCAGTGCCCGCAGATCGCCGCCGGTGAACAGGTCCGAGAGGCCCGCGGCGCCGCTCACCCGCTCGGCGCCGAACAGCCGCTCCACCGCTGAATTGATCTTGAGCACCCGCTGGTCGGGTGAGAGAGAGATCACGCCGGTGGGGATGCTTTCCAGGATGGCTTCCGTGAAGCGGCTGCGCGCGTCCAACTCCACGTTCGCCACCTGCAACTCGGCCCGCGATGTTTCCAGTTGACGCCGGCTGGCTTCCAGTTGCGCGGTCATGCGGTTGAACGAATCGACCAGCACACCCAGTTCATCGATGGCGCGGATGCCGATGCGGTGGTCCAGCCGTCCCAGCGCCACCTCCTGCGTGGCTTCGGCCAGGCTCTGGATGGGCACGGTCACTTGCTTGGAAAGGAACAGCGCCGTCCAGGCGGTGATGAACAGGATAATGACCGTTACCAGCGCGAGAATATTGATGTAGACCTTGCGGATGTCCTTAAACTCGGCCTGCAGGCGCTGGTAATTGACCATCTCGCGGTTCATCTGGGCCAGGCGGGCCGACAGGCCGGCGGGAAGGCGGTTGGCGGCAACCAGCCGGGCGGCGCCCGGTTGCAGCGGCAAGACCGCCACGCTGTATTCCGAACCGGCGGCGTTGATTACACGGCGGACCGGCTCCGCTGTCAGGCGGTCGGCGGCCGCAATGGCCGGCAGGATGTCGGGTGCGTCGGCCGGGTAGCGGGCCAGCGCCCGGCCTCCGCCGTCGAGCAGAGCCAGGTAGTCCACGCCGTGCAGGCGGCCGGCCTGGGCCAGTCGCTCCGCCGGATCCTGCAGTCCGGGGGCGCCCCCAGCCGCCAGCATGGCGGCCACGCTGCGCGCGTCGCCTTCGGTCTTCATCGAAGCGTACGCGGAAAGCTCCTCGACGATCTGCTCCGTGTCGCGTGTGACGCGCTCGAACGGTTGCCTGAACCACTTATCCAGCGTCCGGTTCATCAGCGCGTACGAGGAGTAGAACAGGAACATCACCGGCAGCAGCGAGAGCGCGAGCGCCCCGGCCACCAGCTTGAACTTGAACTTGGAACCCAGCACCCGGGCGCGCCACTCGATGTACAGCTTCAGGACATTGCGGGCCAGGATGAAGCCAAACACCACGAACGCCAGCGAGACCAGCATGGAGAGCACGAACAGCAAAATGGTGGTCTGGCTGGCCGCCGGACGCACGAAGGGCATGTTCAGCGATACCTGGCTGATGATGATCACTGCCGAAATCGCCACCAGCGATCCGACGATGAACAGAAATCTCCGGTGGCTATTGGGGGCGCCCATGGTGCCTCGCTGCTCCAGCATACTACAGCGCCGCGTGCCGCAGTTATGACGAATCGGCCACCCGTTGTGAGCCGGCGGGTGCGGACTGATTGCAGGGCGCCCCGTCCTTTCACGGCTTTTTATGCTTGCCCCTTCGTTGCGGTCCTTCCCCTTACACCGCGGGAGGACGGGAGGGCGGCTGAATCAAAAGCCGTGCTTGGCAAAGAAATATGCGGTGATGGCAACGCCTACGCAGATCACGATCAGGCGCACGTGGCGAGGGTCCATTTTCTGGGCGTACCAAGCGCCGGCATAGCCGCCGGCCGCCGCGCCCACCAACATCAGCAGCGCCTGCGGCCAGACCACCGCACGGGCCACGATAAACGTGGTCATCGCCACCCCATTGGCGACGCTGACCAATAGCGTCTTGAATCCGTTCATGGCGTGGATGCTTTCCATGCCCATCAAGGCCAGCAGTGCCAGCGTGAGGATGCCGGCGCCGGCGCCGAAGAAACCGACGTATCCGGCGATCATCAATTGCAGGAGCACCCCGCCGGCCAAGCCCAGCGGCGCCCGGTTCCCCGAATGCTGCATCCGGGCGCGCACCCAGGCGTTGATACGCCCGCTGAACGTGAACAGCAAGGTCGCAATGCCAAGCAGGTAGGGAACCAAGCGCATGAAGGTGGCCTGGGGGGTTCTGAGCAAGGTCATGGCGCCCAGCAGGCCGCCGACCAATCCGGTGATGACAAACGGCGCCAGCAGCCGGCGATGTGTGGACCGCAGCTCGCGGCGGTAGGCGGCGGTGCTGGCGACGGTGCCCGGCCACAGCGCCACCGTGTTTGTGGCGTTGGCGTTGATGGGCGGCATGCCGGTGAAGATCAACATCGGAAAAGAAACAAAGGTGCCGCCCCCGGCCACTGAGTTCAGCAGGCCGGCGACCACCGCCGAGGAGAACAAAAGAACCGCTTCGTGCAGTATCATCGGAGAAAAGCAATTGTAGCCGAGGTGCGCGGTGGGTTCAGCTACACATACTCGTCGCCGAAACGCCGGCGCACCAGTTCGTGCAGTTTCTTGATCGCTTCGGCTTCCGATCGCGAACAGACCAGGGTGGCGTCGGGGGTGTGAATCACGATCAGGTCCTGGCATCCGAGAACCGTGACGAGATGGTTGGGATCGCTGGAGGCAACCAGGACGTTGCTGGAGCCGTGGACAAGCGCCTGGGCCGCGGCCACCGCATTGCCCCGGTCATCCTCAGCCAGGGTACGGGCGTACATCGGCCAGCTTCCGACATCGAGCCAGCGAAGGCGCATCGGCAACGCAGCCACGCGGACCAGCGGATCGCGCGACGCGGGCTCCATCACCGCATAGTCCACGCTGGTTTTCTTCAGTCCGGGATAGACGCGCTCCAGGACCGCCTGCCGTGAGGGCTTGTCCCAGGCCTCCGCGATCTGCATGAGCAGGCCGTGTGTCTCCGGCTCATAGCGGAACAGGCAATCGAGCAGGGTAGCCGCGCGCCAGACAAACATGCCGGAGTTCCAGAGGTAGCAATCGGGGCCGGCCTCGAAGTACTTCCGGGCCGTTTCGGGATTCGGCTTTTCATGGAAGCGGCTGACGCGCCGCGCTCCGCCCCCCAGTTCCTCGCCCAATTCCAGATAGCCGTAGGCGGTGGAGGGCGTATCGGGAGCGATGCCGAAGGTGAGCAGGGTGTCGGGGTGCTGCTCCACCAGAGCGTACCCGTTGCTCACAATCCGCTGGAATTCATCAACGGGCTCGATCAGGTGGTCGGCGGTGAAGACGGCGATCACCGCCTGGGGGTCGCGCCGGGCAATCACCGCCGCGCAGAAACCGGCGGCGTTGACGGTGTCGCGGCCGACCGGCTCTCCCAGGTAGCCGTCCGCACTCCATCCCGGCAAGGCGCGCAGGATCGCTTCGCGGTGCGCCTGGCCCGCGCAGATGTACCGCCGCTCCGTCGGAATCAACCCTTCCAGGCGCGCCGCGGCGCTTTCCAGCAGGCTGCGGCCGCCGATAAAAGGGATCAGTTGCTTGGGCAGCGTGTTCCGGCTCATGGGCCAGAGCCGGAGCCCGGAGCCGCCCGCCATAATCACTGCGTAACGCATATGGATCACCGATTGGCGCGGATCGCCGCCCGCCGGTCGTGGAACGCGCTCTGGTCGGACCGGAGCGCGATCTCGGCCGCACTGTAGCGGTCGGCGGCCAGCCAGGCCAGTCTCTGCGCGGTCGTTGCCGAGCCGGGCTCATACATCCAAAGCCAGTTGCGGTACTCCGCCGGACTGCGTTCGGCCGGAAAAACGCGCGCTTCCCAAAGCGTCCGGTCTTCAAGCGGAACGTCGCCGGACCATACGTCCTCGGGCTTCGCCCCGACAACTCCCAGCCAGTCGAGCAGCGGCTTGCCGCAGAATAGCGCGCCGGCCCCGACTTCGTCCTTGAACGCGTCGCGGAAGCCGTAGCAGCGGACAAAGCAGACCGGCGTGCCGTGACGCGAAAAGCCCGGCCAAACGTCCAGGCACGCCTCGGCGGGGAGCGCCAGCGGTTCGGTGACGTCCACGCCAACCAGCACGCTGCCGCCGCCGAATGAAACGGGGGCCTGGATGCGACAGCCCTCGATCCACGCGCCTGAGCCGGTGACAGCTACTCCGCTGCCAACTTCGCAGTTCACGATAACACGCGAAGAGGCCGGCGCCGCCCCCTGGTCGTGTTCGAGCAACGCCAGGCCGCTCTCCACCAGTTGCCGGGTCGTTCCGAAATGGAGGAAGCCGCAGCGCCGCGCTACCGAGACCCGCATGGGAACCCGGTGGAGCGCGGGAAACAGAGCAGCCAGCGCCTGCTCGCCCCAGGACGAGCCGCTTGCACGGGTGGCCGCCAGGTAATACTCAGGGGTGGCTTCGGCGCCCATGGCGCAGCAGATTTCCCGATAAAGATCCAAGCCGCGGCCCAGGATTTCTTCGCGCATGGGGGCGGCGCAGCCGAAGGCGGCATCCGGGCCGTACCCGAAGCCGAAGGCCCTGAGCCACGCGGCCGCAGTGGCCGCATCGAAGCTCATCAGGCCGAGATCGAGCACCGATCGCTGAGAGCGGTCGACGGCGCCCATCCTCTGCTGTTCTGCCGGTGACGGCTTCTGGAGGTAGAGCCGGAGAGTGCCGTCGCCGGCAACACTGAACACGCCGTGGCGGCGCGCCGCCTCCGGTTGCGCGTAGCTGCCGAGCGCCGTCACGCCGCCGGGCGCGGGCTGAAAGGCCTCCGTGTCGAACAGCAGGAGGGCGTCGCCGGAAGCGACGACAACCTGGCCGCCACCCTGTTCCCGCGCCGCCAGGCTCAGGAGGGTCGAAGCCATCCGGTCGAACAATGTCCACCCCAGCGCGCCGCAGGTCTCTCCCGGTAGCGGCACGAAGAGCTTGCCGCAAGGCCCGTAAGCCGGCAGACGCTTCGAGTCGCCGCCGGCATGAATGATAAGGATGCGGAGCCGGCGGAGAACGTCTTCGGGCGGCGGCTGATTTGCGCTTGTTCCCGCGCCCGGCAAACGCTGCCGATTGATGATGTCGGCCAGGCAGAACAGGGTGCTGCCGCCGCTGCCGGCGCGGCGGCCGCCGGGGTCCGGCATGACCAGCACCTCGCGGGCCTGCGATAACAGCCCGGTCTCGCGGCGCAGCCGCAACTGGCGCTCGTAGGAATCCGCCTGCGCGTCGTTGGAAGCGGTAACCACGAGGTAGTCCCAAGGCTGTGGTATCCGGTCCATGTTCTATGCCTGGCGGCTGATCGCGAGGCGCCCTTCTGGCTGATTATGCTTGGAGTGGGAACGAACGGTTACAGTACCACCGCGGGGATTCTGGATCAAATGGGGGCCTGGGAGCGCGGGCGTCCCCGCCCGCCACAACGTAGCGCCGCCGTCCCGGCGGCCCCGCGGCCGGTCCCGCACGGCGGGACCACCGGGTGTGAAGGGCGCTACGCGGTGGCCGAAGAGGTGGGGCGGCCATGGACGAACCACCGCATGAGCAGCTCAACGATTTCCTCGCGCAGTTTCTCTATGCCTGTGCGAGTGGCCGCCAACTCCTCGAAGCGCGCGCGGGCGGCAGTGAGCCGTTCATTGATTGCAGACAACACTCTCTGGCAGCCCGCCGTGCTCTGGGGAATCTGCACGAGTCCGCTGACGCCTAGGTCGGCAAGCAACTTGACCAGTTCGGCCTCTTCCCGCCAGCGGCAGATCATGTGGCTCTTGCGGTCTCTGCCGAAGTAGACGGTCTCGTTATCGAACATCTTCGGGGCGGCGGAAAGCGACGCCGGTCTCCCGTCGGGAATATCCACAGCGGCTGAAAACTCGGGTTGTCTGGCGAGCCATTCCTTGACCGGATTCAAGTCGTCGATTTCGGTCGCATCCCAGAGGTCCGCGGCCAGATCGTCGGCGGAAAAACGGCGCGCGGCGGTCTTGGCCCGTTGCTCCATCTTTTGGATTTCAACGACGCGGATTTGGCGGAAGTGGAGGGCCGTCTCCAGATAAAGCCGGTCAACCAGCCCCTTGCGGCGCGCGGCGTCGCTGACCCCAAGCAATTCGAACACCGCCTCGTCCAGTTCGCGCCGGTCCGGCTGCTGCAATTCAGCCGCTAGGACGATTGGTCCTGCCGCGATTTTGCGAGCGCGCTCGGGCGAGTGGCACGCCATGAGACCTTCCTCGATCATGTGCCCGGCCTGCCGCGCCTTCAGCTTCTCAAAGGCCAGTCGCAGGGCATCGGCGCAGCGCTTGGGCGGCTGCCGAGGATCAGGAACCTCCAGCAGGTTCACATCGATCACTTCTGTCTTGAGATTGCCCTCTGTACCGGCGAAGCGACCGTAAAAGGTCTTGAAAAAGGCGAGCAGTGTAGAATTCAGAATCGCTAACAGCGTGCGTTGTTCAGTGGCCGCGAGATCGCCCCCGGCGACGTCATAGAGATTGCAGTTGCATATGACCCGGCGGCTGTTGTCGGCAACAATATGCCGGTATTGCTGGGCCTTGGGCCAGAGAGCAAATCCAGGTCTGACGAGTTTCGTCACGTCGTACCATGGATCCCTCACAGCACAAGTTGGCCGCTGGGGAACGGGCACCGGCTTCCCTTTGCCGCGAGCGAAGCTTGCCGACTCACCGTAACGAAGATAGCGGTGCACCCACGAGCCCTTAAGCGAGCTCAACGGCTTCTTGACCAACAGGACTACGCGATCAAGCTCGGCGGCCGTAATAACGGGCCGGTCGAGCTTCATCAAGCTGTGCACTTCCGGCGCCACATACTCCGCTTCAATCGGGTGAACGCTTCCGTCGCCGGCCTTCACGATTTTGATCTCGCCGCTCGCCACGGGGCCACGTTCCACGCCAAACCGCTTCTTGAAGTCGCGGTCGGACGGGCATTGGCTGAGCGCCTCGGGTGTGAAGTCGTGGGGCATGAAGAAAGCGTCGCAACCGCTCGTGATACCGCGGCGGATCTCGGCAACCTCTCCAAGCGCGACGAATCTGTGGCCGAACTCCCTCATGATCTCGAAGTAGAAGTCAGGAGCGCGGAGGTACCGGCCCCACTTCCCGGCCCGGTAGCCATCGGCGTCGTGGAGGACGGATGACTGATCGTCCTGCCGCGAGTCATCGCCATTGTCGGCCTCGTCATCGCCGCCGTCCGAGGCCGCGTCGGTCCCTTGCAGGATTCGGCCGGCGCGCACGCCGTCCGCCCACAGATCGCCCTGCCGCTTCACGATGATTCGCATCTGCTCGTCGCTGTGGTCCGCGACGGCCTGCTCGATCCTCCGGCGGAGGCGCTCGGCCGCCATCTGCCGCGCTCGTTCATCGTCGCCCGGCTGCGGGCCTAAAATCTCGGCCAGCGGCTTCTTAAACCGGACAAATTTCACTTGGTTCGCCATGCGCACAGCGTCGTCCTCGCAGCGGCGAAGGACCGTGACGCAGGTCTTGACCCTGGCATCCGGAAACCAGGGCTCGTCGCTGCTCTCCATGATGGCGATGATCTGGAAGTTCTTCAGGATCCAGGACTGCAAGGCGAACCCGTACTCCACGTCGAGCCATGAAGAGGACGTCAGGAACCCAAAGTATCCGTCTGGTTTGAGAAGCTTGGCGCCCGCCGGCCAGAAGTAGCAGTGCAGGTCGCTTCGGCCGCTCAACCGGAGGCCCGGCCAGGCGGACTCCGCCAGTTTCCGCGCGGCCTCCTTTTCGTTCTTCTCGATCTTCTCCTGCCTGACGTAGGGCGGGTTACCTACCACGGCGTCCAGCGCGGGCAGTTCCACGGCCACCCCGGGGGACCCCGGACGGGCCGGCAGATTGCAGAAGGGCTTTCCGGGGCCGAAGTGAAAGAAATCCCGGCGGGCAATTCGCGGGTAATTGGCCTCTTCGTTGATCTCGCGGGCCGCGAGATTGAGCGTGGCGAGGTGCGCGGGGTACACCGCGATATCGCAACCGAACAGTTCCGACAGCAGGTCGAGATGCGCCCTATCCGGCTGAAGCGTCCTCTTGCGATAGTAGGCGCGCACCAGAAAGCTGCCGCTGCCGCAGGCCGGGTCGAGAACCGCGGCGTCCGCCTTGCGTATGCAGAAGCTGTTGATCAGATCGACCACATCGTCGCCCGTGAAGTGCTGGCCGTAGCGATGCCGCTCCTCTGGTCCAATGAGCCGCTGGAAGATTTTGCCGACAACGTCTGACGAAATTTGTTTGAAGTCGACGCCGCCGATCGCACGCAGCACACCCCTCCACGCCTGGATGGCGCTGGCGGCCTCAAAAACGAAGCCGCTGGCCCAGTCGCGTTCGTGAGGATAGAAGAGTGGCTCGTAATCGCCGCTGCGGCGCACCGCTTTCTCGAAGAGCGTCTGCAGCGCGGCACATGCGGCTGCGGCAGTGCGGATGCCAGGCTTCAGCTCCAACTGCGGAAGGTCCTCGAACCGGTCGCATAGCGCCTTGTAGAAGATCAGCCGGTTCATCAGCAGATAACAGAGCGTGCAGGCCGCGCGGTGCAAGGCCGCGTACCACTCCTGCTGGTCCTCTCGGAGAAACGTCCAGTCCTGCCCCGCCATCCACTGTTGCAGGCGCGTGTCGAATGCCCTGCTCTTACCCGCCTGCTCGGCCATCCAGGCGCGCGTCAGTGAAATCGGCCAGTCCAGGTGGCTTTCCATCGAGCGGATGAAGATGTCGTCCGGCGGCATGAACCAGTCGCGCCTGCGGCCGGAATAGATCTCGGCGAGGTCCGCAAAAAGCGCCGGAAGAAACCGCTTCTGGATGTGGGCGAGAACGTCGGGCCTGCCGGCGTCCTCGGGCGCAGCCAGAGGCAAGCCAAGCTGCCAGTCGCGCACCCGGCGGTCCAGCAGCGGGACGTCCCATCGCTTGCGATCCCAAAGAACAAACGTATTCACGTTCCAGGTGAAGAAAAACTGGACGACTGCTTCATCAGCCTTGCGGGACGCGTCCCAGACCAACTCCTCGTCGTAGGGCGAGCGGCCTTCCGGGCTTCCCGGCAGCTTGACCTCACCGCAAAGCGCCAGCTTGCCCTGCCGGTCGTAGATGCGCAGGTCTTTTCGTTTGCTGCGGGTGGGTCCCTGCCCGTACCCCTCGATGCGCGCGGTTTCAAAAGGGTAGGAGGGATTCGCCTTGAAGATCGCGTCCGCAAATTTCGCGACTTCGGCGCAGAAGTCAGTCTCGTGGATGCGTGTCGAGATAGACATGCAGATTGCTGGTACCCCGCTGGATGAAGATTACCACTAAAGGATGGATGGCGGCAGAGGGTCCGCGCGCACCTTTGTCGCTGTCCGGTCAAAAAGGAGCTGAACCTGACGCGGCGAAACAGCATGGCGGGAGAGGCGCTGCGGAAGGCGCTGACGCGGCTGTATCAGCAGCACAGCCTGGGCGAACGGGCAGGCCCGCTGAAGCGGCCTGGGCGAGCGGCAAGTGACATTGAGCGTCGCACCGGTGCGGCCGGGATCCCGCAGGGCGGGACGCTCCCAGGGCTCGCCAGGCAGCACTGCGACTCTGTTGCAATTGCAGGCGGGCGAGGATCGCGGCTCATCTCCGTAGCGTGTCGATCTTCGCGGCCAAAATGAAATCGGCCTCCACCAGGCCGTCGATCTTGTGCGTCCAGATGGCGATCTCGACCTTGCCCCAGGTGAAGTGAATCGCCGGGTGGTGGCCCTGTTCCTCGGCTATTTCACCGACTCTGTTGACAAACTCAAGAGCGGTCTTGAAGTCAGGGAAATGAAAGAGCCTATAAAGGTGGTGGCCCTCGACAATCTCCCATACGGGCACTTCGCGCTGCAGACGTTCCAGTTCCTGGCCCTGAAGCGGCGGCACGCCGCCTCGGCAGGGTTCACAGCTTTTCGTGGCCAATTCGGACACCGGTCGCAGCCTCCTTTTTCGGCAGGGGGCGTGGCAGCGGGAAAGTTCGCCGCCACGTCAGTCTCACATAAGAAGAGATGAAGCAGGGGCCGCTCGGGTTCCAGGAATGAGGCTCGTATCCCGAAAGCGTACGGCCAGGCACCCCGAGACGAACGCTAGTGAAGGCCGCGAAGCGACCGCATGATCGTAGCCCGCCGTTTCAACGGCGGGTCATGAAGCATAGCAACGCCGCGCCGCGAAGCGGCAGCATCAAGCGGCCCAGCGGACCCAGCCCCGGACCATTCGAACGCCCAGCTCGCAGGAATCACATTTGGCCTGGCGGCCAACGCCTCATGCTGCCGCTTCGCGGCGCCTGTTCCCCGCACGCTGACCCGCCGTTGAAACGGCGGGCTAAGTTCGTTCCGTCGCTTCGCGACGTTAGCCCGGCGGCCCTTGTTGCTGGCTTTCCCCTACCGGTCGGCGCTTTGTACTCTTGGGAAAGGTTGCAAAAATGAGAATGTTGGGGCGACCCACATGGCCGCCATTCGCAGAGCGGATGTGTCCGTCAGGCGGGGGCGGCGGCCAACAAAAACGTGACCTCACGCTCGCGGACGAGGCATTCGGAGCAAAACTCACCCAGGCCGTGGTCCGGACACATATCGGCGCCGCATTCGACGCAGGTCTCGGGGGCCTCGTTGATCTTCCCCCGCTGGTAACAGAGATCGCAAATCGTCATCGGCTGCCTCCGGCAATCGAGGGGATTAACAGCACCTCATCTCCGTCGGAAAAGTTATAGCCCGTGCCACCCAGGAAGCGGATGTCCTCGTCGTTCACGTAAACATTCAGAAAGGGCCTCGGCTCCCCCCGCTCGTTGCAGAGGTTCTTGGTCAGCCCCGGAAAGCGCGATTCCAGCTCGAGAAACAACTGCGGCAGATTGGAGGCCGCGCACTCCAGTGTTTCCTGTCCGTTGGTCTGACGGCGGAACGGGGAACCCAACCTCACAGTAACCGGCATGTCTGATCCTCTCGGAATAGTCCTTGTTCGTTCCATCTGTCAGCGGCAGGCCCTGCGCCTGCCCGCTGAGGGCGACCACACGGGGTCGCCCCTACGTAGCTACTTCCGCGAAGGCGACTGGCTGCTGAAAACGGGTGGCGCCGAGCACCACGCGCTTGAATTCCGCCAGCTTCGGGGCGATCAAGAACTCTTCCCCGCCCACGCCGCAGACCGCGTCGATGGTCTTCAAGCCGTTCCCGGTGATGCAGAGGACCACGGTTTCGTCCGGGTGGATGCGTCCCTCCTCGAGCAGGCGCCGGAAGGCAGCGACAGTCACGCCCCCCGCCGTTTCGGTGAAGATCCCTTCGCAACTGGCCAGCAGCCGAATCCCTTCGATGATCTCCTGGTCGGAGACATGCGCACCCCAGCCCCCCGAATCGCGGATCACGCGGGCGGCGAACAGGCCGTCGGCCGGGTTGCCGATGGCCAGCGACCGGGCTATCGTGTTCGGCTTCTCCGGGACAA
>Ga0315282_10014150_pt1 | contig 11916 bp, 9 predicted proteins | sample YL17G07_20_MG_FD_203693 | JGI IMG/M metagenome (GOLD analysis project Ga0315282, IMG submission 203693) | Sediment microbial communities from Yellowstone Lake, YNP, Wyoming, USA - YL17G07_20 | ecosystem: Environmental > Aquatic > Freshwater > Lake > Sediment | place: USA: Wyoming | collected... | reverse complement strand
GCCATCCGTGTTGTAAGAGCCGTCAACTCGAAACATATGATGGGAACGATGGATGTCCTCGGCGAAAATGTCTCGACGCGCGAAGGATCTCTGGCGGCCGTCAGAGAGTGCGGAGAAGTTCTTCATTCGATCAATAAAAACTGTCTGGACGCAAATCTCTCTATTAAACTCACTCAATTCGGGCTGAAGATCGATCAGGAATTCTGCCGTACAAACGTAAAGCGTTTGCTCGATATCGCCTCCGGGTACGCCAATTTTGTCCGGATTGACATGGAAGATTCATCCACGACGAGCGAAGCATTGGAGTTATATGGAAGCCTAAGGTCCGAAGGGTTTGAAAATACGGGGGTGGTCATTCAAGCAAACATGCGGCGAAGTGAGGAGGACGTCCGGAGACTGATCTCCATGAAGGCAAATATCAGGCTTTGTAAAGGAGCTTATGTTGAACCCGATGCCATCGCCTTCAGAGGCAAAGAGGAAATCCGTCTTAATTATCTAAAGCTCCTTAAGATGCTTCTCGACGGAAAGTGCTATGTCGGCATCGCGACCCATGACGATTTTCTGATAGACAGTGCTTATCAAACCATTCAAGAGATGAATCTCCAAAAATACGACTACGAGTTTCAGATGCTTTATGGTGTGAAGAGTAAGCTTCGCGACAAAATCGTTGCGGATGGACACAGGCTGCGTGTTTATGTTCCTTTCGGGCAATACTGGTATGCCTACTCGATTCGGCGATTTAAAGAAAATCCTCAGATGGCCTGGTATGTTTTTCAAGCAATCTTTTCTGGAAGTTAATGCAAGGGCAATCAATCAAGCCAACGTCATCCCCGCCCCTGCTTGCCGGCCCCGGTCCCGACCGAGGGCGGGGCAGGCAGGCTCACCCTCCTCCCCCTTAGAGACTGTGTCGTAATCATGGTGGAGGGTAGATACGGGCGGAGCAGACGGTCGGGCTCCTCAGCTTCGGAATGCGGTCGCTTAGAGTTATGGGTAATCGGCCTTCTTGCAAAGGGTATCTCTTTAAGGCATTGGAGCACAGAAGTTGACCCATAAAAGGTCTCCGCCCTGCCTTCGCCGAAGCGGCTTCGCGCAGGCAGGTCTGAAGCTTCGTCACCCGACCGTCTGCTCCGCATTGTAACGGAAGTGGTTTTTTGTTAATGATGGCGCGGTCTCTTGAGGGGAGGGGTGGATGGGGTGTTTTCTTTGATTTGACATCACTCTGAAAAGTGTGGTATGAAAAACTAAAGATTGATCCGCGTTCAGGTGGCTTGAAGCCAAGAAGGGAACCCCGTGAGAACCGGGGACGGCCACGCCGCTGTAATCGGGTACGAAACTTGCCGGATCCACTACCCTTGGATCCCGCGTTTCGCGGGACCCAGGGTGGGAAGGGGCAAGAAGTAGGATGATCCGAAAGCCAGAAAACCTGCCTGAGTGCGCTTCACAATAAGTCTTCGATGGAGGACTGTGAAGGGTGAAGTGGAAAAAACCCAGTCTTTCCTACGAAAGCTGGGTTTTTTTATTGGAATTTGGGATATGACTGGAAATGCGACTCTGAAGATTGCTGCCTCCATCTCATTGGGTATCCATCTCGTATTTCTTGCGATTGCCTCAAACTTATTCCAACACCCTAAGTCTTTTCGAATGGACACGCATTATGTCAAGATTATCCTTCACCCCTTGGCGAGTGATGAGAAACCCCACGTCAAGATTGTTCCTCCCGTTCCGCTAAGGGTTGGAAATCAAGTTCGGGCGGAACGCGCAATAGACAGTAAGGAGTTAAACGAGGTCCCTCTTTCCTCTCACACTACGGTAGCCAAAACCATTTCTTTTGAAGGGCCGGAGCCCATTTCAAAGAATAAGGAGGAAGAGGAAATATCTGACGCGCCGACTAACATCGTGACGGCTCCGGGAACGGTCTTGGATGAATACTCGAACCTTGAGAATGAGGGGAATAGTGTTTCTTCGAAAGAGACCGCTTCAAACGGAGGGAATGGCTCCGTCTCCTTGCCCGCTTTCCGTTCAGGAGAATTCGATGGGGCTACTTTCTCATACAACAGCCCCGGAGATGGGAAGGGATCAGGATCCGGGACCGGGCATGCCAGCGGCCCTGGAAAAGGTTCTGGAAAGGGAGGAGGAATTTTTGGAAAAATGTTTTCCTCCCGCGGACGGGGAAACGGGGCTTGGCCCAGATACACCGAGAACCCGAAACCTACCTATCCTGAGGAAGCCAGGGAGAAAGGACACCAGGGAGAAGTCGTATTAAGAGTGGAAGTCCTTATCAACGGGCAGGTAGGGCAGATTGAGATAAAAAAGTCGTCCGGCTATGAGTTGCTCGACCACTCAGCCCTCACCACAGTGAAGCAGTGGAGGTTCATTCCCGCAAAAAAGGGTGAGGCTTCCATCCCTCTTTGGGTAAACATTCCCATCAAGTTTCAACTCCAATGATCTATTCATCAAGAAAAATAGGCATGAAAGACGAAAAGCTTAAAAACTTCCCCTCCCCTCTCGTGGGAGGGGAGGAAGGGGAGGGGGGACCAAATTGTTTTCGTCCACCCCCACCCTCACCCTCCCCCGTCGAAAGGGGGAGGGATTATGTAGGGGGAAATTTCAAATATTTCTGGTTAGTATTTATCTCATTGCATTTGATAACTTTACTCTCTCTCGTTCTCTTTTTCTCAATTTCCTATGCCGCCACGAGAACGTTTATAGATGAAGTCGGAAGAGAAGTGACTTTTCCTTTTCCTCCGACGAGAATCGTTTCCCTGGCTCCCAATGTCACCGAAATCCTCTTCGGCCTGGGCCTCGACGAGGAGATTGTGGGCGTGTCCATTCACTGCAACTTTCCTGAAAAGGCCAGGAGCAAAGTTCGAGTTGGAAGTTATATCAGTCTCGATTTTGAAAAGATCGCCTCCCTCAACCCTGATCTGATCATCGCCACGGGAGCTGGAAATACCCGGGACATGGTGGACCGCTTAGGGAAATTGGGGTTTCAGACTTATGTGATCTATCCGAAGAACTTTAAAGACATCCTCCAGAGCATCGCCCATATCGGACAGGTCGTGAATCGGGGAAAAAAAGCGAGGGCGATCATCGAAGGAATGAGAAGGAGGAGTGAGAGAGTGATTGAGCTCACCCAGGGCCTTCCACGGCCTAAAGTTCTTGTGCAGATCGGAGATGTCCCCATTGTGACGGTGGGGAAAGGGAGTTTTGCAGATGACCTGATCCGGCTTGCAAGGGGTGAAAACATTGCGGGGAAAGAGAAAGAGGTATATCCTCGGTTGGGAATGGAGGAGATCTTAAAGAGATCTCCGGAGGTGATCGTCATCAGTTCCATGGATCCCAAAGGGGATTATCAGAAGATCCTTCAGGAATGGACTCGCTGGAAGACCATCCCAGCCGTCAAGAATGGCCGCATTTACCTGATCGACTCGGATTTGCTCGATCGGCCATCACCGCGCATCATTGATGGACTGGAGGAGCTTGCAAGAGTTCTTCATCCCGAAAGATTCAAAAAAACAATGCAAAATTACCATTGAAAAATTATCAATGATCATTATTAATAAGAGGAGCGTATTATAGTTTACATTAGCCCCAGCAGGTCATCGCGAGGAGTGATAGCGACGAGGCAATCTCAAAACGAGATTGCCACGCTTGCGCGCAGGAGCGCTTCAGCGCGCAGGCACGCCGTTTGGGCTCGCCATCACAGCTTTTTGTGATTCCGGATGTAAACTATTTCATGCTCTTGGTAGTAAGTGCTGATTTCTTGTTTTTTAATGAGATTTGAATGAAGATGATAACATTCAAAAAAGTCCTGACCATCTCCATCCTCCTTAGCCTCATCCTCATCGTTATCATCCTGGTATCGATCACGATGGGAAGTGTAAGAGTTCCACCCCTTCGTTCCATCCGTATTCTTTTCCAGTCCATTCTGGGTCTCAAGGGAGCCGGGAATGAGACAGAGCGGACCATCATTCTTTCCCTCAGACTTCCCCGGGCTATTCTGGCAGGCCTTGTGGGAGCAGGCCTTTCTGTTTCAGGGGCTACGTTCCAGGCCCTCCTGAGAAATCCTCTGGCCGATCCATATATTCTCGGAGTTTCCAGCGGTGCGGCCGTGGGCACGATCATCGCCATTCTATTGGGACTCGGCATATCTTCCTTCGGCCTTCCTCTGGTTTCCTTCTTGGGAGCGCTCCTGTCCATCCTCGTTGTCTTCTATTGCGGAAGACAGGAAGGAAGGATTCATCCGAATACGCTTTTGCTGGCAGGGGTCATTGTCGGGTCCTTTCTCTCAGCCCTCATCATGTTTTTCATCTCCGTCTCCCAGAAAGAGGAGCTCCGTACAATCATCTTCTGGTTGATGGGAGACTTTAGTTTCTCTAACGCTCGGGCGATTCTAATCATCTTTCCTTATATTCTGTTGGGGGTCTTTCTTCTTTATCTCCGCGCTCGTCATTTGAACCTCCTCCTTTCCGGCGAGGAGAGTGCTGTCCAGTTGGGAGTAGACGTGGAGAGGTTGAAACTGGTTTCCTACGTCTCTGCGTCTTTGATCACCGCGGCATCCGTCTCCGTATGCGGTCTGATTGGCTTCGTGGGCCTGATCATCCCGCATTCTGTCCGGCTGATCTTCGGCCCGGACCACCGCCTCCTCATCCCAGCTTCAGCCTTGATAGGCGCCTCGTTTCTCATCGCATCCGATACCTTTGCCAGAACCCTGCTCGCTCCTGTGGAATTGCCTGTGGGCGTGATCACGGCGGCCTTTGGAGGGCCTTTTTTCATCTATCTTTTAAGGACGAGAAAGGTGATCAGAACGTTATGATCGAAGTCAATTCCATCTCCTTTCGGTATCATGAAGAGTGGGTGCTCCAGGAGGTCTCTTTCCGCGTGGAGAAGGGAGAGTTCGTTGGAGTGATTGGACCCAACGGATCAGGGAAGACCACACTCCTGAAGATCCTTTATCGTCTTCTTGCACCCCAGAAGGGAGAGATTCTTTTCGAGCTCGTTTCCATGAAGAAGATGGACCGAAGGGATATTGCTAAGAGGATCGCTGTGGTCGCCCAAGAGACTCAGCTTCTCTTTCCTTTCAGCGTCGTCGAAACGGTCCTGATGGGAAGGTCTCCCTATCTCGGGCATTTAATGTTCGAAAGCGAAAAGGATCTGGAGATTGCAAGAAAAGCGATGGAATGGACGAAGATCCTTCCGTTTTCCGACAGACTTGTAGAGGAACTCTCCGGCGGAGAAAGGAAGAGGGTTTTCATCGCCAGGGCTCTGGCCCAGGAACCGGAGGTTATTCTTTTGGATGAACCCACCGCCAACCTGGACATCCAGCACCAGATTGATTTTCTCGATCTCATCCTTACTCTCAATCGAGAGAGAGGGCTAACGATTGTCATGGCCTCTCATGACATGAACATTGCCTCTGAATTTTGCGACCGGCTGATTCTTCTTCAGGGAGGGAGGATTTTTCAAACGGGAACTCCCGAGGAAGTCATAACCAAGGAGAATATCGAAAGCGTATATGGTTGCGAAGTGTGGATCGACCAACATCCTATCTCAGGAATGCCGCGGATCAGTTTGTTGAAAAAGGGGGAGCATTAACCCGGATGTTACATTGAGAAGATAGTTGAGTGTGCTTCCAAACCTTTACTAAGCGGTTCTTTACTATTTTTTTGCCGGCCCAGCACACCCAACGATCTCTTGGAATGTGGTTTATGCAAATAGGGAGTTGAAAGATGAAGCTTTGGGAAGAAGTTGAGACCGCACAGACCAAGATTCAAAAGATAATCCTCCGGACTCCGATGATCTATTCAGATACCTTCTCAAAGCTGACCGGCAGAGAGGTCTTTCTCAAACTGGAAAATCTCCAGAAGACCGGCTCGTTCAAAATCAGAGGGGCTTACTATAAATTGTCCCAGCTTACTCCTTCGATGAAAAAAAGGGGAGTGGTGGCTGCCTCCGCAGGAAACCATGCCCAGGGAGTTGCACTGGCTTCATCCCTCTTAGGGATTCATTCGACCATTGTCATGCCTGAGGGAGTTTCTCTTGCCAAACAGATGGCCACTCAAGCCTATGGCGGAGAGGTTATCCTCTTTGGCGAAAATACCGATGAGGCCCTGGACTACGCGAAGAAGTTGGCAAAGGAAGGGAAATCCCTTATCCATCCTTTTGACGATGAACAGGTGATCGCCGGCCAGGGGACGATCGGGCTCGAAATTCTTGAGGAAGTCCCTGGAGTGGAGGCCATCGTCGTCCCAACGGGAGGCGGGGGACTGATCTCGGGCATCGCCGCCGTTGTAAAAAAGAGGAGGCCTGACGTGAAGATGATCGGCGTTCAGTCTATTCATGCTCCTTCTGCCTTTTATTCCTTGAAGAGAAGAAAGATTGTGAAGGTGGAGGTGAAGCCGACATTAGCCGATGGTATTGCCCTCCAAAGGGTAGGAGAGATCACCTTTCCCCTGATCCAGAGAGGAGTGGATGAGATTGTCACGGTGGAGGAGGATGAGATCGCCTCAGCGATCCTCTTGTTGATGGAGAGAAAACGTATCGTGGCAGAAGGTGCAGGAGCCACCCCACTGGCTGCGCTCCTGTCGAAGAGATTGAAGACCGGGTTGAAAAAGATCGTCTTGCTCATCAGCGGAGGAAACATTGATTTTCACCTTCTTGATCGAATCATCGAGAAAGGCCTTGCCCAAACAGGAAGGCTCGTCCGCATGAGTATCCTTTTAAGAGATGTTCCAGGAGCACTGGCAAATCTGACCACTCTGGTCGCCCAACACCGGGCCAACATCCTTCATATCATCCACGAGCGGGCAGCCAAGGATATTCCCATTGGATTCTCAAAAGTGATATTGGTCTTAGAAACTCGCGGCCCGGGCCACATCCGGGAGATTAAGAAAGGGTTTAAAGAGAAGGGATATTCTCTCCAGATGTTGAGTTAGCTTAATCTTTCTCCTGTTTACAAATTTTCTATTTAAGTGTAGGATGGTCTGTAGATTGGGAAGAGAGGAGTGACGCATGCCTGAGGGAGAGCATACCTTAGCGGTCTTCATCGATTTCGAGAACCTGGCCCTGGGTTTCAAAGGCAAGAGGGACAGACGATTTGAGATCCGGAAGGTCTTGGAGCGCCTGGTTGAGAAAGGGAAGCTCATCGTGAAAAAGGCCTATGCGGACTGGGCCGATTATGCAGAGTATAAAAAGCCGCTTCACGAGGCGGCCATCGAACTGATCGAAATTCCAAAACGTGCGATGACCGGAAAGAATTCCGCAGACATCCGGCTCTGTGTGGATGCCCTCGATCTCTGTTATTCCAAAGAGCACATCGATACCTTTGTTATTGTTTCAGGCGACAGCGACTTCTCACCCCTCGTCTCTAAGCTGAAGGAGAATGGCAAGCGGGTGATCGGACTTGGGATAAAAGACTCGAGTTCCAACCTCTTAGTCGATAACTGCGATGAGTTTATTTACTATGAGGACTTAGAACGACCGTTGGGCATTCCTCCCAAGATCGAACAGGATCTCCCCGAGAAGAAAAAAGAGGCTTTTCAACTTCTGGTGGACTCCGTGGTAGCCCTCGTCCGCGAGAATAAGGAAGTGCTCTGGTCCTCGATGGTGAAAGAGACGATGAAGCGAAAGAAACCCTCTTTCAACGAGTCCTATCATGGGTACCGCACCTTCAGTGACCTCCTGGAAGATGCTGAAAAACAAGGCATCATTCAGCTAAGGACCGATACCCGGAGCGGGACCTATGTTATCATCGGATTCGGGAAGGAGCAGAAAAAGGAGGCCGCCGAAGAATTAAAGGAGTCAAAAGAACAGAAGGAACGGAAAACCCCAAAGCCTCGCTGGCGTTCACGCCCAAGGAAGCCAAAACCCAAAACGCCTTCAGCACCGCCTGAACCTCCGGATATTCCCAATGCTTCTGAAACAGAACCGATCGGTTAACCCCCTCTGTCCCCCCCTTAGAAAGGTGAGGCGCCGCTTTCTAAAGTCAGACTATGGAGCCGGACGGCTGGGGGGATTTCGATTTCTCATTCTTATCCTCGCCTTTCTTATCCTGAGCCCTCTTCCAAAGACTTCATTTGCTCAAAAGGACCTCGGCGTACCAGTGAGAGAGGCTATCTGTTGGGGAACTTTTGTCGGCCCGGGGAAAACAGGAATGCTGGATACCATCTACCTCTCCTTCAGTCAATACGATGCCTCTCTTTTTCTTCTCTCTGTCAATCCCGATACGGGCCGGGTTCGACAATTTAACGGCCCTCTGTCTTCCGAAATGGGTTCCTGGGGATTTACTGTGGATCATGAAAACAGGATCTATCTCGGCAGTTACTTCAATGCTCACCTCCTGCGCTTCGATCCAAAAACCGAAGAATGGGAGGATCTTGGACAACCTGCCGGGGCGTCTGAGTCTTTCATCTGTAAAATCACAACGGCAGGAGATGGAAAGATCTGGGGAGGGACTTACCCTTCGGCAAAGCTTTTCTCTTACGATCCGAAAACTGGGGTGAGCGAGGACGTTGGTCGGATGGACCCGGATCAGTTCTACTGTTATCCCACAGCAGGGGAGGATGGACTAATTTACTCTGCCATCCAGTTCGAGAAGATGGACATTGTTGTCTTCGATCCAGAGAAAAAAACCAAGACTTCCTTGATCCCGCGGGAAAGCCGAAAACCAGGCCGTATGAATTTAATAAAGGGGAAAGATGGAAAGATTTATGTCAAACTCTCCACATCCGATCAATGGTTTCAAATCGAAGGAGAAGGGCTGATCGAGATCTCCAAGTCTCAAATTCCTTTTCCTCAAAGTGGCCTTCCGGATGGACGAACGTTTAGTCTCATCGACGCAAACCTTCTCGGAATTGAGAATCCTGTGACCAAAGAGAGGAAGGAGATTCCTCTCCAGGTTGAAGCCGCAGGTGCCTACATCTTCGTCGTCGGCACAGGACCCGATGGGAAAATTTACGGGAGCAGTATGCTTCCCCTTCGGCTCTTCGTCTATGATCCCCGCAGTGAATCCCTTACCAATCTTGGCAAGGCCTCCATGGCCACTGGAGAGGTTTACTCTATGGGAGCCCTCGACGGCAAACTTTATCTCTGCTCCTACCCCGAGGCTAGGCTATCTGTCTACGATCCGGGCAAGCCGTTAAGATTTGGCGACAACGAGGACGCCAATCCGAGAGACTTAGGGCCCATGGGAGGAGAACTCTATCGACCGAGAGCGATGGTAACCGGACCTCATGGGAACGTGTATATCGGAGGTTACCCTGATTATGGGCTCCTGGGTGGTGCCGTGAGTGTCTACGATCCGAAGAAAAATGAAAAAAGAGTCTATCGCCACGTCGTCCGGAATCAGAGCATCGCCTCCCTTGCCTATATTGACAAATCAGATCTCATCGCGGCGGGAAGCTCTGTAAGGGGTGGGACTGGAACACGGGCTGTTGAAAAAGAGGCAAAACTTATTCTTTGGGATCCAAAAGAGGAAAAAAAAGTTTTTGAGATCGTCCCTGTTCCCAAAGTTAAGACAATCCTTTCCCTCGCTGTGGCTGTAGATGGAATGCTTTACGGAATCACAGATAATGAAAAGGTCTTCGTCTTTGATCCGGAGAAAAGGGAGGTCAAAAAGATTCTTGATCTCGGATTTAGAGAACCAAGGGAGATCTCCCTGCAGCTTGGGCCGGATTTAAGACTTTATGGGTTGGCGAAGGAGGCCATCTTTTTCATCGATCCAAGAAACGATCAGGTATCCCTTGTCGCGGAACCCGCCGTCCCAATTCATTCAGGGATGGCGATGCTCGGCCGAAAAATCTTTTTTGGGTCAGGTGCCAATCTCTGGGAATTTGAGATCCCCCTCGAGCCCAGTAAACCAGTCGAGTAAAGGTGTTCTCATCCTCTCTCCGTCTTTGGTTTGATCATCGCCCCCGTCGAAATAGGAAGTTCGCTCTATCCCAGCACCAAGAGGACCACGGGTTTACCCGTGGGTGAATTGGTCCTCTGGTACGGGATGTTCGCCCCGAAGGGGCTTTGAGGGGTACCACCGGCCTGCCCGCGGGGCTCCATTTTTAAAAAAGGATTTTTCTGCTCTGTTTACATTGAATTTCCAAGATCTAAATATTATAGTAAACGTGTCGAATAATGAAGATTCAAGTATACGCCTGACCGTAGGATGACCATGGGTAGCTATGATCTTTGCCTGACATGGAACTGGGAATACGATGCTGACTTCGTTAAGCTGCTCGGTCTGGCATGCCGCTCACGGGGGTTATCATTGCTGCAGATTACCCCTGAAAATCTTGTGGAGATGGTCCAATCCCTTGCAAACGAAGAAGTTATCTTCAGGACCTTCTTTGACCGGGCGGCCGATGCAGATCCACGCTTTATTCCGGTTGTTCAATGGGCCTGCGGTCATGCGGTTCATCATATCAACTCTCACGAATTAGCATGCCGGGCGTGGGATAAGGTCGCTATGCATCAAGCCATCAGCATGGGGTTGGACACACCTCTTACCCTTATCCTTCCGTCCTATGACGAACAACCTTTGCTCCCGGAGATTGACCTCGCTTCAGTGGGTCAGAGTTTCATCATCAAACCCGCATACGGAGGGGGCGGAGACGGGGTGATCATCGAAGCTACTTCGCTGAATCAGGTGGTTGTTGCCCGGCAGGAGTTCCCCTCTCAGAGGTATTTGCTCCAGGCCCATGTCACCCCGGCTCGGCTGGGTTCCCGGATGGCGTGGTTCCGGGTCGTTTACTGTGCCGGAAAGGTGTATCCATGTTGGTGGGACAGCGGCACGCATATTTATGCCTCTGTTATTTCTGACGAAGAGACTTGCTATCACCTCGGGGCGCTGCGTCGCATCACTTCTTCCATTGCCCGTATGTGTGGGCTGGAATTGTTTTCCACCGAAATCACCTTCACCCCTGAAGGTCGTTTTGTCATTGTAGATTATGTTAATGATCCGATTGATTTACGTCTTCAATCCAAAGCGTTTGATGGTGTCCCTGATGATATTGTCAGGGATGTTGCGGAATGTCTGGCCGAGCTCGTCCTGAGTCATTCCTCTCCTTCACAAAGCCAAAGTTTCATCCGATCGATTACTCCTTCCATCACAGGAAGCGCTCTGAAACTCGCCGGGACAGAATAAAATGAAGCTCCCCACCTACAGGGCGGGGCTTGCGGGGCACCCGCCGGTCAGGGGCTCCGTTAATTGGAAGTGGCCAAGACTTCGGCCGTGTCCCCTTCAATCAAAAGCGGGAACCTCCGCGCCCAAAGCTACTACCACGGTCCCCCCCTTGATGGGACGCGGAAGAACCTCTGCTCCCCGTGTGGGATGAGCCGAACTGACGGCCCCCTCCCTGCGGAGATGGACTTAAGGATCTTTCCATGCCCCGTGAAGATGGACTGAATGACCGGGTTTGACCCGTGGACGGTCTTTGAAAGTTCATCCCGTTTAGTCTGTTCACCCCGCGGTCGACAGCAGGTGGTTTACCTTGATAACCGTTCCGGCCGTTGAAACCCGAAGGCTGACTTCCCCTGTTATAAACTCGCCTTTCAGTAGTGTGTCCGGACCTCGAATAGGTGGAATTTCTATCGCTAAGCCCTCTGCCCGTTATCGGCATTGAGGGACGGCTCAAAGCCACTCGATCACGGCTGCGCTCGAAGATCGACCGAGCACCATTTCTGGCCTCCGTAGAATTAAATCCTGTCCCCCGAGGGGTATCTTCGCCTCCAAAAATGCTTCCGGCTTGTCTCCTTGCTGGATCCATGGCAAAGATCCTTCCCGTCCTGTGATCCCTGATGTGATTGGTAATGACACGCGCATGCCTATGCATAAAGGTCACTCTATGGAAATCACGAAGAACAAAGAACCCCGGAAAGAAAAACCCGGAGCACCAGAATGGGCTGGGGACCCAGGCGTACATGTAA
>Ga0315282_10014149_pt1 | contig 11917 bp, 10 predicted proteins | sample YL17G07_20_MG_FD_203693 | JGI IMG/M metagenome (GOLD analysis project Ga0315282, IMG submission 203693) | Sediment microbial communities from Yellowstone Lake, YNP, Wyoming, USA - YL17G07_20 | ecosystem: Environmental > Aquatic > Freshwater > Lake > Sediment | place: USA: Wyoming | collected... | reverse complement strand
TTACTGGGCCAGGCGGCATCTCGAAGCGCTTAACTAATATCCTATCCATCTAAGGCGCCAAATGTTCATCCGAGGATAGAGATATGTATTGTCCAACGGAGGAAACCATATTCGAGGTCAAGTACAAGGACCTTCTAGGTAGGATCGGATCTCTGAGGACCCCTAGGCACACGATCGAAACGCCAACTCTGCTGCCGGTCATAAATCCATCCAAACTCGTGATCTCTGCGAGTGAACTCTACGAGGAATTTGGCATACGGGCTCTAATCACGAACGCCTATCTAGTGATGAAATTCATCCGCCAGGAAGCCGTGAGGAGGGGCATCCACAACCTACTTCAATTTGATGGCCTCATTGTAACGGATTCGGGAGCATACCAGATACTGAAATACGGTGGAATAGATGCGCAGCAAAGGGAGATAATAGAGTTCCAGGAGGCGATCAATCCCGACATCGGCATCATATTAGATGTACCAACTGGTTCAGAGCTCGATACGAAGAAAGCGAGGTTCACCGTTGAGGAGACCATAAGAAGGGCTGACGAGGCGGTCCGACTTCGGCGAAGTGGGGATATGATCTGGATCGGTCCCATACAAGGGGGGACGCATCTGGACTTGCTTCGATATTCGGCGAGGGAGATGGCGAAGAGGCCCTATCCGATCCTTGCGCTCGGTTCTCCAACAGTCATAATGGAGAGATACCAGTACAAAGCGCTGATCGACATGATAATTACTACCAAGATGAACATTCCACCATCTAGGCCTTTGCATCTCTTCGGTGCGGGTCACCCATCTATGATGGCGTTCGCAGTCGCAATGGGTTGCGATCTCTTCGACTCCGCTGCCTATGCGCTCTTCGCATACGAGGATAGGTACATGACAGAAGACGGGACGATTAAGCTTCAGAATCTGAAATACCTTCCATGTAACTGTCCTATGTGTTCCAAGACTTCAGCGGGAGAGCTCATTGGCCTTGAGCCAAGAGAGAGGGCTAGAAGGTTGGCGCAACACAACCTATGGGTGTCACTTCTAGAGGTGAAGAGAATAAAGCAGTCGATCCTAGAGGGCAGATTATGGGAGCTGCTTGAGAGGAGATCGCGAGCTCATCCCGCGCTTCAAGAGGCACTCCTCGCAGTGGGGAAGCATAGTGAATATATCGAGAGACATTCGCCTTCCGACAAGCCGCGCGGGATCTTCTATTATGGCAGGTGTTCCGCCGCAAGGCCTGAGATCGTGCGTTTTAGAAAGCGTTTAGGCAAATTCCTTGGTAGCCGATTAAGACCAAGAAGCATAATGTTTATTACATATCCTTGGGGACAATCGTCAGACAGATCAATCAAAAAAGCGAAACTCGCCTTGCGGAAATCGATTGGCAAAGATATCGAGAAAGTCAATGTAACGACATTCATACCTCCGTTCGGTCCCATCCCCATGGAGCTTCTAGAGGCTTATCCAGTGGGGAAGACCACAATGCCAGAGGACCTTGACGAAGGGACCATAAACGATACAATCGGATTCAGTACCGACCTACTTAGTAGGAGCGGGGGGCATGTAACGGTCATCACCGATGGTACGGCCCAGGCTAAAGATATCCTGAAGAGGAGTCAGTGGCTCAGGAAGGCGGCCATACACCCTTCAGGGGGAACTGCATCGAGGGGTAATGGAGGATTGGCTCCGAAGGAGAGAAGGGGCAAGGGCATATGAAGCTCACTTTCTTGGGTGGAGTTGGGGAAGTCGGGAGATCTGCCGTTCTGGTCCAGACGGAAAAGACTAGGACGCTCCTCGATTTTGGTGTGATGTTGGATCACGATATCAGGTTCCCGGCTTACGTTTCCCCTAAGGACGTTGACCTGATAGCGCTGACTCATTCGCACCTCGATCATTCAGGGGCTATTCCCGTACTTTTCATACGCAAGGAGATACCCGTCCTGACGACAAAGCTCACGGCTGAATTATCCGATGTCCTCATCGCTGATTTCATAAAAGTGTCGGGTTACTATCTCCCGTTCGAGACGCTCGAACTCGATAGGATGCTCCATTCCACGATAAATCATGGCCTTAGAGATCCATTCACATCCGATGATGCCGAAATCGAACTACTAGACGCCGGACATATCCCGGGGAGCGCCCAAGTTGTCCTAGAATCGAAGGGAGTTAGGCTGTTATATACAGGTGACATCAACACAACTCAGACTAGGCTCATAAGGCCCGCTGACATAAAGTATCCCGACCTCGACTATGCCATCATGGAGAGCACCTACGCTACAGTCGATCATACGGAGAGGAACAAGCTTGAGGAGGAGTTCACAGAAAGGACAAAGGCGATCGTCGAGGGAGGGGGAACCGTTCTCATACCGGCCTTTGGGGTTGGGCGATCGCAGGAGATCGTGAGCGTACTCTACAAGAACAAGTTCCCATATAATATCTACATTGATGGTATGGCAGAGAAAGTTGGTAAAATACTCTATCAGAACCTCAACCAGTTGGCAGACCCGGAGCTCTACAAGAGGGCGATGGAAAAAGCGAACTGGGTCAAAAACTGGAAGGACCGGAAAAAATTCATCTCAAGTCCGGGGGTCATCGTCTCCCCCGCGGGCATGCTCAAGGGGGGACCAGCCTCCTTTTACTCGCAGAGCATCTCATTGAAGGCTAAGAACGCCATATTCTTGGTGAGCTTCCAGATCCCGGGTACTCCCGGGAAGTTGCTACTCGATAAGAATATCCTTTCTGTAGGGGGTAGGCTCTTGAAGGTCAGCGCTCACGTACAGAATTTCGATTTCTCATCTCACTGTGGGAGATCAGAACTAAAGCAAGTCCTCGGAGCACTTGGATCAATCCGGAAGTTATTCATAGTTCATGGCACACCTGAGAACAACCTCGCCCTTGCTGAGACCGCAAAGAACGATTTCGGGTTGGAAGCGGAGCTCCCAGAAGTGGGCAGGGAATATGTGCTCTGAAATCACTTCTTCTGGGTGTCCGTGATCGGACATTTTATCTGCTTGACTATATCGTCGGCCTCCTGTGGCGTCACTTTCAGCGTGAAAAGCTTACCAGCTCTCAGTTTCAGTTTAACCTCGTCTTTGGATCTCCTCACAATGCATTCCGAGGCCTTGTCAGCTAACTTGATGAACTCCTTGATATCCTTAATCTCAACGGGCATCCGATCGACCTGCAAACTTTCGGAAGAGCGCGTCGATATAAAGATTGGGAATGACTGATTAAGGCTATGGGCTCAAAGGGCTCAAAACTGACAATACGCCAGCCTTTCTCAACGAATGCGGTTCTCAACAGATTCCCAGCAACGTTTTTCTACTCACACCCGCTGAATTGCAGAAGATCATCTTGCATGAGTTCACACCGTCTCAAAATCTGCTGAGGGGGCCACGGATTCAGCCTATGTCAAGGAGCTGGAGTTGAGGATGAGCAGGTTGTCAATGGCAACGGTCGAGTCCCCCTACTCAGCCATAGAACTGGTCTCCAAGGGCTCGATTGCCGAGGGTGCCCGATTCGGTGTCGAGGAAGAGGAATCCCGTATTGTGTGGGGAGACTGTGGAATGCACCTTACATCCGAAGGGGAACTCGTGTATCCATCTATTAGGAGATCAAGTCTCAAGGTCCAGGGCAGAACAGCTGTCACCATCGTTAGCCTGAGAACGGCGGGATGAGGGACAAGTATATATAACGCCGTTATATCTAATGGCTGTTCTCGAAATGGTGTATCCTCCTTGGAATCGAGAGACGAAGGCGATAAATTTCTCTTCCAGGAGGGCGTTGTGTCGGATAAAGGATCAGGCAAGGCCGCTAGGATCCTCGTTGAGGGCATAGTTCAGGGCGTGGGTTTCAGGCCATTTGTGCATAGGCTGGCCAAATCCCTGAAACTCAACGGATGGGTGCTGAATTCCACTAGAGGCGTTGAGATAGAGGTGGAGGGTTCCGAGGCAGCTATCATGGACTTCTATGACAAGGTTTCCGTCCGAACTCCAACGGCGGCAAGCATAATGAAGAAGACGATCGAGTTTCACCCACCCGTGGGCTTCTCCTCCTTCGTCATCAAAGAGAGCGCAGAGGAGAGCCTCAGGACTGCGCTCGTCTCCCCAGACATTGCTGTCTGCCACGATTGCCTTATGGAGCTGCTTGATAAGTCCGATAGAAGGCATCTGTATCCATTCATTAATTGCACGAACTGCGGTCCGAGATTTACGATAATCGAGTCGCTTCCATATGATAGACCGCGGACTAGCATGAGGAAGTTCGAAATGTGCGACGAATGCAAGGGAGAATACAACGATGTTACGAACAGGAGATATCATGCACAGCCAAATGCCTGTCACCTCTGCGGCCCATCCGTGCAACTTGCCTTAAGGTCTGGAACTGTCCTCTCCGGGGATCCGTTACAAAATGCCGCGGAGTTCCTGAGGTCGGGGCACATCCTCGCGGTAAAGGGAATCGGCGGATTCCACCTCGCATGCGATGCCGAGGATGACAATGCCGTGAGGAGGCTGAGGTTCGGCAAGAAGAGGGAGATGAAGCCCTTTGCGGTGATGTCGCCCGATTCTAAAACGGTGATGGAGTTCTGCGAGGTCTCTTCAGAAGAGAGGGAGCTCCTTGAGAGCCCCAAGAGGCCAATAGTCCTGCTGAAGAAGGCGGAACGGTGCTTCATCGCCGAATCCGTAGCCCCAGGGAGCGACCGCCTGGGCGTCTTCCTCCCCTACACGCCACTGCACTACCTCCTTCTCCGTCCACCTCTCAGGGCCGTTGTTATGACGAGCGGCAACATCAGCGATGAGCCCATCGTCACCGATAACGATGAAGCATTAAGGGCTCTCTCCGGCATAGCTGATTACTTCGTGTTGCACGACAGGGACATAGTCTCGAGGTGTGATGACTCCGTTGTGAGACTCATCGGGGACAGGGAGTGCGTGTTGAGGCGATCAAGGGGCTACGTCCCCTATCCGATCGAGCTGAATCTGGAGCTTGGTGCATGTCTGGGGTGCGGAGGGGAACTGAAGAACACCTTCTGCCTTACGAAGGGCAATAAGGCGCTCCTAAGCCAACACATAGGCGATCTCAAGACGCACGCGACATTCAACTTCTACAAGAGCTCGATCGCACACTTCGAGAGGCTCTTCTCGATAATACCTAACACAATAGCTTACGATCTTCATCCGGAATACATGTCCTCGAAGTATGCCCTGAGCAGAGGGGGCATGCTCGTTGGGGTACAACACCATCACGCCCACGTTGCCAGTTGCATGGCCGAAAACGGGGTAAGGGGGGACGCGATAGGTGTGGCACTCGATGGATCTGGCTACGGTGCGGATGGAATGATATGGGGATGTGAGTTCCTTTTTGCTGGATTCCTCGGATACGAAAGGCTCGGTCATCTGAGGTATGTGCCGCTACCTGGTGGAGATGCTGCCGCCTTGGAACCGTACAGGATGGCCATCAGCTACTTGGACCTAACATATGGGGCGGGATTCGAAGCACGCCGAGTATGTGATAGGTGGGGGCACGATAAGATAGATCTCTTAACCAGGATGGTGCATAGGGGGGTTAATTCGCCACTCGCATCTAGCGCAGGTAGGCTTTTTGATGCCGCCTCGGCGCTAGTGGGAGTTCGTGACATCTCGACGTACGAGGGGCAGGCTGCGATGGAACTAGAGGCGATAGCGTGCAGCGATCTGGCTGAATCATATCCAATTGAGGCAGATGTAGATGAAGATGGAACCTTCGTCATTGACCCAGCTAAGGTGATAATTGGCCTCGTAGAGGATGTTGAGAGGGGAACTCCTAAGCCCGTGCTTGCAGGTAAGTTCCACAACACAATGGCGCAGATGATCTTGGAGGGCTGTCGTCTCTCAAGGCAGCTAACCAGCATAAGGGAAGTGGCACTGAGCGGAGGTGTCTTCCAGAACAAGATCTTGACCGAGAAGGCCTTAAAGCTGCTTGAGGGGGACGGGTTCGTGTGTCATCTGCACAGGATTGTCCCACCAAATGACGGCGGCATAAGCCTCGGTCAGGCCGTCTTAGCCGCATCGAAGGCTGAAAAGGGGTGATCGAGTGGTGTGTCTTGGAATACCCGCGAGGATCCTCAGCATAGAGGGGGAACTTGCGGACGTCGAGATAGGCGGTGCGGTCCGCAAGGCGAATATCCAGCTCGTGCCAGACGCCAAGATTGGCGAATATGTCCTGTTGCATGCCGGCTTTGCCATTCAGAAGTTGGATGAAGCTGATGCCTTGGAGACATTGAAGCTGCTGGAGGAACTCTATGAAGTTCGTTGATGAGTTTCAGGATCCCAGGCTCGTCAAGGGCCTCTTGAAGGAGATAGACGCCCTAGCCAGTCGGAATACCACATTCATGGAGGTCTGCGGCACCCACACGATGGCCCTGTTCAGATACGGGCTGAGGGCAATGCTGCCCAAGCTGGTGAAGATCATCTCGGGACCTGGTTGTCCGGTCTGCGTGACACCAATGAACATCCTGGACGCAGCGATAGAGGCCGTTCATAAGAAGGGCGTCATACTTGTGACGTTCGGCGACATGATGAGAGTACCGGGATCGATGAGCAGCCTCGAGGCCGAGAGAGCCCTCGGTTCCGATGTAAGGGTCGTCTACTCAGGGCTGGACTCCCTTGGAATTGCCGAGAGGAACCCCGACAAGAAGGTCATCTTTCTTGGCGTCGGATTCGAGACGACCTCACCGAGCATCGCCTGCACCGTCCTCGAGGCAGCCCGGAGGGGAATTGATAACTTCAAGCTCATAGCCGCACATAAGCTGATCCCACCTGCCATGAAGGCCCTCCTCGAGGCTGGAGAAGTGAAGCTCGATGGTTTCATATGTCCTGGGCATGTGAGCGCAATCATAGGCTCAGAGCCATATGAGTTCATCCCGAAGAAATACGGAATTCCGTGCGTCATATCTGGCTTCGAGCCCGTCGATATCCTTCAGTCCGTCTTACTCCTCCTCAGGCAGATCGTCGATTGTGTGAGCAGGGTTGAGATCCAGTACAGCAGATCCGTGAAATCCGATGGAAATCCGATCGCCAAGAGATACATCTCTGAGGTCTTCAAGATCTCCGACTCAGATTGGAGGGGACTGGGGAGGATCCCAGCGAGCGGCCTAGTCCTGAGGGAGCGCTTCGAGGGCTATGATGCGCTCCGTGATTTAGACATAGAGCTGAAGGAATCCGTAGAGCCCCCCGACTGTATGTGCGGTGAGATCCTGAGGGGTGTGAGATCCCCGTCCGAATGCGGATTATTCGGTTCCAGTTGTACGCCAGAGCGTCCCGTCGGACCGTGCATGGTCTCCTCAGAGGGAACGTGCGCGGCATATTATCGGTATGCGAGGCATTGAAGGATGGCTCCTGAGGAGAGGATCCTACTTGCTCATGGCGCGGGAGGGAAGTTGACGCGCCAATTCGTGGAGCAGGATATCCTAACGCGATTCAGGAGCCTGATACTGGGTCGCCTGGATGACGGCGCCGTCCTCACGCTCGGGGACATGAGGCTAGCCTATTCCACGGACTCCTTCGTAGTCGACCCCCTATTCTTCAGAGGGGGCGATATCGGCAAGCTCGCCATCAATGGGACAGTTAACGACATAGCGATGTGCGGTGCCATTCCGATGTACCTCACTTCTTCGCTCATAATGGAAGAGGGTTTTCCGTTAGCAGATCTCAGGCGAATCCTGAATTCCATGCAAGATGCTTCGGCCGAAGCCAATGTGGAGATCGTAGCTGGGGACACAAAGGTCGTTAGCGCTGGAAGCGTGGACAAGATCTTCATCAACACTTCAGGCCTCGGCATCGTTGAAAAAGAAGTCAGTGGATCAAACGCGAAGGTCGGTGACAAGATCATAATCAATGGTTTCATAGGTGACCATGGGGTAGCCATCCTGAGCGAGCGCGAGGGGCTAGATCTTAAGGTGCCCGTCTCCAGCGACTGTGCTCCCCTAAATGGACTCGTCTCATCCGTCTTGAGTGCCACCAAGTGTGTACACGTCATGAGGGATCCGACTAGGGGAGGATTGGCCACAACGCTGAATGAGATCGCCATTCAATCCGGCATCGGCATCAGGATCGATGAGGTTGCGATCCCAGTAAGGGATTCCGTCAGGGGTGCGTGTGAGATGCTCGGGCTGGATCCCCTTTACATTGCGAACGAAGGGAAGGTGGTTATATTCGTCTCGCCAGATGATGCGTCTCGAGTTCTGGACGCGATGCGAGCACACAAGTACGGCGCGGACGCTCAGCTGATAGGTGAAGTCGTAACCGAGCCCAAAGGAACGGTGCTCATGAGGACCAGGATCGGCGGGGAGAGAATAGTCGACATGCTCGTGGGCGAGCAGCTGCCGAGGATATGCTAGCGGGGGCGTTTTGGACGAAGGCTCTGGCTCTGCTATCCGGTGGACTTGACAGTGCCATTGCAGTCAGGATTGTGATGGAGCAGGACATAGAGATGGAGGCGCTCAACTTCATCACCCCATTCTGCCAGTGCAAGAAGGGCTGTGGCGATCTATTGGCGTTAGTGAAGGAGCTCGGTGTCAAACTACATGCGGTCTCTCTGTTCGAGGATTACCTGGAGGTCGTCAAGAACCCCAGGCACGGTTATGGCAGCAATCTCAATCCATGCATAGACTGCAGGATTCTGATGTTCAAAAAGGCAAAGGTGCGCATGGTGGAGATCGGCGCGTCGTTCATCGTGACCGGGGAAGTACTTGGACAAAGGCCCATGTCACAGCACAAGGAGGCTTTATCGACAATCGAGAGGGAATCAGGCTTGGATGGACTCGTACTGAGACCACTTTCTGCGAAGTCCCTCCCCCCGACAAGGGCTGAAGAAAAGGGCTGGGTGGATAGGAGACGCTTGCTGTCCATTACGGGGAGGTCACGAAGAGAGCAGATCGGACTCGCGCGCTCATATCGGATATCCAGTTACTCTTGTCCGTCCGGTGGATGTCTCCTGACCGATCCCGGCTTCACAAGGCGCCTCAGGGACTTGCTGATCCACTGCCCCGATCCGAGCTTGAACGATATCGAGCTCCTGAAGGTGGGCAGGCACTTCCGCCTCACCCCTTCTACCAAGCTCATAGTCGGGAGGAACAAGGCCGAGAATGAGAGGATAAGGACTCTCAGCCAGAACAGCGACATCATCTTCGAGGCGATCGGATACAACTGCCCGATCTCCATAGCTCGTGGCCCATTAAGTGGTGATGATGTCATAATCTCGGCTCGGTTAGAGGCTAGATACAGCGATGCCCCGAAAGGCGGGCTCGTGGAAGTCGCCTATCGCACTTATGATGACCGGGGGAAGTTGGCAGTTATGCCCGCATCGGATGAGGAAATAAGACATCTGCGGGTCAACTGACACATGGCCTGCTTAAAGCCTAAAAGTCCAATAGCAGTGGGCTTGGAGCGTTCGATAGTTTGAAACCCTGCAACGAAGTCGGCATAATCGGTTATGGTGTGAGCCTTCCCCGTTACAGGATAAAGGCGTCCGAGATAGCCCGTGTGTGGGGAAGAAGTGCGAAGAGACTTCCGGTCGAGGAGAAGACGGTGGCAGGGCCAGACGAAGACGTTGTGACGATTGCAACTGAAGCTGCCAAATATGCTCTGAGGAGGTCTGAGATCGATCCCTCCGGGCTTGGCGCCGTCATCGTCGGCACTGAATCGAAGCCCTATGCCGTGAAGTCGTCGGGCACTATAGTGGCAGAGGCAATAGGGGCCCCGAGCACGATATTGGCCGCGGACTATGAATTCGCGTGCAAGGCGGGCACGGAGGCCTTTCAGACCTGCATCGGCCTCGTTGGAAGTAAGATGGTCGAATACGCAATGGCGATCGGCGCCGACACCGCCCAAGGCAGGCCAGGGGATGAGCTCGAGTTGACGGCCGCATCGGGGGGTGCGGCCTTCGTCTTCTGCCTTAGGAGCTCGTCTTGCCTGGCCAGCTTGGAGGGTTCCTATTCATTCGTCACCGATACACCGGACTTCTGGAGGAGGGAAGGACAAGCATATCCGAGGCACTCAGGAAGGTTCACCGAGGAGCCAGCCTATTTCAAACACATAACCTCCTCGGTCTCAGGGCTCCTCAATGAGCTTGGCCTGAGATCGAGCGATTTCAAGTATGCGGTCTTTCATCAGCCAAACTCAAGGATGCCCGTCGAAGTCGGTGAGAGACTGGGATTCGGCCCCGAAGCCATGAGGGCCGGCCTCCTCGCGCCAGAGGTCGGCAACACCTATGCTGGCGCAACGCCGTTGGGACTCGCAGCCGTCCTCGATGTGGCCTCACCCGGCGAGAGGATCCTGGCGGCCTCATTTGGATCCGGCGCGGGTAGTGATGCCTTCAGCTTCGTCGTGCAGGACGCCATCGTCACCAAGAGGGAATTGGCACCCTCCTTCTCTCAGCTGATAGCCAATAAACAGTATTTGGACTACGCTATGTACGCGAGATATAGGGGGAAGATCTCAAGGTAGATGGTCCAAATGAGGGACGTGGCAATACTGGGCGTCGGATGCACAGATGTCGGTGAGCACTGGGAGATGTCCATACGGGATCTGCTCTTCAAGGCATCCCGGAAGGCCATTGACGATACCGGGCTTGATGACATCAGGAAGATCGAGGGCCTTTACGTTGGCAACATGTGTTCGGGGCTCATTCAGGGGCAGGAGCATCTTGGCGCACTGATGGCAGATGTGCTTGGGATATCGGGTGTCCCGGCCTGTAAGGTCGAGGCCGCCTGCGCCTCCGGTGGGATGGCACTTCATCAGGGCGTAAAGGCGATCGCGTCCGGTCTACAGGACTTCGTCCTTGTTGCGGGCGTCGAGAAGCTCAGCGATGCCTCAACGCCTGAAGCCACCTCTGCACTCATGATGGCCGAGGACTCCGAGTATAGCGCATATGTCGGGGCCTCATTTGTCGGATTGAACGCCCTGATACACAGGCTCTATATGAAGGAGTTCGGTGTGAGGGCAGAGCACATTGCCGCTTTCGCCGTTAATGGCCACAACAACGCGTTGAACAATCAGTATGCCCAATACAGATTCCAGACAACTGCGGAGAAGGTCTTGGCCTCGCCTCTCGTTGCAGATCCTATACATCTCCTTGAATGCGCGGGAAATGGAGATGGTGCCGCAGCCTTGATCCTCTGCCCACTTGAGAGAGCCAAGGAATACTCCGATGAGTTCATAGAGGTCGCAGCTTCATCAGTTGCAACGGACGTCTTCAGCCTGACCGAGCGTGCAGATATGCTGAGCTTCAATGCCTCGCGATTGGCCGCTGAGCGAGCCTATGGCTCGGCGAAGATCGGACCCCAAGATATCGATGTGCTGGAGGTGCACGATGCCTTCACGATAGTCGGGACGATCTCGATCGAAGACCTAGGTTTCGTGAAGAAGGGCGAAGGGGCAAAGTTCGTCCATGATGGCAATATCTCATTAGATGGCAAGCTCCCCACGAATACCTTCGGCGGATTGAAGGCGAGAGGCCATCCGGTTGGGGCTACGGGCATCTACCAGATAGCCGAGTTGGTTTGGCAACTGAGGGGTAGGGCCGGAAAGAATCAGGTTGAGGACGCTGAGATCGGCCTAGCGCAGAACGTCGGCGGGATAGGCTCCACCGCTTCTGTGCACATACTCAGGAGGACTTGGTGATGTCGACAGCTAATTACTGGAGGGACATCCCCCACCATTACCGCCTAGTGGGGAGCAGATGCAAGAACTGCGGTAGCAAGTTCTACCCACCCAGGAGCGTCTGCCGTAATTGTCATTCGACGGAGATCGAGGACCTTAGGCTATCGGACCGAGGCAAGCTCCTGACGTTCACGATCATTCGGAATCCCCCGAGGGGATTCGAGAGGTTCTCACCATACATCATCGGCATCGTTGAGCTCGATGATGGCGTCAGGGTCCTTTCCCAGATCG
>Ga0315282_10014148_pt1 | contig 11917 bp, 6 predicted proteins | sample YL17G07_20_MG_FD_203693 | JGI IMG/M metagenome (GOLD analysis project Ga0315282, IMG submission 203693) | Sediment microbial communities from Yellowstone Lake, YNP, Wyoming, USA - YL17G07_20 | ecosystem: Environmental > Aquatic > Freshwater > Lake > Sediment | place: USA: Wyoming | collected... | reverse complement strand
GATCTCCGCCAGGGGAAAGCGGTGCGTGATCAATTCCCGCACCGGCAGAACACGCTCAAACACCAACCGCGCCGACTCGGCCTGCAGATCGATGTCGGCGCTGTAGCTTCCCAGGAGGCGTTTTTCCTCCATGCAAATGGCGGCCGTGGGCAGCGGCACCCGCTCGGCGCGCTCGGTCTGGGCGAACAACAGCACGCGCCCGCCGGGCCGGACGGCGTCCAGCGAGGCCGGCACCAGCGCGGGGACGGCGGCGGCCAGGATGGCCAGGTCCGCGCCGCGGCCTTCGGTCAGCGGCCGCACCGCCACCGGCACATCCACTTCCCCCGCATTGAACACGGCGTCGGCGCCCAGTTCCGAGGCCCGGCTCAGCCGCCGGTCAAAGACGTCGGACACGAACACCCGCGCGCCGCGCATCCGCGCCAGCAAGAGGAACAGGATGCCGATGGGCCCCTGTCCCATCACCAGCACCTGCTCGCCGCGGCGCACACCCGCCGTCTCCACCGCTTTCAGGCAGGTGTTCACCGGCTCGACGAAGGACGCTTCCTCGAAGCTGACGCCGTCCGGGATCTTCTCTACGCCCCGCTCGACGACCCAGTCCATCACCCGGACGTACTCGGAGAAGCCGCCGCCGGCGGGCTCAAACCCGGCCGTCACGCCGACTTTCTTGTACGTCGGGCACTGCGCGTAAATCCGTTCGCGGCAGTAAAAGCAATGGCCGCACGGGACATGGTGGAACACGATCACCCGGTCCCCCGGCCGGAAGCGCGTCACACCGGCGCCGGCGGCCACCACCGTGCCCGCGGACTCATGCCCGTAAATGCGCGGAGGAGGAAGCAGGTCCGCGGTGATCTTCTTCACGTCGGTGTTGCAGATGCCGCAAACGCCGACCCGCACCAGCAGTTCCCTGGGACCAATGCGCGGGCACGGCACCTCCTCGATGCCTACCTGCCCTTCTCCCCGATAGACTGCGGCTCGCATCCGTTCTGGAACCGGCCCGTTCCTTTGCCCGAAAGCTGCCATTGCCGTCCCAAGTCCTCAGTCCTGAGAGCCGGACTGGACTCAAGCCTCAGGACTCAAGTCCGAGGTAAGCGCTCGCAAGAATTGGCCCAAGTTGCGGGAAGCCAATAAAGAAGCGTACCAAAGTCGAGCGATTTCCGCCATCCCACCAGGGACGTGGAGGGCGTGGCGAAGAAGCGGCAGGAGGCGGAATTGGCCGTCGGGGGCTGGGCAGTTGTCCCAATCCAAAATCAGGTCGCGGGCGGCGGTGTCGGTAATGGCCCGCACGTTGGCGAAGGGCAAGCCGTGCCGGGCAGCCACGCCGGCTACCGCGCTCGATTCCGTATCCACGGCCAGCGCGCCGGTGTCTGCGAACCTGGCCCGCTCGGCTGCCGTCCGCACCACGTGCTCGAGCGCCAGCACGGGACCCTGGCGCGCGCCGTGGCGCGCGGCCGCCACTTGCCACTCCGCCAGCGAGGTGTCAACCACCAAATCGCCCACCTTGAGGGCCGGCGAAAGGGCGCCGGCAAACCCGGCCGAGATCAGCGCGGAAATCGGGTAGCGCGCGATCAGTTCCTCGGTCACGCGCGCCGCGCGCTCGCGCCCCACGCCACTCACCGCTGGGGCAGCATGGGCGCCCAGCCGCACCACCTCCTGCTTTAGCGCAAAAACAACGCCGATCATCTTTTGCAGTTCCAGGTTCCACGTTCCAGGTTCCAGGCCGACCCGTGCGCGGGTTCCGGTGTCTAACCTGCAACCTGAAACCTGGAACCTGCAACCTGAGTTTCGAACCAGCGCACCGCGCGTTCCAACGCCTCTTCGGCCGAGCCGGGCCGGTAGCCCAGTTCGCGCTCGGCCTTGGCCGAGGTGACGAACATCTTGTATCGCGCCATCTTGACGGCATCGAGCGGGGCCGTTGGCGGGCGGCCGGTGCGGCGCGACAGGAAGGTGTCGAAAACGGCGAACCCGTAGGCCACCGCATAGGGAATGCGGAAGCGCGGCGCCGGCCGACCGGTAAGGCGCGCCAGCGTTTCCAGAATCTCGCGCAGGGTCATGTTGCGGTCGCCGAGTATGTAGCGTTCGCCCACCCGGCCGCGCTCGGCCGCCAGCAGGTGCCCTTCCGCCACCGCCCGGACATCGACCACGTTCACTCCGGTATCGATGTAGGCGGGCATCCGCCCCAGCAGGAAATCCAGGATGATCTTGCCGGTCGGGGTGGGCTTGACGTCGGCCTCGCCGACCGGCGCCGTGGGGTTCACGATCACCACCGGCAGGCCCCGCGCAGCGAACTGCATGGCCGTCTGTTCGGCCAGGAATTTCGAGCGTTTGTAATCGCCGGCCATGTCCCGGAGGGACACGGGCGCGCTTTCATCGCTGAGGTGGCCGGGCGCGGGCGGGCGCATGGTGCCGACCGTGCTGGTGTAGACCACGCGCTTCATTCCGGCCTGGGCCGCCGCCGTCAGCAGGTTGGCCGTGCCCTGAACGTTGCTCTCGTATAACTCGCGCGGGTCAGGCGACCAGAGGCGGTAATCGGCGGCGACGTGGAACACCGTGTCGCAGCCGCGCACCGCCGTTTCCAGGGAGCGCGGATCGCGGAGATCGCCCACCACCCGCTCGGCCTTCAGGCCCTCGAGGTTGTCCAGGCGGCTCTGCGGGCGAACCAGCACGCGCAACGACGCGCCGCGCGCCGCCAGCAGCCGGGCCACGTGGCCGCCGATGAACCCTGTCGCCCCTGTCACCAGGATCGCCATGGCCTGAACTTAGCACACCAAGCTGGCAGGAGGAAGCCGCGGATTTCGCCGCTCACGCCGATTCGGTTAGGCCACGCCGCTTGGGTCTTGGGTCGGGATGATCTCGATGTAGGCGGGTGGTTCCCGGCGGCGAAGCCTGCTGAAGAACAGACCCAAGCTCGCCTGCCAGCCGTATTTGCGGAGCAGGGCAGCGCGCGCCTGATCCGTCTCGTTCACCGCGAGGACGCGGGCCCGCGCCTCCACTGCCGGCCCCAGCACCTTCCCCGAAATGGTGCACGGCGCCACTTGCACGCGCGGGTTGTTCCGCAACCGCTTCACCTTGCCCGAGTCCGGAGCCGTGTAGACGTAAACGCGGCCGGTCTCCTCCGCAAACCAGACGGGCGTGGCCACGGCTTTCCCTGTTTTGCGGAAGGTGGTCACGCTCATGTAACGGTGGCCCGCCAGATTCGGGAAGCAGGAATCAGGCATGTCGTTTCGCCGCCGATACGGGGACGCGGCAAGCTGCGCCGCCCGACCGCCCCCGCTGCGCTAGAACTGGTAGCGCAGCGAGACCTGCAACAGGCGCGGGCTGCCGGCGTTGGTGATGGCGCCGCCGTCGGGCGCGTTCACATTTATGACCGGCAGTTGGAAGTTCGGGTGATTCAGCGCGTTGAACATTTCGGCGCGGAACTGCACGTTGCTACGCTCTGTCATCCGGAACCTTCGGATGAGCGAGACGTTGAGGCTGAGCAAGCCGGGACCATCGATGATGTTCCTGCCGGCGTTGCCAAACTCGTAGCCCGCCGTGTCCTTGTTTGTGAACGCGGAAAGGTCGAACCACATGTCGGCACTTGGATTCGGCACCGTCCCCTTGGCGATACGATCGGGGCGGGTGGCCTGCCCCTGGTGCAGGGTGCCGCCCGACACGCTCGGCGTGAAAGGCTGGCCGGTCGAGAACCGGCCCGTCCCACCGATCTGCCAGTTGCGCAACAACCGGTTCTGCCGGAGGGGCAGGTCGTAGATGAACATCGTGGTGACCATATGGCCCCGGTCCCAGTCGGAACGCCCGCGCTCGGCTTTGAAATCGCGCGAGTTCTGCGGCTTCCCGACGCCGCCGTCGGAATTGTCGGAGATTTGCGAAGAGTTGTCGATCGACTTGCTGTAAACGTAGTTCACGCGGTAGAAGAAGCCGCGGGTGATGCGCTTCCGGATCGTGATGATGCCGGCGTTGTAAACCGAATTGAAGCCGAACCCGAAGTAATTGACGGCGTTGAATCCGGGGTACGGAGACGGGTAATTCGGAGCATATTCGGGAAGCCGGTACCATTGGTTCACGTCATAGATGCGGCCCAGGTGCGTCCCCTTCGAGCCGACGTAGGCGATCTCCACCGCCGTTCCCCCGCCCACTTCCCGTTCTACGGTCAGGTTCCAGCTTTGCAGGTACGCCGGTGTGAGGTGCGCCTGGAAGCCGTTTGGCGTCAGCACGCCGTCGGTGGTGGGAGTGACTCCCTGGGGGTTCTGGAGAGTGAGGTTGGCGTTCTTGGCGAATGTCTGCTCCACATCGAACGGAAAGACGTTGCCGAGGTTGGTGCGGACGGGGTTCCACACGTTGCTGCCGTAAAAGATGCCGTAGCCGCCGCGAACCACGCTCCGCTGGCCGCCGAACGGACGCCACGCAAAACCAAAGCGCGGCGCGAAGCAGTGGTACGGCGTGTAGATCAGTGACTGCGGGTAGCCGACCTCGCTCGCCAGCACCATTTTCCCGGTCAGTCCTTGCTCGGCGATCATCTGCTCGTAGTTCGGGATCGTCTTGTTATCTGCGATCAGCACTTTCCCCAGTTCCGGAACGAAGTTCGAGAACCGCCCGTATTTCTCGTGAGGCGCCTGAGGAAGCTCATAGCGCAAGCCGAGGTTGAAGGTGAGCGACCGCGTGGCCCTGAAGTCGTCCTGAGCGAAGAACCCGTACGTCGTGAAGAACAGGTAGTTCTGGTTGACGCCGACGGTCCGGGTCACCTGATTCGGAAGTCCCAGCAGGAAATCGGCGAAGGGGACGGCCGTCGCCGGGGGGTCGTACGCCGCATTGGGTGTGGCCACCCCGGCGTATCGCCCGTTGAAATTGATGGTGCCCCGGTTGTTGTTGTAAAAGGGCTGGAAGAACTGGGTGCGCTGGATGTCGGCGCCGAATTTCATCAGGTGGCGGCCCTTCACCCAGGTGAAGGTGTCCGCCCACTGCAGGTTGTTCACCACGAAGATCACGGGCATAGTCGCCGCGTTCCCCAACTGCACCATGTTCGTGACTTTGAAAAGAGGAAAGCCGGCCAGGAAGGGGTCGGTGGTGAAACCCTTCAATCCCCATTCGCCGGCATAATCTTGGCCCTGCTGGAAGTGGAATTGTTGTTGGTGGGTGCGGCTTATCCCCGTGCGGAACTCGTTGATCAGCGATGGGCTGAACACCCGGTTGTAATTCAGCCCGGCCAACATCTGGGTCTCATGCGACCGGTTGCCGAAAAGCCCCGTATTGCTGCCGTTGAAGGGAGCGCTGTTACGGATATAGCGCTTCATGAAGCGGAATGAGAAGCTGTCCGCGGCCCCCTTTCGGTGGTCAATCTTGCCCAGAAAACTATCCCAGAAGTCCGGGTCGCTGGCCTGCGCATACAGGTTATCCACGCCGGAGCGATTGGGCAGCGGGAAATAAGCCAAGACCTGCTTGGCGATCGAATCGAAGCGAGCGGCAGGAATCCTCTGGTTCGGGAAGCAGGCCAGCTTTGTTCCGGCGCAGGTGCCGGTAGCAGCGGGGTCCAAAAGCGCCACGTGCTTGCCCGACAGGATCGTCTGTGAGAAATCGCCCTCCCGTTCCAGCAGCGTGGGCACGATGTCCAGGGCGTTGGACCCTTGCGCCTGCCGGTACCCTTCATAATTGAACAGGAAGAAGGTGCGGTCGCGGCCGTTATACAGCTTCGGTATTTTCACCGGTCCGTCGAAGACCGTTCCGAACTGGTTACGCCGCAGCGGCGCTTTCTCCGGATCGAAAAAGTTGCGCGCATCGAACTTGTCATTGCGCAGGAATTCGAACAGGCTGCCGTGCAAACGGTTGGTGCCCGATTTCAGCGCCATGTTCATGGTGCCGCCGGCCAGCCGCCCGTATTCGGCCGAGTAGCCGGTGGTCTGCATCTTGAACTCCATCATGGCGTCGATGGGCGGGCGGGCTTGGGCCGTGCCGCCGCGCGGGTTCTGGTTGTTGAACCCGTCGATGATGAAGTTGGTATTGTCGGACCGGGCGCCGTTCACCGCAAAATTCGAGCCTTGCCCGCCCTGCGCCTTCTGCGTGACACCCGGCACCAGGTAGGCGAGGTCAGCGAAATCGCGGCCATCCAGCGGGACGTCGACCATTTCGCGGGCCGCGATCACCTCGCCCTTCATTGGGGATTCGGTGTTCAGCAGCGGCGCTGAAGCAACGACCTCGATCACTTCGGCGACCGCTCCCACCTGCAAAGTGAAATCGAGGCGCGCGGTCTGATCGATCTGGAGTTCCAGCCCGCGCTCGTCCAGGCGCTTGAAGCCCTCTTTTTCGACCATGATCCCGTAGTGGCCGGGAGCAAGGTTCGCCACCGTATAGTTGCCGCTGGCGTCGGTGGACACTTCGCGAAGCTCGCGCGTGTCCACGTGCCGCACGCGGATTGTGGCGGCCGGGATGACCGCCCCCGTCTGGTCCACCACCCGGCCGACGATATTGGCTGTTGGGCTCTGGCCGAACAGGGAGCCAGTGAACAGGGTGGAAAGCAGAACCACCCAAGCAAAGATAAGCCCCTGCATAACCGCCTCCTGCTACGATCTCTGGCGGTAGGGGTACACCAAAAGCCGCAAAAAGTCAATACCGATCGTAGGGGCCACCCTTGTGGCCGCCCTCACTCGGCGAACGCGGCTTTTTGCAGCTTCTCAGCGGCCGTCCACCTGCCATGGGACCGGTGGCCGCCGCTCTCCAGCCTGGTTTTCATCCGGTTGTCCGCGTCGTACTCGAGCCTAGCGCCGTCCCGCGTCGTCATCTGGTCGCTGTTCTGGGACTCGCGAGAAGGTGTTTCTCGATGTGGGCGTGCTCTCGGGCTTCAATCGTTCGCCCGCATCCCGCGAAGATGCGCCCGAGGACGGGCGCGCTCCACGGACGCGCTCCATCACGGCATGCGAGGATGCTCGCGCTCCATAACCAGGAGGCGGATGGAGCCGGCAACCCCTCGTGGAATAGTGCTGCTTGGCCGCGGTCACTTGAAGGCGCTGTTCGACATGACCGGACAGGCGACTGACAGCGAGGAAATCGTGCGGTATCTAAGAACGGTGCTCTCGATTGACGAGCACGGAAATTCCCAACCATGGGCCTAGCGTTCTCTGCTCGCTAGTTGGCTGATTTCCTTGCCGGCTTCGACGTGCTTTCGCAGTTCTTCGAAGGATAAGATCGGGACAGGTGATCCACGCAGGTGCGGAGCTAACAATGGCTCGTCGGTTACAATCAGCCCTCGCACCTTCCATCTCTGCTTTGACTCGATTCCCATAAACGCTAGAACCGCACGCAGGTTCCTCTCGACCCAGGCAATCCTGGCTTGGTGCTTACGAACAATCGACTTGTCGTCGGGGTTGTTTCCAACGAGATTGGCCACTTCGTTTGCCAACTCCGCAGGTGTTCTTGCCACCGATAGATCCTTGCATTCAATCACCAGAACAACCCGACGTTTGGTCGCAGCCACCAGTACATCAAGATCGCCGGGAGGCCCCGACGGTCCTCTCAGCTTCCCGACCTTCTTGACCCGTCTCTCCACCGCGATGTCGGGACGTTTTTCGAACAGATCAGCGACCGTGTCATTGAACGCTTCGGTTTCATCATGGTTGATCGAACCAAGGAGCGTTCGCAGTTCTTGGCTTTGGGCCTTGAATCGGCCACCAAGCAGCAAGCGCGTATGCTGTTGCCTTGCGTCGGCCACGTTTCGATTGCCCCATAACACCTCATTGCGCTCCCCCGCGATTCGGAGGACCAGCGGCCTGCGCAAATAGGAAAGCCGTCGATTGTAACGCCACGGGTAAACGTCAGCAGGCATATAAGGGGCGGGCGGTTCCAGGTAATGCTCGCGCGGCGCCAGCACCAAGTCACCAACGATCTTATTCACCTTATCCGGGTGCCATTCCAGCTTCGCGATCAAACGACCGGCGAAGTCATCCTCTGGCAGGCAGGTCACGCCCGGGTCCACTTCATGACCGATTGCCATGACCGTGTCCAAAACGGCAACCAGATCAGTTACCGAATACCCAGCTTCCGCAACAAAAGCGGCGTCCAACTGCTCCACAATCGCTGGCCTTGTCGTTGCCGCCACCGGACGCCGGAAGTGACGCGCGAACCCGGCTTTCGCTTTTGGAATTCGGCTCGCGGCAAATAACCGCATGTGCTGCTCTGCGGCTCGGTCGTAGCCACCCCTACTGAAACCGAGTCGGCCTGAAGGGAGGACCGAGAGCGAAAAATCGGCAAGTTCGTACTGAATCGAATCGCTCATCATGCCGTAGTTGGCCATGTTGTAGGCTAGCGTCCGAATCCGGTCCAAGACGGACAAGCTCACCGGCCTCAACCCACGTGGTGGTTTTGCCGCTATGCACTCGATAAGAATCCGACCGGCCAGCGCTGCGCGAACCATCTCCGGCATCTGGTCCTGAAGCTGCTGAATCATCTCCGGTTCGGAGTGAAAGCAGGCAAGTTGCGTTGGAGTCGTGAGTTGCGCAAACGAATATTCTCGAATGACCGCCTCGTGATGCGCTAGAACGAACTCCAGCAAGCCCTGAGGCTGAAGCGCGCTTACCTCCGCTTCCAAGCGGTTCACACAGAACAGCACGACATCCTTCAGCACTTCGTTACGTCTTGCGTCGTCGATTGGACCTAACGGATGAATGGCGCTCACGTGCTGGCCCACCTCGTCAAGCAACTGGTTGTCGTCAGCGTTCTTCAGAGGCCGGTATCGGGGGATATTCCGCCGATCCAATCGAGGGTTCGAAGCGAGATCGAGGAACATGATTTTCTTCTTCTGACCGAGGGGCGCGTGAAGCTCGATCATTGCGGAGATCTCGTCATCGGAAAGGCGTCCTTCGGGTGGGCTGACAATGGCGCGTAAACCGGCCAACACGTGGCGTAACAGTTCTCGTTCTCCCTCATTGTCGGGCCGCATAAGCGACGGGGCGATTGCCGGCCCTATCTCAATGCGCAGCTCAAGCTCGTCCGCATTGCTCGTTACCGTAATCGGCGCGCCCTGGCCCACGATCTCCTTCGTGAGATCGTCCCATGCTTCTCCGGGGAGCGATAAGCGGATTAGAACCGGGTTTCCGGAGCCGGCAAGCGTTTCAAGATGCGGGCCGAGACCGGGTGTCACCTGCCAAAGCCAAAAGGAGATGGCGTCAGCGAATTGGAGGTAGCAGGAGTGTTTGTCCCTCTCCGCCGGCTGTTCTTCGTAATTTGGACCGACCACCCAGAGGGGAACGGGCAGGCTTTCAACAAGCACGGCCGCAATATCACGCCGGATGGGTGCAGGCACGTAGAGGGGCACTCTGTTGGTCCCATGGAGACTCGCCACTTCTCCGACAAGGCCCCGGTTGAAAGCAGGTGCGCCGTGAAAATCGCGTTCATGCAGCACCTCTCGCTGGAGATCCCCGGCTGAGCCGGGGCTGATGCTGATGAGGGTTGGCGGCGGATCGTCCGTGAAATAATACGAGTATCCATGCTTTCGGTAAACCGCAAATTCGTCCAGCAGACTGGTGGAAATTACCTTGCTCTTGTCCCGAATCCCTGACCGCGCGGATGCAAACTTCCAAAGTGCAAGCTGGTCCAAGCCCTCCAAGTGTGCCACCGTTTCCAGATCGGAGGCACTCATCGCGAGGAATTGCGAGTACCGGCAGGGCTTGCCGAAGCCGAAAACTGCGCCGCGGCCGATTCCTTCGAATAACAAGAGACATAGGCAGTTGTTGGGCCCAGGGTCCCACGTGAATACATACTCTTCGACCTCTCTGAGCCGTTGTTCGATGGTGCCGACAAGGGTTTCGCTTCCCCACCATCCAAATACTTCCGTTTCCTTGTAGTCCGTGATCGGGTCGGTGACGAGCAGAGCGTAGAGCAGCTTGTCTCGATCAAGTTCAAAGAAGCCGTCTTGGGCATTGCCCATTGTGAGTGGCGGCGGCGCTATGGGGAGGGAATCGTGCTGCAGGTATTCGAGGTATTTCTTAGCCGAATCCCACACCGCGCCGGTATAGCGACGGGCCAGTTCGTTCACTACTCCACGCTTCGCCGCCAAATCGACGACGGCGTGTCGAGCCGCCGCCAGCAGGACGCCTGGTATTGCGACCACGTAGCCGCCGGCAGCGTGCTGCAGGATCGGGTGCCGAAACAAGGGTCCGTCGGACACAGAATACTCACCTATAGCGTGGGCGCCGAATTGCGTGACGAGCTGGCGAAGCGCGGTTTCATCGGTCGCGACCGCTTCCAAGAGATCCGCCATTTCGCCGGTTGTGAAAGTAACTGCTCCCCGCAGCGCATTCAGCCGGTGGGGCCCCGGCACCAAAATCTCGCCGCCGGTCGAGGTGTTGGGAATCAGGCCCCGGCTGAGGCCTGCCCGCCGGCAGACCTGATCGCTCAACTGCAAAGCGGCGGACATGATGCAGCGCGCAGCGCGGACAAATTCTGGATCGGGGAATGGTGTTGCGAGTAGGAAGATCGCCTTGGCCAGATGCTTCAGAATGAATGTGGCGCTCTCGGTAATACCCGGCAGAACAACGAAAGAACCGTTTAAGAAAGTAAATGATTCAGTAAAGTTGTTCTCGCAAGGGTCTTCGTAATGGGAAATTGCGATCAGCCCTTCGTTCAATAACCGCCGCAGCTTTGGAACGCTTATCGTCCGTTTGCCGTCTTGCTCTTGGAGCGAAGCGGCGAGATGCGCGAGGGCTTCCAATCGGATCACACGGGAAGCGTTTTCGGGCATCAACTCAAGACCACCCGCGATGGCGGCGGTGGAGCGCGGATCGAACGGCCCAAGTGAAGTCAGCAGCTGCGCGAGTGGGTCCGCCTGCGTCACGGCAGAAGGATAACAGACAGTCACGTATTTCGCATCGGGCGCCAGGAATGCCAGGCAAGAAGTCCTGTGCCACCCGATTCGCTGTCCGAACTATATTCGGTTTGTTTTCAACGGCCGGATGCTGAAAAAGGGCTCCAGGGGTTGACACGTATGTCATAATGAAATATAGTGTAGGAGCTGGTAATTTCGGACAGGTGGGGCTCGTTCTCCTGCTTTCCACCTGTTTTAGCAGGTGACGGTATGAATCCGGGGCGGCGCGGGGACGCCGGCTCCGTTCTTTGACAATTGAATAAGGGGGCGGATTCTCACCGCAGAGGGCGCGGAGAGCGGGGAGGCATTCTCCGCGGACTCCGCGGTAGAAAAAACACCCAGGAATGCGGATTCGTCTGGCGCTTTCTCCTGTTTTTTACCTGTATTAGCAGGTGGCGGTCGCGACCACCCACAAGCTACTTATAATAAAGCACTTGGTAGCAGAGCAGGCAGGAGCGTGGGTTGCCTGCCCGGGGGTGATGCGCTGCAACGCGCTGAAAACGGGGCACTTGTACGTGGCGAGTGGGCGCCTGATAATAGATGCCTTGGTGGTCTGTTTTTACGTCAGCGCCCAGAGGGCCATCTTCAGGCTGTCGCCGAGCTTGCGGTTGAGACCCAGCGCCGCCGCCGGCTCATACCCGCAGTGCATCATGCAGCGCTCGCAGCGCGGGTCGCGGCCGTAGCCGTATTTCTCCCATGGCGTCTGCTGAAGGAACTCGGCGAAGGTCTGGTGATGGCCGTCGGCGATCATGTAGCAGGGCACCCTCCAGCCCCAGGTGTTATAGGTGGGATTGGCCCAGGCGGCGCAGCTTAGCGGCCGCTCGCCCCTGAGAAACTCGAGGTAGACCGGCGAGGTATTCAGCTTGAAGCGCTTCAGCAAGGACTCGGCCTGCCGGAATTTCTCGTGAATGTCCTGGCGGCTCATGAAGATTTCCTTGCTGCCTACCGCCTGGTAGGAGTAGCCGGGAGAAAGCATGAAGCCGTCCACGCCCAGCCCGTGCAGGTACTGGAACAGGTCGCGGATCTCGGCCATGTCGGTTTCTTTGTAGACGGTGGTGTTGGTGCAGACCA
>Ga0315282_10014147_pt1 | contig 11917 bp, 10 predicted proteins | sample YL17G07_20_MG_FD_203693 | JGI IMG/M metagenome (GOLD analysis project Ga0315282, IMG submission 203693) | Sediment microbial communities from Yellowstone Lake, YNP, Wyoming, USA - YL17G07_20 | ecosystem: Environmental > Aquatic > Freshwater > Lake > Sediment | place: USA: Wyoming | collected... | reverse complement strand
GGCGCAGCGTCGCTTCGATCTGGGGCGCACCGCAAGAGCAAGCGCCGCCAACCGCGAGCTACGACCGCTGGACGCCGCGGACGGTGGTAACGGTGGAGGAGGGCAAGACCGTAAAGCGCACCAGCGAGCAGAAGGAGACCATCGCCCTGCCGCTGGAACGCAGCACGATCGACGTGCGGCTGGATCTCGACCACCGCCGCAAGGGGCTGCTGTGGTACAGCACCTACAAAGTGGCGTTCGGCGGCCAGTACGGCTTCCGCAACACCACGGACCGGGAGCAACTGGTGACCTTCGTCCTCAATTTCCCGGCCGCGCAGGCCATCTACGACGACCTGGCGTTCACCGTGGACGGGGCGCCCCTGGAGGTAACCAACCAAAAAACTTCGGCCAGCGGAACGGCGCGCGTGCCGCCGGGGAAAACGGCGGTGCTTCGCGTCGCGTACCGCTCGCAGGGGCTGGATAGCTGGCGCTACAACCTGGGCGGCGAGGTGGCCCAGGTCCGCAACTTCCTGCTGAAAGTGGCGACCAACTTCAAGGGCATCGATTTCCCCGGCAACACGCTTTCGCCTTCCGAAAAGCGGGAGACGGCGGGCGGCTGGGAGCTGGCCTGGAACTACACCAACTTGGTTTCCGGTTTCCAGATCGGCGTGACCATGCCGGAGAAGCTGCAACCGGGGCCTCTGGCCGGCCGCATCAGTTTTTTCGCCCCGGTCTCCCTGTTCTTTTTCTTCTTTCTGATGTTGGTGATCACGACGCTGCGCGGCATCGAGCTGCACCCGGTGAACTATTTCTTTCTGGCTGCCGCCTTCTTTTCGTTCCACCTGCTGCTGGCTTACCTCGCGGACCAGATTTCAATCCACGCCGCCTTCGTCATCTGTTCGGCCGTCTCGATTTTCCTGGTGATCAGTTACCTGCGGCTGGTGACAGGGTTGCGGTTCGCGGCCGTGGAAGCCGGCCTGGCCCAGTTGATTTACCTGGTGTTGTTCTCCTACGCCTTCTTCTTCAAAGGCCTGACCGGCCTGGTGATCACCATCGGTTCCATCCTGACGCTGTTCGTGGTGATGCAGATGACCGGGCGCATCCGCTGGAGTGAGAAGTTCGGCGCCCCCGGCGCCTGATTCGCCGCCCTCAGCAGCCGGCGCCTGGGGTGGCGGCTTGAAATCCGAAATCCGCAATCCGAAATCCGCAATTCCCCTGAGCCGGGCCAGGCGCCACGCCCGGGCTCACATCGATTACTTGTTATTCGTAGGAAATCAGCGTTAAACTCCTATCCATTGTGCAGTTTTCTGGCGACGGCGATGAACCTGCAGAGCATATCTGCGCCTGCGCTGCTCGGCTCGTCCCGTTGAACGAGGAACGGAATTCAGTTTGGGTTCGCGGCTGGGGACGACAAAACGAGAGCATCGCAAGCCGCAGCTTCCAAACATCCAGAGAGGAATCAGAACGATGGACTCAAGAGAAGGCCAAGCGGCAGCCTTGGAGGCGCCGGCGTCCATCCTGACCGCGATCAAGCGCCCCTCCGCAAAGGAGGCAGTGGTTCAGCAGATTCGAAAGGCGATCATTCAGGGTGAGTTGAAGCCCGGCCAGCGCCTGACGGAACCCCGTCTGGCCGGCGCCCTGGGTGTCGGCCAGGCAACGGTCCGCGAGGCGCTCATCGAGCTTGAGCACATGGGTTTCATTCAGCGGCGGAAACCGCGCAAGACGTTTGTAACCAAGCTGACCGTCGAAGAGGTGGAGCAGATTTATGCCGTCCGGGTGCCGCTGGAACTGGCGGCGTTGGACATGCTTGTGGCCGATCCACACCGCTCCCTGGCGCAGTGCGAAGAATCGTACCGGGCCATGCGGGAAGCGGCGTGCCAGGGCAACATGAGTGACTACGCGGCGCGGGATCTCGACTTTCACCGCGGTCTCTGGGCAGCCACTGGGAACCCTTACCTGGCCGACGTCCTGGAGGGGTTGGTAACCAGGCTGTTCGCGTTTGTCTTCGTGGTCACACATCAGAGCCACTGCACGGTTGCCGAGCTGATGGAAGGCACGGAGCAGCACGAGAAAATTCTGGAATCGATTCGCGCCGGCGATGCCCAGACAGCCAAGCAATTTATGACGGCGTCCATGGACCGCGGTTGGCTGCGAGACCTGAACGCATAGGTGCAGGACCGAATGGAACATCGGGAGGCGAGATTGGGCAAAATCGGCAAGATCACTCGGAAGGAGTTTCTGGAGAGGTCAACGGCTGGTGTCCTTGGCTGTTCCATCATGGGCCCCTGGAAGGGGCCATTCGGCCCCCCGGCGAAAGGCGGCCCGGCGCCTGAATCACGCACTCTGGGCAGGACGGGAATCAAGGTGAGCCCGCTGGGCTTCGGCGCGTCGCGCACCATGGAGCGGGCTCTGCTGAAGACGGCCCTCGACGCCGGCCTCAATTTCTTCGATACCGGCCGCGGCTACTTCAACGGGCAGAACGAAGTGATGATCGGGGACTTGATCAAAGGAATCCGCGACAGTGCGGTGGTCCAAACCAAAGTGAGGATCAACCGGCAGGGAGGCGATGATGCCCCCGCGGCTTCCCCCATGTTGGCGCGCGTGGGCCAGATCATGGACAACTCCCTGAACCAGAGCCTGAAGGCGCTCGGCTCGGACTACGTCGACGTCCTTCTCCTTCATGGAGTGGCGTCGCCTGCCGTCTTGCGGAATGAAGCGGTGATGGCCTTTCTTGAAAAGGCCAAGAAGGGCGGGCGCATTCGGGCCTGCGGCTTTTCCGCCCACGCCAACCAGGTCGAATTGCTGAGGGCGGCCGTGGAAGTCGGGCTCTACGACGTGGCCATGATTGCCTACAATCACCGGGGCGCCTATAAGCATTCCAACAGTGGGCGCCGCGGGGAGTGGGACAAGGCCGCCCTGGATGCCGAGCTGGAGAGAGTCAGGAAGGCCGGCATGGGGATTGTGGCCATGAAAAACCTGCTCCGGCGGGCCCTACCAGCCGCCCGGGGAGAGCAGGCCGTCGTTTAAGGCAGCCATTCAGTGGGTCGTGCGGAATGGCAACGTCCAGGTTGCGGCCGCGGCCATGGGCAACATGGACGAGGTCAAGGAGAACCTGCAGGTACTCAGCGAGAAACCGGGCAAGGACTGAATGGAACGCCGCATCTTGCTCCTGTCCCTGCTCGTGGCCGTTTTCTGGGCCGCATCGTCACCGACCCTCTGCGCTCAGGCCACGACCCGGTTGGTTCCCACGGCCGCGGAGCTGCCGGGTTTCAAAATCACCAGGGCGGCGGAATACTACAACGCCGGCAACCTCTGGAAGTACATCGATGGAGGCGCTCCGGGATACCTGGCCTACGGCTTCAAGGAGGTCGCTGCTTTCTCCGTCACTCACCCCGCCGGGCAGCTCGAGTTCACGGTGGACATCTACGATATGGGGGATGCGCTCAATGCCTTTGGCATCTACTCGACCGAGCGGTCCCCGGAGGGAACGGCCATCGATACGGGCAGCCAAGGCTATCGAACCGAGAACGCGCTGTTCTTCTGGCAGGACCGATATTACGTGAAGATCGTGGGCGATGCGCCCGGGCCTGCCGTGGCCGCAACCTCGATGAAGCTGGCGGCCATGGTTTCCAGGAAGCTGCCCCCGCGGGGCGCTCCTCCAAAACTCTTCGCGGTGTTCCCCGAGGAAGGAAGAATACGCGGAAGCGAGCGGTTCCTGGCCCGCGACGTGCTCGGCCAGCAATTCCTCCACAACGGCTACATCGTGGAGTACGCGAAACAGGATGCGAAGTACCGGCTCTTCCTGATTCGCGCCGGGGACGCCCGTCAGGCCCAGCGTGGGTTTCGGCAATACCGCGACTTTGTGGAGGCAAACGGGTCGATTGCCGCCCGGCCTCAGCAGCTCGGCGAGGAAGCCTTCTCAGGGAAGGCCGGCGCCTACGGCGGAGTCGTCGTTGCCCGCCAAGGGCGGTATATGGCGGGCGTGTTGGGACTGGACGATGCGGATGCGGCGCGCGCCATCGTTCTTGTCATGCTTTCCAAGCTCGCCGGCGGAAGAGAGGATTGAAGAATCGGGCCGGCCAAGCCTTTCACTGGCCGGGAACGCCCCAGGCCAGCGACGGGCGGATGGGTTGCGCGGTGGCCTTGGAGGTGTGGACAATGCAATCGGGATGCCCCTGCAGCAACGTTGCCGGGTAGTCGGAGGTGGGATCGGCGAGCAGGGCGATTCGGAAAACAGCGCAATGACGCGCGCCGCCGGCCAGGTACAGGCGGATCTTTCTCGAGGCCAGGATGTCTTTCATGCCCAGGGTGATGGCCATTGGCGGAATGGAATCGCAACTGCCGCCGGCCGAGGCGATGCTTTGCACCACGATGGAATCGTCGCCGAGCACCACCACCCGCGTCAGCGATTCCCGCATCTCCTCGGCACTGATCTTGTACCAGCGAGAGATGGGCGGATCGTTGAAGGCCACGTGCCCGTGGTAGCCGATCCCGCCAAAACAGGTATCGATGCCGCCCACGGCCCGGATCGCCTCGCTGATAGCGTCCGGCGCGAAGGGATCGGGGAAATGGAGATTCTCCGGATGAGGCCGTAATTCCGGATCGAGCTTGTCGTACAGGTTCCGCCGCATGAATCCCTGAAAACTAAGAGGGTGGGTGGTGGGCAGAGGCCGGCCTTGCCAGTCCAGGAACTCGTCCATCTGAAAGATAAAGGCGTTCTTCCAACTGATGCGCTTGCGGTGGCAGGTCTCCAGCAACCGCCAGTACTGGGCCGTCGGGCCCACCGGCACGATCCAGCGCGTGGGCCGGCCCGCCCCATTGTTGGCTTCCAGCTCGGAGGCCATGGAATCGGCGAACTGCTCGATCATGGCGTCGATGGTGGGGAACAGGCGCACGCCCAGGCGGGCGCCGCGCAGCAGTTCCTCGACCGGCATTTGCAGAAGCTGAGTCAGATTCATACAGCAACACTCTGATAGAACAGTACCCGGTTTCGCGATGTCTGGCGCAGTTTTCGCCCTTGCCCGCCCCTGTCCTTCGGCCTATAGTGTTCGCGGAAGAAAGGAGCCGGACATGAACAGGCGCGAGTTTCTGCGGAGAACGGCAGGCGCGGCGGCGTTTCCCTGCGTGGCCCGCTCCACCGTGCTGGGCGCCAACGACCGCATCCGCATCGGGTTCATCGGCGTTGGCGGGCGCGCGCAGTGGCTGTTGAAGAACGAGGATTTCAGCGCCGTCGACATCGCGGCCATCGCCGATTGCTGGCTGCCGCGCCTGGCGGAGGCGGCCAAGCTGCTTCCCAACGGCGACACATGCGCCAAGTACCACGACTATCGGCAGATGATCGAGAAGGAGAAGCTGGACGGAGTATTCGTGGAGACTCCGACTCACCCGCGCGCCCTCATTTGCATGCAGGCCCTGCAGGCCGGCCTGGACGTCTATGCCGAAAAGCCGCTGAGCCTGACGGTGGAGGAAGGCCGGATTCTGGCCCGGGCCGTGCGGCGCTACAAGCGCGTGCTGCAGACCGGCACCCAGCAGCGCTCCATGCCCATCGACATCTATGCCAGCAGGCTGGTGAGCAGCGGCAAGATCGGCAAGATCGAGAAGGTGATCGTGTGCAACTTCCTGGCTCCGGAACGCTGGAAGCCGCTGCCGGAGCAGCCCGTGCCCGAAGGCCTGGACTGGGACCAGTGGTGCAACCAAACCGAGCTGCGCCCCTATCACCAGCAGTTGCACCGCGGCTGGGCGCGCTGGTGGGATTACGATGGCGGCGGGCAAAGCTGGGGCGTCACGGGCTGGGGAACCCATGCGCTGGACCAGGTGCAGGCCGCGCTGGGCGCCGACTCTACCGGCCCGGTCGAGATTGTCCCCGAGGAACCGGGCCCCAAGAGCAAGGTGGCGCTACGTTATGCCGGCGGCACCGTCGTCAGCCTGGAGCAGGAGATCATCAAGGACCACCAACAGCTCGGCGCCATCTTCGTGGGAACCAAGGGCCGCATCCAGATCCTGCGCGGCGATTTCGTCGCCGATCCGCCGGAGCTGAAGAGCGACGCGCCCCAGGTCACCAAGGAAGGGCCGGGCGAGGACGCCTTCCACCTCCGCGACTTCTTCGACTGCATGCGCTCGCGGAAGCGCCCCAACGCCGACGTGGAAATCGGCCACCGCGCCACCACCGTCTGTCACCTGGTCAACATCGGCCGCGACCTGGGCCGCAAGCTGCGCTGGGATCCGAAAGCGGAGAAGTTCGTCGGCGACGAGGAGGCCAACAAGCTGCTGTCGCGCCCCCGCCGCAAAGGCTACGAGTTGCCGAAAATCAGTTGACGGTTTTATGCCAGGTCAATGGCGATAACTTCGTGATCGAGCACCGAGGGGACGGTCAAGTAAAGCGCTCTGCCGCGCTCTTCGGCCGCCGCCGTCGTCCCGGCAACCAGCAACTGCACCTTGCGCGGCTTGATCCCTTCCGGCAGCCGTATCTTCACTTTCTGCGCTCCCACGGGGATCAACTCCCTCAGTGGTCCCTTCATCATCATGGAGTTGGTGAGGTTCACCAAATGGACGGTCATGGAGCGCTTCTGCCGCCACACGGTCACGTCCAGCACGCCCGGCCCGGTGACCGTGACCGGGCGCTCCTCGTTTGCGGCCCACTCCACCGCGTTTGCCAGCAGGCGCAGATGATCGACGTTCAAGATTTCCCAGAAGCTGCGGTCGATGTCCCAGGGGAAATAGGCGATGCGGCTGCTGCCGGACTCGCGAAGGTAAACCTGGCGGTCGCCCGTTTCGCCTGTCCGCGGAAATACCTTTTCCATGGGCAGGTCGGGATATGACGGGATCAGCGTCACCGGCGAGTCAAACTGCAGAACCGGTTTGACCTGCACCCGCCAGACGCCGTTGATGATGCGCCCGGCGTCTTCCAGGCCCCGCAGCAACGGGTGGTAGCGGCCGCTCTTGGGGTCCGGGTGAAGAGCCAGGTAGGAGTTGTGCATCGGCCCTTCCACCGCTCCGGCCCAAGAAACGCCGAACAGGTCGGCCAGGCCAAAGTCTTTTCGCCGGCTGCCTGATTCGTCATAGAGCGAGGTCTCGAAGGTGGCCAGCAGGCTGCCGCCGCGCCGCACGTACTCCCGCAACTGCGCGCATTGGGCGTCGGAAAGGGCGGCAATGTTGGGCAGCACCAGCAGCTTGAAGCGGTCCACATGCGCCGCCTCCAGCAGGCCGTCGTGCGCCATTTCAAACGGGATGCGGGCCTCGACCAGCGCCTGGTAAATGCCCTGCTCGTGCTCCGCGAAGCGGCGCGGGCCCGAATCGTAATGCCGCTCCGTCTGCTCCGAAAAGACAACAGCGACGCGCGCCAGCGGCGCCTCATTTCTCAGGTAGGGCTCGGCGCGATAGTGCCAGTCGTAGATCTTCTCCACCGTCGCCAGCCAGCGGCGGTCGTAAAGCGTTCCGGAGAACTTCGTGAACCAGGGACGCATGCCGTTGGCGGCGCCGTCGGCCACCCACAGGCGCACTTCGGCGTCGCTCTGCACCGAATCCTTCCAGCGGTACTGCTCCTCCAGGCCCACGCTGAAAATGCCGCCGATGGGCTTGCGGCCCAGAACGGCGCGGTAGCGCTTCACGTGCCGGCCGTTCATCCAGGGCGGCGTGAGGCCCTGCCGGCCTTGCCGGTCGATGAACAGGATGTCGGCCATTTCGCCAGCGGTTTTCAAATCGGGATAGCCGTTGGGCACGAACCGGGCCTCCGGGTTGATGCCCCGGATCTCCCGGTCCCACAGGCGCGCCAGCTCGGCCAGCCGCGACCGCCGCCATTGCTCGTGCCGGCGCCAGGCCGGGGCGCGGCGCGACTCGCCGGCCGGCAGCTCCAGGCCCGTCGCTTCGCGGAAATTGCGCCGGCAGTGCTCGCAGTAGCACATGGCCTGCGGCGCCCAGCGGTTGGAGAAGATTCCATCCACGCGGTAGAGGGTCATGATCTCGCGGTGCACCGCGGTCATGAACTCAAAGTTGTAGGGGCCGAGCGCGCACGTCACCCACATCTCGGGACTGGCCCAGTGGCGCCGCCGGCGCCCTTCGGCGTCCACCGCGATCCAGTCGGGATGCGCGTCGCAGACGTCCTGGTGAACGGCATGCGGATCGGTGCGCGCCAGCACGCGCATGCCCAGCTTGCGGCAGCCAGCCACAAGCTCCCCGAACGGGTCGCTGTCTTTCAGCCAGGCGCTGCGGTGGTGCAGCGGAATTTTCGTCGGGTAATAGGCAACGCAGCCGCCGGCGCTGAGAGTGGCGGCGTCGCTGTGCGTGCGCTTGAAGAAGTCGAGCCAGAACTGCGGGTCGAACCGGCCCGGGTCGTTTTCCACCAGCGTGAGCTGCGCCCAGCGCATGGGCTTGTCGAACCAGCCTTCGCCGGCGCTTTCACCCGGATCGGCAGCATCCAAACGAGCCTGCGCCGCCAGGCCCGCGGCGCTGGCCATCTGCATCCAATGTCTTCTGGAAATCACGTCGCCCCCTGGTGCCGGGCGCGATGTACGCCCCGGCGGGGGCTACGTTAGCACGATTTGAGGAATCCGGGGATCAGGCCGCCATGCTGACCCACTGCTCCTGGCCGCGCAGCAGGCGCCGGATGATGGCCCGCTGCTGCTCGTTGAGATCCTCGAACTGCATGACAATCTGCCCGGGGCCTTTCGCCGCCACTCGGGCGTTCACAGCCAGGCGCTCGGCCAGGAACGGAACGGCGAATCTAAGCTCGACCTTGTAGCCGGGCGCAGCCTCGAGGCCTCCGCGCAGCACCATGCCTTCCTCGCCCAAGCTGAGGCTTTGCGCCAGCGACCGCGCTGTGGAGGAGCGGCAGGTGACCGGGACCCGGAAATCCAACTTTCGAAACCGGGTGTCTTCCACGCCCTTGGCCGCGGCCACGAGATTGAGGATGGCCGCTGCCTGCTTGCGCTCCAGCGGCTTCTCGACCATCACGCTCACGCCCGCCTCGAAGCCCGCGCGGCGGGTCCGCGAGTCATACTGGCCCGCCAGCAGCACGATAACCACGCGGCTGTTCAGGGCCGACTTCCGGGCCCGCCGAACCATCTCGAACCCCTGCATGACCGGCACGCAGTCATCGATAAACAGGGCATCGAACTTCTCCCGGTCCAGCCGCCGAAGAGCTTCGCGGCTTTCGATGCAGCCCTGCATTTCACTGTCGAATTGGCCGAGCAACAGTTCTGTTGCCTTCAAACTCATGATGTGGTTGTCAACCAGCAGGATCTTAAGCGCCATTGCCACACACCCGTGGTCCGGACACAGCCTTCCCAGTGACCGGCCGAAGTCGCTCCATAGTCGGACGAACAGGGGCGGTGGTGCACGTTTGTGCCCAGTTCCCACGGGCTTGTCAGGATTGAAAATACGGGGGAAAAGCGCGCTCGAACGCCGGGCGGTGAACCTGCGGTTCCCTCGTTCCACCGGCGGTTCCACCGGCGGCAACAACATTGAACAAAACAGAGATGATGGCCGATGCGTCCCAGTAGATCACCGGCAGTTCACCGCTGGGCATCTTCTCTGTCCTCCTGCAGGAACTTGCCGGCCAATTCTCCGGGCAGCGGAATGGGGCGCGGGACGCCCCTCCGCTTGCGGGACTTCTGCCGTTCTATGACGCCAAGATCCTCGAGCCTCTTAATCCGCTCGTGCAGGGGGAGGGATTCGACAGCCATGGGGACGAGTCTGCCAACGGGCCGCCCACGCTGGGTCAGAATGACCTCGTGATTCTCCTGGACCCTTCTCAGCAGCCTGCTCAAATTGATCTTGGCTTCGCGAACTCCAACGCGCTCAGGATTAGCATTCATCTGATCTCACCGTAGTGATCAATATAGTGCCATCGCCAATGTAACCAATATAATCTCAACTCGCTGCGCTAAAAATATGGAGCGCCGCCGTCTCGGCGGCCCCGGGGCCGGCCGGAGGCCGGCGCTCCATAGGCCGCTTTTCATCGTTTCAGGGTCCCGGCACGCCGGGATGCGCGACTGTTGCTTCAACACTGCCGCAGGCCGCGGATTCACGCCCAAGGGCGGCCACGCAGGGCCGCCCCTACTTGGCGGCGCGGCGGTTGGCGCGCAGGCGGCTGAAATACGCCTCCAGGAATTCCATTCGCTTCTGCCGCTCGCTGTCCCACTGCCCCACCTGGATCTTGTCGCCGAACTCCAGGTACTGCGGCTGCTTCACGTTCACCGCCGGCCAGGCGGGCAGGCCGCCGCCGTTGGGGTTGCCGGCCTTGGCGAACCGCACCCAGGCCGCCGACATGGCCTTGGCCAGCGAGCGGTCGGTGGCGTTGATCGGCTCGGGCAGCGATGGATCCGGCTTCATCTGAGAAAGAAAACGGTCGAGCGCGTTGAAAACGTAAGGAATCTCGGCGGCATGCGCCACGCCCAACCCGCGCTTGGCCAGCACGGGGCTGAGGCGCGTGAAGTAGTACTGGTAGCTCTTCAAGCCCCGGCGCGCCGCTGCGGTCAGCACCAGACGCGTCCCGTAATGGAATGCGGTGTCGCCCATCACCCGCGCCGCGGCCGCCTCCGCCTCCGAATCGGAGGCCACCGGATAGAGGGAGAATGCCTGCTCCGCCGATTCCTCGAACTGGCGCTTCAGGTAGTCGCGATACCCCGCCAGAGCTTTGGCGGAGCCCAGTTCTCGGGTGAAGGCGTTCCTGACGAAAGACGTGCCTTCGTCGGCGTTGCTCCCGGCCATGACCGGCACGCGATGGAAACGCCCGGACTCAAACAGCGCGCCCGGATCGTCGGGCACTACCCAACCGTCCACGGCCTTGGTGTTTTCCCAGTTGTTCCACTTCTTCATCAGCTCTTCCGGGGAAGCAGCGCGGAGCTTGGAAATGTCGGCGCCCAGCTTTTCTCCGGCCTGCTCCAGCGGCGGCCGGCCATACCACGCTTCCCTGGTGTGCGGCAGTGCGATGGCGATGGCCGCGCTTTCGGCGATGGCGCGATGGAACAAGCCATTGGCCAGGGGCGAAACCAGCAGCAGGCAAACGCTGGTTCCCCCGGCCGACTCGCCGAAAATGGTCACGTTCTTGGGATTGCCGCCGAACGCCGCGATGTTGCGCGCGACCCAGCGGAGCGCCGCGATCTGGTCCAGCAGCGCGTAATTGCCCGACGAGCCCTGCGGGGATTCCTTGGCCAGTGCGGGGTGGGCGAAAAAGCCGAGAGCGCCCAGCCGGTAATTGATGGTGACCACCACCACACCCTGCCGCGCCAGCGCCTCGCCGTCATAGATGCTGCCGGCGCCGGTGACGAACGCGCCCCCGTGAATCCAGAACATGACCGGCAGCTTCGCTTTCGCATCTTTGGCCGGCGTCCAGATGTTCAGCGTGAGGCAGTCCTCGCTGAGCTTCGGAAGCTTGCTGGTCTGCATGCAGGCCGCGCCGAACTCGGTGGCCTGGCGCACGCCCTGCCAGGGCGCGGCGGGTTGCGGCGGCTTCCAGCGCAGCTCACCGACCGGCGGCGCGGCGTACGGGATGCCCTTGAACACCCGGATGTCGGCGCCCGTGCCGGCCACCAGCCCGCTCTCGGTGCGCACCGTGTTCTCCGCCGGAAACGCGGAAACCGCGAGGAAGCAGAGCAGAAGAAAGCAGCAAAAGGAACCGCGGAAAGCGCGCTCCATCAGCGCTCGCATAATTGCACCCCCGGCGGAAACTGTACGCCAGGCAAGCTCGGAGTTCAACACTTGATGGGCGGGTTCAACGGTGGCTGCCCGCGCCGCTGGTTGTCGGAACAGCCGCTCCCGGCGGCAGTCCTCCAGGAGGCTGACGGCTCGGGCGCTCAGGCGCGGCCCGCTTTTGGCCGTCGCCTGCAAGCGCCCTGTCGGGCGGCTGGGGTTGCATGCATGTACATATTGATGTACATTAACGTCATGTCCCATAGGTACTCCATCGCTGAAGCCAGATCCAGCCTCTCCACCATCATTG
>Ga0315282_10014146_pt1 | contig 11918 bp, 11 predicted proteins | sample YL17G07_20_MG_FD_203693 | JGI IMG/M metagenome (GOLD analysis project Ga0315282, IMG submission 203693) | Sediment microbial communities from Yellowstone Lake, YNP, Wyoming, USA - YL17G07_20 | ecosystem: Environmental > Aquatic > Freshwater > Lake > Sediment | place: USA: Wyoming | collected... | reverse complement strand
CATCACCTCTTCCCGAAGAAGAACGATATCCTTTCCAGAAAGGGATGTCGCAAGGGAACAAAGCTCTTTTTCGGGAAAGGTAATGAGGGGCTCAATTTGAATGATCTTCTCCCATGGGAGGTAAAACCTCCCATGGTCGGGTGTCGGTACGACAGTCGTTCCGACTCTTCTCGACTTCTCCCTTCCCCTTGTTCGAACCACAAGGCCTATGATCATCGGATAGGGTTCTGTTCTCTCAGCAATCAAATCCGAGATCCTACCCATCCTCTGTCCTGAAGGGGTATAAACCCTACGATTCAAAAAATCACTGAAAAAGTAAAAATCCTTAAGGTTTTGATTCATTGATCCTTTCGTTTGGATCCATGAGTTCGTTCAGATCGCCCATTTCGTCAAACGATCAAAACCCCGCCTCGGTCGGGACCAGGGGCCGGTAGCCAGGTCCAGAACAATCATAACGTTCTAAGCGTTTTTATGGTGTTTGTATATTACTTTCAGTCGACTTTATAACGACTTTAAAGAAGGGTGTCAAATCAAAAAGGTTTTCATCCCTATGGCCTTCTCCCTAGGCTCCCGGTTTTTTCTATTCAAAAGACGGTGGTTAAATCGAAATGGTTTTGACCTCTCCCTCTCTCATCTCTTGGAGCGTCCTTTTTATCAAACCCAATACATCGCCCTCAAGATTCTTCGGTGAATGAACAGACAAGAGCAGACATTTGAGTTTCGAAAATTCTTGCCTCCCTATGAACTCTTTAAACTTCTTCTCCACTTCCAATGGATCCATCTCCCTCAAATGGGTGAGAAGACCATGGAGTTCATCCCGGGCATATCGCTCCATGAGGTCGTGTTCCCGAAGTTGAACTTTGGATTGAACATCGTCGATCAACCTTCCATCTCCCGAGAAGACGAAGAGGGTGAGGCTTCGCGGTCTGTCTGGAGTCACCTCCCGCCTCTCCCCAGTCTCTAAATCGGATGGCCTCTCATAATCCAACTCGTGCAGAATCCGCAGGTTCTTTATGAAGGTAACCTGATTCTCTTTAGAGCGAAACCATTGCAAAGGCACACGCTTCTGGTCTACCCCCAGAGCCTCTTCTCTCTCCTTTGCCTTTTTTTGCGCCTCCCTCTGCATCATCGTATATTCGAATTTGGAATAACAGTTCTTAGCAATGAATCCAAATTCCAAGAGCTCTTTGTCGCGCACGGAATCCCGGCGGTAATACATTCTGTATTTTCCTTGGAGTACTTGTTCGATCGCCTTAATCTCTGTCAATCGGTTTCGGATCTCCTTATAGAGTTCCCGGATATCGAGGACGATCTCTGGAGGAACATTTCTTTCAGGGGTGACGAGAAGGCACATTTCATGGAAGTCCTTTATCGTCTCCTTCAGGTAATGGTGATTACTCTGAATGGTTTTGGCTAAGCTGTCAGCATACCTTTGAACTCGGTCTTTCTCCATGATCTGTCTCCAGACTCATTCTACTCCAATTTCCATCTTTCTCCAATAGAAATTTGGTCACCCCCTTTACGGAATCGTAATGTGGGAGTAAGGTCGAAAACGGAATGTGAAATTGAAAGTTTTGAGTTCAGTGTTCGGAATCATTAGTCGCATAGTCGATTAGTCTATTAGTCGGATGAATAATTAGTCTCATAGTCAAATAGTCATTAGTCTTGCAGTCAAAGGCCAAAATTACGAGACTGAAAGACTATGTGACCATGGAACTAAATGACTATGAAACTATAAGACTAAATTAGAGGAGCATAGATGCTGGCGGATAGGGTCATCTGCCGGCGGCATGGCCAATTTCTTCAACTCTTTGAGGTTAACCCATCGGAGGTCATGGCACCCGAGGGGTGTAAGAACACCTTTATCAATCTGGCAATGATAGGCCAAGAGAAGAATAGGGTACTGAGGATAGGGATGGTAGACAGCTTCAAAAATCATTCCTACCTCCACCTCGATATCCAATTCCTCTTTCAACTCTCTTCGCAAGGCCTCTCTTGGCTCTTCCCCCTCTTTCACCTTGCCCCCTGGAAATTCCCAAAGAAGCCCCTGGCTGGAATCTTCCTTTCTCTGGGTGACGAGGACTTTCTCCCGTTCAACGACCACCCCCGCTGTAACAATGACGGTCTTCATCTTATCCCTTGAACTTCTCTTTCTATTTCCTTCAGCACCGTTGGATCATAAGGGGGAGTATTTTTAAGTGAAGGGTCTAATGGATTCTCTGGATTGAAGTTTTGTAGAACGAACCTCTGACCACCTCTTAACTGAGCGCCCAGATTTTTGATATCTTCCTCCCGGTGAAGTCCAGGAACGACGGTCATCCTGAATTCATGCTCCACTTTTCCTCTCTTCAGTATTTCGATCGACCTCAAAATAAGGCTTAGGTCAATAGGAAGGCCAGCCGAACGCCGATAGCTAAAGGGATCCAAGGGCGCCTTCACATCCATGGAGACAAAGTCGATCTCTCTCGCCTCGACCAGATCCTCTAACAACTGTGGGTTCGAACCATTGGTATCCAGTTTGACCAAAAATCCATGTCGTTTTATCTCTCCCATCAGGAAAGGAAGATCTGCATGAAGAGTAGGCTCTCCGCCCGTGATGCAAACTCCATCGATCCAACCCTCAAAAGAGTGGAGGTAACTCAGAATGTCTTCAAAAGGGATCGAACGATACTCTTCAGGATGGAGAACGAGGGAGTGGTTATGGCAGTAAGGACAGCGGAAATTGCAATTAGGAAGGAAGAGCACAGAGCAGACTTTCCCTGGCCAATCCACAAAGGAGGTCTCTAAAAAACCCTTGATCTCAGTCTTCATCTCTCCTTATTGGCACAGAGGGATTTCGGTTCAGGAAAGCCCCCCGAAGAGGTACTCCTTCACCTCTTGAAGTGTCGGGACCACCCCTCTCCAACTGAAGACTTCCCTCTCCTCCTCATCCTCGATGATGATGGAAGGCGTGGATAGGATACTGTAAAAGGCAGCCTCGGCCAGTCCATCGATGGTGTCCAAATCGTAGTTAAAAACAGGCACTCCCTCCTTCTTCAACTCCGTTCCTATCTCCTTGACTGCCGGACATTTTGGGCATTTTGCTTTGATGAAGATTTTTATTGATCCCATCCCTCCTCCTCTATAAAACTTAAATTTCAAATGTCAAAATCCTAATTTCAAAGGAAATCCAAAGCTCAAATTTCAAAATGCAAAAATCAAATGAACCCAAATTGTCAAAATTTTAACTTTGTTATTGATTTGAACTTTGAACTTCATTTGACATTTGAACTTTGGCATTTGAAAATTTGTAACGTCATCCTGTCTTCGGTACAACTTCCTCTTCTTCCTCTTTTAGGAAGGCTTGGTTCCGATACCTGTTACGGAGTTCTCCAATCTTTCCTTTATTCCAACTTGAGATCTTAGTGAAGTAGCCGGTGATTCGGGTAATGCCATCTACATCGTTCGAACCGCAGTAAGCACAAGAAGGTCTGAGGCCCCGGCTCGTTCGATGGCAAACGTTACATGTGGTGAACTCTGGCGAGAAGGCGATCTGGTCATTTTGAGTCTGTTGGAAAGTCTTGATCACGAAATTGGCCAGGGACAATTTAGAAGGTCTGGCCTCGCCCAGCCAGATATGAGTCAATGCGCCTCCTTCGATCAAGGGGTGAAAGAGTCCTTCCTCCCTCACCCGCTCAATGGGGTTCAGCACAGCTCCATTGTTCAAGTAGGTAGAGTTAGTATAATAGACTTCCCCCCTTGAAACGTCTCCTTTAACAATGTAACCCGATTTTGGCGAGTGATATTTGAGATCCAATTTGGCAAAGCGATAAGCTGTTGATTCCGCCGGGGTCTGCTCAAGAACGAAACGCATGCCATAGCGCTGGCTGAATTTCTCCACCAAGAGTTTCATATGGGCGATCACTTTTAATCCGAATTTGAATGCCTGCTTTGATTGATGCATCTCCTGGCCGGTGTGGATCTGAACGAGTTCATTGAGGCCCACCATACCGATCAGAAAAGTGGCACGGGGCATCCTCAAATAGGGAGATCCGTCCCGATCCATAGCCAAGAGCGCCAGGGGTCCCTTTTCCCCTAAGGAGAGAAGTCTTTCAATGAAGAGCCTCTTTTCCTGGTGGGCCTTCACAGCGATCTCGATGAATTCGGTAATTTTGGAAAAGAGCTCGGAGTCCTCTCCTTTAGAAAGGTAAGCGATCCTCGGGAGGTTGAGAGTGACATTCTGGAGGGCACAGTATCGCATCTTCCAAGGCTGCTTAGCATCCTCCAGGTCGGATTGGTCAAGTTTGAAACTGAGGCGACAGCACTCAGAGATCTTGGCTGTCTCCCCGCGGTCGAAGACGAAATAGGTGTTTCCCTTTTCGGAAGCCACGTCACAGATGTGGTGGAGAAAATCCATATGCCCAGGAGTTTTAAAGAATTTCTCCGTGATATGGACCAGAGGTTTTGGGAAGAAAAAGGGTCTTCCGGATCCATCCCCCTCCTGGTAAACGTCGAAGAGAGCCCAGGCAAAGCGTTGTGATTCCTTGATATAGTCACTGTAGGTCTTTCCCGTCAATCCGCCGCCCGGTCCGATCACAGGAACATCCTCAAAGTGTTTAGGAACCTCCCAATAGACATTGAGATCGGTGAAGATCGCCTGCCCCCCTCTGGCGACAGCCTGTTGGGAAAATTCAAAGATCATCATCTGAGCTAATTGCTCTAATTCTCCATCGGACATCCCAGTGAGGTAGGGCGCGAAAAAGAGATTCACAGAGTCCCAACCAATCGCTCCGGCAAAATGGCTCTGGAGGGCTGCGGCAAACTTCACCATATGGGCCAACAACACCTCAGGATGTTTGGCAGGCTTGGCCATGGCGATCGAGTTCGGAAGGCTGAGGCCGAAGCGTTTGATGTACTCGAGGGATTGTCCGCTGCAGTAAGGTCGATCCACAAAGCCAAGATCATGGAGATGGATATCCCCACGCATGTGGGCATCGGCGACCTCCTCAGAAAAGACAGAGAGCAAGGCGTATTCCTTCTTAATCCTCTCGGCCAAAGTGAGATTCGTGGCCTCAGGGCCGTGAGGAACATTCGCATTCTCCTTATTCGGATGGAGAATAAGCTGATCCACATCGAAGAGAGGCATTCCTAAACGGGTGTGCATCCTCCGGGCCTGTTCAAGTCCTCTTTCGATCAGCTTAGTATCCACCAGTTCCCGGATGAGGGGTGCAGTGATCATCTTGATCTTGGAAGTGGCGATTAAATCCTCCACCTCACGCGCAATCTCCATTGCTGTATCCAAATCGACATAGGTCTCCCGAATGAGGGCATCCACAATTCTCTGGCGATCCCAATCGTGCATCGATTCATCCGAAGTACGGACAAAGAGTGCCATATCTGTGGTTTCCACCTCATCCTTAAATCCCTGACGGTCCCCTTTCATTTCAATCACGGTTGACATTTTATTCTCCACATTATGTTCTGGAAGACTAAATGGTAAACCTTCCTGCCTTCGCTAGACAGGTTAGGGGGGCTATATTTAGTATGATCTATCATCAATACAACAACATATTGTTGCTGTCAAGGAAAAAATTGAATTTGTGAAAAAAATCATTTGTTCCGACAGTCCTTGCCCGTTTTGGCAAAAGAAGATGGGCTACATAGTGTACCATCTCAGAAATTACTTTACCCCGTTAGAAAGCCCCGCTGCTTGCCCCGTTAGAAATTTTTCATTATGCGCCAGGAGTTCCTTTTGGTAACCTACTTCTAACGGGGCTTGCAGCGGGGATGAAGATAAATTCCTCTTGAAGCGAACACGGTGTTTAATGCCTCGTGTGAGCCATCCTGTTAGAAGGGCGAAGCTCTTCTGACGGGGTTCACACAAAACGTCATTCCGGACCTGATTGAGCCTGCCCCGTGCTTGACACGGGGTACTTGATACGGGGTGGGAATGATAACCTTATTATCATTTTAAAGAAGTGTTAGATTCATTACACTAATAATGTCTCATAGCTCCACGTATTTCTCAAAACCCTCTTCCTTTTGAAATACTCTCTCTCGATTATTCCCTTTGCTGATGATGTGATAAGGCATGGATGAAAACACGATCCTCGCTGCTCTCGGCATCTTTGGCCATCTCCTAATACACCATGCTTTAGCCTATTATCTTATTTTAAATATCTGCAATAATTATACTGTAACTAACTATAATAATTTACATATTTGAGAGCCGTCCCCAATTACCAGTACAAGGAAATACGATACCGACCTAAAATCAGCGGTTACTTGTTTACAACGTCACGCACATAGGCCACCTTCCTGAATCTTTTTTCCTGCGCATCCCATCTAACGATAATATGTTCCTTAAAGTCGTGCTGGATATAATGATACTCTGGGAGCATACTCATACGCCTGCCGGTACCTGGAGCTTCCCAATTCTTCATGCTATCACAGTACTTCTTCATCCCTTGAGGGTCGGGGCCACCGGCCTTCAAGGCCTCCACTAGCATCTTCCCGCCGTCATAACCCCAAGCAGAGACCCCATCCATCTCTTCTCCGTACTTCGCCTTATATGCGTTAGCAAAAGCAGTGATGATAGGCTTTGCTGGGTCTGTTTCATCCAGGTCATAATAGGCCAAAGCTTTAAATATGGCAGCCCGCATGTTCTTCCCGGGCCCTGAACGTAACCCTTCCAAGAACACCGGGATAGCCGCTCCTAAAAAATTGATAGGGATATCCATTCCAACTTGAAAGGCATTATTCATAGCTATGTTAGCGAATGGACCAGTCCCTAACACAATCAAAGCATCAGGATTTTTCTCCTTCAGTACCGCCATTTGAGGGGTCACATCCATCGAGGTGACAGGTGCCAGTTGTACCCCTACTAAAGTCATACCAAATTGGGATACCTCCGCGGTAATGTCTTTTATCAGCTTTTCCCCGACGGGGTCCGCGGTTCCAAAAAAAGCAAGTCGCTTAACACCTATTGATCTGAAGTAATGCATGGTTCCCAATCGATTGGTATCAGCCCCACCCATAAAATTAAAGGTCCAAGAAACTTGCTCTACTGGATATGCTCCGGGGGAAGGTAAGTCAGTAAAAATAGGTATTTTATGTTCTATAGCCAAGGCATACATTAGGGAGGCTACACGCCAATTTTCTGGACCTATAATAGCTGCTACTTTATCCCTCACTATCAGCTTTTTAGTTTGTCTACCTGCCTGATCCGCATTCGATTCGGCATCGTAGACTATGACCTCTATGGGCTGACCCTTTATGCCTCCAGCAGCATTTGCCTGTTCTAAAGCTAATAAAGTTCCTCTTTGAGCTGACTTCCCAAACACTGCGAACCCCCCGGTGGTCGAATACAAGACACCTATCTTTATCGTCTCAGCGTAAACAGGCCCGGAAATAAATAGTGAAACCAGCAGTATTGTACTTACAGCGACTTGCACAATCCAGAATAATTGCTTTCGTGTAGTCTTCATTTTTCGCTCCTTTCGTTCTAAATTGTTTCCACCTCATACCACTTGCTCATATGGTGGAGCCCTACGGGCAAGCCCGTAGTTCCACTCCAAACGCCCCCTTCACTTACACCCAGCGATAAGCCAGCCTCCCTATTGTACCGCACTCTTCGGTCAGGAACATTCCTAGTCCTGTTAATGTGTAAACCTTCATTCCTTAAAAACGACTTGCCATTTTCTATATTATCGATTTTATCAGGTTGACCCAAATTTCAGCATCCCCTTTTGAACCGGCCTCTACGAAAGTATTCCGCAGTTCACCTCCATCTTTGAAGAGGCCATTCAGAAATCGACCAACATCTCTCAAAAGTGATGCTGAAGCTTGATCTGTACGATCTTGGTCTCATTCTAACTCATTCTGCTACATTACTAGAAATAATAGGTAAGAGAAGATGAGACCCAAATTCTTTATTCCGATAAATCCTGTGGACCGTCGTCTTGCTGCTACAAAGAAGCGGGTGAAAGTGTACTAACATTTCAGGGTCCCTCGGAGACACCATACTCTTAATTTCCAATTTGATCCGATGACCGACTCTAAACACGTTTGAAATGGGCGTAATCTCTACCGCATACTCAAATACCTCACCTGGGACAACAGGTTCTGAACTTGTATGGGGATGATAAGGCTGCCAAGGCTTGGACTTGCCCTTATCAATTGCCTTGTGTGATGCCTTAAGAAAGCCTTGACCAAGCCGCTGCTCCGCGCCATGTTCGTCAACATCATATAACCCAACTATCCAATTTGTATCATCAGTGTCAATCGAAGCAAATAGGTATAAGGCCACAGGTCCAATGACCTCCAGATCTTCGGACATCGGAGGACTTAAATACTGAACGGAATGAGTTTTAGATGACATATAAAGGGGTTGCTGGACAAAGCAGTCAGGCTCATCATTATAGGTCTCAGGTTCTCGTGATAGACTTTTCCAACTGCGGAGGTAGAATTTCTTCCATTGCGTTCTTGCCAGCGGCCACTCGTTTTCATAGCGCCACTGATTGGAACCTGTGACAAAGATCTTTATGGGTGGCTCATCCATCATGCCCGTATCGATGCCTTTAAGCCAATGATCATACCATCTTATAGCCACATCAAGGCCCTGTCTCCATGGCCGCTCCACAATTCCAGGGGCGTACATCATAAGCTTCTTAGGTGAATTTATTCCAGAGTATACGCTCAACTGACCAAGAACGTCAAAGAAGTGCCCCCACGCCCCGACTGAATAAACAGGAATTTTTATCTCATCAAACTTAGTGTAGGGAGACCTTTCAAAGTAGAATGGGCCATTGAGGGGATTTAACAAGAAATCAATGAAGGGAGGGTTTTTTTGAGGATAATGAAGCAAGTGATACAGGTTAGGGAATTTTTGAATATCTGGGTTGCTTAATGCTTCTTTGAGTCGACGCTCAAACTCTTCCCTGGGAAGATTCTTCATCATCGCTGAGACAACTTTCTTAGGGGCAAGACCGCTTGTACCCAAACGGCCATCCCACAATCCGTAGAGGAATAACGAAAGAATGCCGCCTGGGTATGCTGCCTGATACAAATCCGTACATACCCCTGTGGGGTAGATGGCTTTTAAGTGGGGTGGCTGTTCACTGGCAACAAGCAACTGTATTATTCCAAAATATGAGTACCCTACCATCCCCACATTTCCGTCACACCAGGGCTGCTCAGCAATCCACTCTACAACATCATACCCATCCTCCCCCTCTGACTTATAAGAAATGCCGACGTATTCACCTTCTGAGTTGCCTGTTCCTCTCAAATCACCAATAATATGTGCATAACCTCTCGGTACTATGTACTCGGGGTCCCCAGCTTCTATTACCCCATCCCACAGAGCACTTTTATCAAGGGGTTGAGGAGGCAAAAGCAGTTTTTGTATCTCCTTGCCATAAGGAGAAAGACCAAGCAAAGCCGGGAATTTTCCCGGGGCATCGGGACGAAAGATATCCACAACCAATCGAACTCCGTCGCGCATGGTCACATGGACATTCTCTTCTGCTTTAATCTTATATTTCGGTTGTGATATTAGTTCATGCCAATCCTTTTCCATTTTCTTCCCCCTTTCTCGCAATGCCCTTCTGCGAAATCTGCAGTTGGGCGACACTAAAAATTATTTCAACTACTCCAGCTTCTCTAAATTACGTTCCAACGGATTTGTCGTTCGAATCATTTTTCGTTCCCCCTATCTGATGACTTATACGAAGTTTTATGTGAAGCCAATGCCAAAGGGATCACAAGATATGAAGATAGCTTTTAGCCCGGTATTGAAGATAACGATCAACGAATGAAATCTTGCTGATGGTAAAAATCTGTCAGTTAAAGAGTAAAGGAAGTTATCATCGTGGGCGAACTGCCGAACTCCCACGGTCGGACTTTAACCGACAAGTCATACGTTTTACACGGCACGCCCTATGACTGTTCACTTTTCATATCGTCGCAGAAGTAACGATTTCGAATTTTTGGGTAGCTGCGTGCCTTCTTCTTTGCTACAAGTTGAGTAAGCGCATCATCGCTTCTGGATATCGCATGCCGCTGACCGCCCCCGGTGGCATTGCGGACTCAATATTAGACAAGTCGCTTTCTGTAAGTTCTACACCAAGCGCCGCAATATTTTCCTCTAAATGATTGCGGCGCTTGGTCCCTGGAATCGGCACAATATTCTTACCTTGCGCCAAGACCCACGCAAGGGCCAATTGTCCGGCAGTTACCTTTTTCCGGCCCGCAATCTCTCCGATCCGCTCGACTAGCTCCAGGTTTTTCGCAAAGTTCCCCCCCTGAAAACGCGGCGAAACACGGCGATAGTCATTCGGCGCTAAATCCTCGTACCGTCTAACCAGGCCCGTCAAAAAGCCCCGTCCCAGTGGACAGTATGCCACAAAACCAATTCCTAATTCTCGGAGCGTTGACATGACCTCAGCTTCAGGATCACGGGTCCATAGAGAGTATTCCGACTGTAACGCACTGATCGGATGAATTCGATCTACGCGTCGGATCGTTTGTGGCCCGGCTTCTGACAGGCCCAGATACCGTACTTTGCCGGCTCGCACCAATTCTGCCATTGCCCCAACTGTCTCTTCTATCGGTATGGTAGGATCCACCCGGTGCTGATAGTATAAGTCAATATGATCCACTCCCAGTCTGCGAAGCGAGGCATCACATGCCGTCTTCACATGTTCTGGTCGCCCATTTACTCCACGATAGGCCGGATCGCTACTGCGTAGTATACCAAATTTGGTCGCTAAAACCACCTTATGACGTCGATCACGAATGGCTTTGCCAACGAGTTCTTCATTCTTGAATGGCCCATAAGCATCCGCGGTATCGAGAAAGTTAACACCCAAGTCCAGAGCGTGATGAATAGTAGCAATAGACTCTTTTTCATCGGCCGTTCCGTAAAACTCGGACATTCCCATACAGCCTAGACCGATAGCTGAAACCAACAATCCCTGTCTCCCTAATTGGCGTTGCTCCATTGGTTTTTTCTCCCTAAACTTTAGTGAGGATTTCTTCTCCGAACTTCAAACAGTCACTCCTCTGGAGGCGGTCATAATCCTCAAACGGCTGATTTCGCCGCTTAAAGACCTCTTCCTCGATTTTGTAATCCTCCTTGTTGAGTAGCCTCTTGGTTATTCTTCCAGAGAATATTTTTATGAGAGGAGGCTTGGCCTGACAGGATTTGGCGAGAACGTCGACGAATGCTTGCGCTCTGGGACTTTCACCGGCTCCGCACACGATAAAGAGCGCCTTGATTCCCTTAGAAATCGAAGCAGAGTTTCTCGTAAGATAGGTTTCGAGAGCCTGATCGATCTTTCCAGAGTATATTCCCGAGCCAACAACGATAGAGCCGAACGATGAGAGGTCAGGATTTTCCCGGGCGTCGAATGCATCAGCAATCCCTCCCATCCCTTCCGAGATCCAGAGAGATGCATCCCTCGTACTCCCGTATCTCGAACCGAAAAGAATGGCCCATTTTTGCTTGCCTGGGGTCGGGAATAACTTCAAAGCGTGACTGTTCGATGCGAAAACTGTTAATCCTCCTCCAACCAGAAAGCTTTTTAAAAAAGTCCTACGATCCATCTTCGTTCCTCCTTGGCGTGTTCATTTAAAAATCAAACCAACTGGTAGCTATGAAACAATTCAAGAAAGCTTCTTCCTAACTTTTTCTATCGTTCGGATTCGTACTTTAATGAAGCACCACACTTTTGTCAATGGCAATCGATTACAAGGAAGGACGGAGAAAGTTGGCTGGTTAGTTCACCTACTTATCTACAACAGAGGCATGCTTCAGGAGTCGAAGATTTCCGATAGAAGAACTAAACCGCTACGCGGTAGAAACAAAGGTTGGTGCGAAGCACCGTTTTTTTAATTGACACCCCGTTTAATTTGGTGTTAAAATGCTTTCGTTGCTA
>Ga0315282_10014145_pt1 | contig 11918 bp, 13 predicted proteins | sample YL17G07_20_MG_FD_203693 | JGI IMG/M metagenome (GOLD analysis project Ga0315282, IMG submission 203693) | Sediment microbial communities from Yellowstone Lake, YNP, Wyoming, USA - YL17G07_20 | ecosystem: Environmental > Aquatic > Freshwater > Lake > Sediment | place: USA: Wyoming | collected... | reverse complement strand
CCGCGCCGGGACCGCCGCCGCAGCCGCCCGATCCGGTCCGCAGGCAGACCATGGATCCGAGCGCAACGAAAGCCGCTCCCCAGAGCGCCATCCTGTAGAGGCTGCGTACCATTCCCTTCCTATATACAGGCGCTACCCGGGGAATTCAAATGGGCGAGGGATTCGGGCGGCGTATGGATTGCGCTTGTTGCACCCCGAGGGGGATGGTAGATAGAAGGGCAACATGCTCAAGGGGCTCCTCATCACCTTGCGGCCGCACCAGTGGGTGAAGAACCTCTTCGTCCTCGCGCCCCTGGTCTTCGCCCAGGAGCTCTTCGAAGGGCATGCCGCGATCAAGGGCGGCATCGCGTTCTTCATCTTCTGCTTTCTCGCCGGCGCGGTGTACACGCTGAACGACCTCGTCGACCTGGAGCGCGATCGGGCCCATCCGCTCAAGAAGGAGCGTCCCATCGCCTCGGGACGCGTGCCTGCGGCCGCAGCCGCTTCCATGGCCGCAGCCCTCACGGCGGGATCGCTCCTCGTCGGCGCCTACCTGAGCACCGGGTTCGTCATCGTCCTCTCGGTGTACCTGCTCGTCAACGTGGCCTATTCGTTCAGGCTCAAGCACTGGCCCTACATCGATGTGCTCTGCCTCGCGTTCGGGTTCCTGCTCCGCATCGTGGCCGGCTCCCAGGCCATCGGCGTGGCGCCGTCGGTCTGGCTTCTCCTGTGCACCTTCCTCCTCGCGCTCTTCCTGGCCCTGGGCAAGCGCAAGCAGGAGATGGCCGCGGTCGGAGCCGCGGCGCCGCGACCCGTGCTGGTCCACTACCACCCGACCGTGGTGATCTGGGGCATGCGCATCTCGGCGATCCTCACGCTCCTCACCTACGCCGCGTACACCCTGGACCCGCAGACCCGCCTGCACTTCGGCACGGCGCTGCTGCCGCTCGGCGTCCCGTTCGCGGCGTTCGGGATCTACCGCTTCCTCGTGCTCGTGAACCGGTGCTCCACGACCGGCCAGAGCCCGACCGAGGCCATGCTCAAGGATGTGCCTTTCGTGCTCACCTTCGTGCTCTGGCTGGGGCTGAACATCACGCTGATCTACTGATTCCTGCTACTTGGAGTTGCAGAGGCTCCCTTCGCGCAAGACGTCGTTTGACCGATTGTCGCATTTATGCGACAATGCCGTCATGGAAGCGAGGAAACGCACCCTCGTCATGTACCAAACAAAGGATGGACGTGAGCCGTTGACTCAATGGATTCTTTCCCTGCGGGACCGGGTTGCAGCAGCCCAGATTGCCGCACGGATCGACCGTCTTATACTTGGAGCCTTCGGCGACTGCAGGTCCGTCGGAGAGGGCGTGTCGGAGATGCGGATCGATTACGGCCCGGGCTATCGCATCTATTTCGGCGAGGATGGACCTATCATAGTTGTTCTTCTGTGCGGCGGCGACAAGCGATTGCAACCACGGGACATCCGAGCCGCCAAATACTTCTGGCGGGACTACAAGGAGCGCAAGTCATGAAATTGAGGACATGGGATGAGGCGAAGGTAGAGATCATGAGTGATGCCCAGACGGCCGCGGCCTATCTGAAGGCGGCCATCGAGGAGTATGAGCACGAAGGCGACCCCGCCTTGCTCATGCTGGCCATCCGGACGGCCGTGGAGGCCAAAGGGGGGGTCGGCGCCCTGGCGAGCGCCACCGGCCTGAGTCGACAAACGCTCTACCGTACTCTGTCGGGGCTCCACAACCCGCGGCTGGATACGCTCAGCGCGATTTTGAGGTTCTGCGGCCTCTCCCTCACCCTGAAAAAGACGCGCGTCGCCGCATGACGCAAAGCTTCTTCTCTGGTGCCGGACTTCTTCTCTGGCGCCTAGCATATTCCTCTGATTAAATTATAAGGAATTCATAGCAGAGTATGGGTCGGAGGTCAGGGCGTGGAGATGGTGGAGACGCAGGAGGACTTCAGATCCCGGAGCTGCTTGGAGTCCACTCCCTTGCCGTCGCCGGCAAGGGCCTTGTCGATGAGCGCTTGGCCCCGATCGAACTCGCGCCGGCCGCACGCCATCCTGGCCATGAGGCTGTAGGCGAGCGAGCATTTCGGGTCGTTGTTCGCCGCCTTGTCGAGGTAGCTCCAGGCCAGGGTGTTCTTGCCGAGGCCCATGTTGCTCTCGCCGAGCTTGAGGTTCAGGCGGTTCTCTCCCGGCGCCTGGCGCAGCGCCTCTTGATAGTGGACGACGGCGTCCTCGAAGCGGCTCCGGCCCTTGTCGATATCCCCGAGGGTCTCGTGCGCCTGGGGCAGGTTCGGGATGAGCTCCACGGCCTTCATGAGCTCGGGGTCCGCCTCGTCCGGACGCTTGAGGTTCCAGAGCGCAAGCCCCAGGTTGAAGTGGGCCATGCCCATCTTGGGCTCGAGCTCCACGGCCTTCCGGAGTGCCTGGATCCCTTCCTCGCTCTTGCCGGACTGCACCAGGCTCTGGCCGAGCGCCTGAAAGGCTTCCGCGAAGTCGGGGTTGATGAGGATCGCGGTTCGGAAGGCCTCCACGGCGCCGGGCTTGTCGCCGAGCGCCCGACCCAGATGAAGGTAGGGGGACGCCCAGCCGGGCAGCGCCAGGACCGCCTGTTTCAGGTCCAGGGCGGCCGAGGCGAGGTCCCCCTTGCGCAGATGGGCCTGGCCCTGTCCGAGCAGGGCGAGTCCGAACTTGGGGTCGAGCGAGAGCGCCTTCTGGTACGCGGCCATGGCGTCGTCCACGCGGGTCTGGCTCAGGTACGTGTCGCCGAGTCCGGTCTGGGCCGGTGCGTAGCCGGGCGAGCTCGCGAGCGCCTTGTTGAAGGCCTCCTCGGCCAGGGTGCCGCGGCCGTTCCGGATGAACACGTAGCCCAGGCAGGTCTGGGCCTCCTTTCCGTTCCGCGGGGTCATGGCCCTGCACGTGGATTTCGCATCCTCGTACTTATCCTCGGCCATGAGCGCGAGCGCGAGGCCCCAGGATCCGCGCATGTCGTTCCGGTCCAGCTTGCCGATCCTCTGGAAGCACGCCCGTGCCTCCTCGATCCGTCCGGAGTCGAGGTATGCGAGCCCCAGGCTCATCTGGAGATCGACCGAGCTCGGGCTCGCCTGGGCCTTGGTCTCCAGATCCTTGAGCGGATTGGATTGGGCTTGGCCCGATTCCGGGACCATGCACAGGATCCCGGCCGCGAGAAACGCGGCGATGGAAACGAACCGCCAAGGACGCTGCAAGGTATTTCGAGAGTCCCATCCGGAAATCATGGTCTTCCTCCTTCGGGTTAGACGGGATGAACGGCGGGAAATGATCAGCTCATGTGGAGGACGTCGGTGCTCAGGCGCTCCATGTCCTCGATTTCACTCTGGAACTTTTCTCCCCCCTCGATGAACTCGACGAACCGGATCCCCATGCCCGACAGGGTGTGAAGGGTCAGGTCCGCAGGCTTCGACCACATGACCTCCACCTTGGCTACAATCTTGGTCTTGTCCGGGGTCTCCCACGACAGGGTGGCGTGCGTGCCGGCCGGAAGCGGGGTGGCGGTCTTGAGGAAGAGCCCTTCCTGGCTCGCATTGTGGATGCGGAGGTACAGGGTCAAATCGCTGGTGTCGAACCAGCAGCGCTGGTTCACGTAGATCCTTTTCGATCTCCTCCTGTCCCTCTCACGCGACATCCGACCTGCTCCTCCACGGCGCCTCCCCCCTTGGCGTTCCTCATTATACAACAAAACATTTTTTATTTCGAGTAAAGAACATTCCGGGAGCAAGGGCCGAACGGGCGATATCCCTTGACCTTCCCCGGCACAAATAGAATAAATTTCACCGAGGAAAACCTCGAGAACCTGTTCACGGAGGTGAGACCATGAGCGAAGCAACCCGAGACACCCCTCTTTACGACCGGCACGTCCGGCTCGGCGCCAGGATGGTTCCCTTTGCCGGATACCGGATGCCGGTCCAGTACCAGGGGATCAAGGCCGAGCATCTCGCGGTCCGCACCCGCGCCGGAATGTTCGACGTGAGCCACATGGGCGAGGTGTGGTTCGAGGGCCCCAAGGCGCTCGAGCATGTCCACTGGCTCGCGACCAACAACATCCGGGGGCTCGCTGACGGCCAGGTCGCCTATACCCCGCTCTGCAAGGAGGACGGCACCATCGTGGACGACTGCCTGATCTACCGCGCCTCGGCCGAGCGGCTCCTCATCGTCGTGAACGCGGCGAACCACGACAAGGATGTGGCGCATTTCCAAAGGCATCTCCCGGCCTCGGGCGTGCGCATGACCGATCGGAGCTACGAGACCGGCGAGATCGCGCTCCAGGGACCCAAGGCGGCCGAGGTGCTCGCCAAGGCCGGCGGACCGGACTTCGCAGGGCTCAAGCCCTTCACCTTCAAGGAAGGCCCGTTCCTCGGCGAGGCGTGCCTCATCTCCCGAACCGGGTACACGGGCGAGGACGGGTTCGAGATCTACACCCCGAACCCCCACACCCCGGTGGTGTGGGACGCGCTCATGCAGGCGGGCAAGCCCCTGGGCATCTCGCCGGCCGGGCTCGGCGCGCGGGACACGCTCAGGCTCGAGGCGAGGCTCTGCCTCTACGGGAACGACATCGACGAAACCACGACCCCGCTCGAAGCCGGTCTGGCCTGGACCGTCAAGTTCGACGTCGGGGATTTCCTGGGCAAGGCGGCGCTCGAGCGCCAGAAGGCCCAAGGAGTCCCACGTAAGCTCATTGGGCTCAAGATGGTCGGCCGGGGCATCGCCCGGCACGGCTACCCGGTGGTCCTGCCGGACGGAAAGCCGACGGACAAGCCCATCGGCCACGTCACGAGCGGCACCACCTCGCCCACGCTCGACATCAACATCGGCCTCGCCTATCTTCCGGCGGAGCACACGAAGAAGGGGAGCCGGATCGGGATCGTGATCCGCGAGAACGTGGTGGCGGCCGAGGTGATCCCCACCCCCTTTTACAAAAGGCCGGGCTGAGGCATAAACCGGAAACAAGGAGAGGAGACCAAAATGAGCTACCCGAAAGATCTCATCTACACCAAGGAGCACGAGTGGGCCCGGATCGAAGGGGCTGTGGCGACGGTCGGGATCACCCGGTTTGCGGTGGATCAGCTCGGCGACATCACCCTGGTCGAACCCCCCAAGATCGGCATGGTGGTCTCGCAGGGCAAGGCCTTCGGGACCGTGGAGTCGGTCAAGACCGTGTCGGACCTCTACGCTCCCATGAGCGGCAAGGTGACGGACGTGAACAAGGCGCTCGAGAACGCTCCCGAGAAGGTGAACGAGGACCCGTACGGGGACGGCTGGATGGCCAAGATCGCGATCTCGAGCCCGAACGAGGCCAAGGGCCTGCTCGACGCCGCGGCCTATGAGGCCTTCGTGTCGGCTCTCGACAAGTGAGCAAGGTGCTGCCGTGAGATTCATCCCGCATACCGATGACGACATCCGACGGATGCTCGAGGCCACGGGCGCCAAGTCGCTCGACGACCTGTTCGATTCGCTTCCGGAAAAGCTCCGGCTCCAGGGGCTCCTGGACCTTCCGCCGGCCATGGACGAGCCTGCGCTCATGCGGCATCTCGAGGCCGAGGCCGAGCGCTCGGCCGGCGCGAGGATGCTTTCGTTCCTGGGGGCGGGCTCATACGGCCATCATGTGCCTCCGGCCGTGGACCAGATCCTGATGCGGTCCGAGTTCCTCACCGCGTACACGCCGTACCAGCCCGAGGTGAGCCAGGGCACGCTCCAGGCGATCTTCGAGTTCCAGACCATCGTAGCGAGGCTCTTCGGGCTCGACGTCGCGAACGCCTCCATGTACGACGGCGCGACCGCCATGGCCGAGGCGTGCCTCATGACGCGGCGCGTGACGGGCAAGAACAGGCTCCTCGTCTCGGCCGCCGTGCACCCGGAGTACATCGAGGTGCTCCGCACCTACCTCATGGGCGTGGACTCGGGCCGGCCCCAGGTGGATCTCGTCCCCTACGATCCGTCGCAGGGGAGCATGGACCTCGCGGCGCTCGAGAAGCTCTCGGCCGGCGACGCGGCCTGCGTGGTGGCCGGCTATCCGAACTTCTTCGGCGTGGTGGAGCCGCTGGACCGCATTGCCGCGATCGCCGGAAAGACCGGCTTTCCGCTCGTGACCGTGACCGCCGAGCCCTATGCCCTGGGCATCCTGAAGGCGCCGGGCAGCCTGGGCGCCTCCATCGCCGTGGGAGAGGGGCAGGCCGTGGCCACCACGCCGAGCTTCGGCGGGCCTGGCGTCGGGCTCTTCGCGATCCGGAACGAGCGGCAGCTCCTGCGGCAGATCCCGGGACGGCTCGTGGGCGCCACGGTCGACGCGGACGGCGAGCGGGGATTCGTGCTCACCCTCTCCACGCGGGAGCAGCACATCCGGCGCGAGAAGGCGACCAGCAACATCTGCTCGAACCAGGGGCTCATCGCCCTCTCGGCCGCGATCCGGCTGTCGCTCCTCGGCAAGACCGGTTTCCGGCGCGTCTCGATGCTCTGCCTCGACAAGACCGAGTACCTCAAGAAGGCCGTGGCTTTGGTGCCGGGGCTCTCACTCCGGTTCTCAGGGCCGACCTTCAACGAGTTCGCGGTCCGGGTGAAGAAGGGCAATGCGGCCGATCTGCTGAAGCGCCTCGCGGACCAGGAGATCCTGGGGGGCGTGGACCTCGGCCGCTTCGATCCCAAGATGGCCGATTCCTTCCTCGTCGCGGTCACCGAGCTCCATCGCAAAGAAGACCTCGACCGCCTCATCGCCGCGCTGCGCGAAGCCGTCTGAAGCCTTATCGACACCGCTCCCGAAAAAAAATGTCATGACACCAGGATGCCTGAGGGTAGTTTCACCCCCTTTCCTGAGCGATTTCTGATATACTTGGGAAAATGACGATTCCCCATTCGGACAGCGGAAAGACGCTTGAACGTCTTCGAGGATGTCTAGCTGGCTCGATCAAGACGGCCGAGACGGGTTGGGGGGGTCCACGACGAGGACGGAAAGGGCCTTTATTGGCCCTACACACACGAAAGCAGCATGGAGGAAATTGTGCGTAAACACACATTATCCGAAGTCCTGGTCGGAACGTTCAAGGAATTTTCTTACGGTGCTCTAAGGCCAAACCCACAAAACCCGCGAAGGATCTTCGACGCAGTGCCGCTCAAGGTTCTTGAGGAAAGCATCCGAGCCAATGGTATACTTGTCCCTTTGACTGTGTATTTGGAAAAGCGCAACGACCAATACTACATACTCGACGGAGAACGGCGGTGGCGCTGCGCCGAGGCGATCGAAACCGATCCTAAAAACCCTCAGAAGGTTCGCATACCTGCAAATGTTGTGGATCCGCCCAACCGCGTCGCGAACATCTTGTGGATGTTTAATATTCATAACCTCCGCGAACAGTGGGAACTTATGCCTACAGCTCTTTCGCTCGAGGTTCTGATGAAAGAACTAGGCGAGACAGATGATAAGCGTCTGGCCGAGCTCACCAAGGTTAGCGAGCCTCAAATCAAGCGCTGCAAGGTCTTACTTTCGTTCGCTAAAAAATACCAAGCCATGATGATGGACACTGATCCATCGAAGCGCGTGAGGGCGAATTTTTTTATTGAGCTGCAACCAGTGCTCGATCTATTGGAAAAGGCTCCTCCGAACGTGCGTTCCGGAAAATCGCGTGAAGATCTCATCGAACACTTCCTTAACCTGTACCATAAGGGGAAAATCCCCAGTGTGATTCATTTTCGCCGCATTCTCGAAGCGAATGACTATTTGGCCGAGGATGGAAATGTGGACGAGGCCAAAGAAGAACGCTTCTATTCCGCACTGCGGACGCTAACAACATCTGAAAAGCATTCAATTAGGAAATTATTCGACCCACTCACTGCAGAAGATAAATCCATTGCTTCCGCACAAAAACTCTGCACCGAGTTTCTAGAGGATATACGCGCGTTGAAGGTTGAGCACGTATTGAGACGAGCACCGCTGAAGAAGGCTCTGTTAAACGTCCAAAAGTACGTTTCAGAGCTTTTAACAAAATTGGAAGGCTAAAATTCATGCCTTCCAATAACTTCGAAAGATTCTGCGAGGAAAATCTGGATGCCCTCGATATATTATGCGCTCAATTTGCCGATTATGCCCCCAAACAAGGTTTCAACGTCGCACATCTTCGTGCTTGGCTGCATCAGTTCCATGCGCAACATCGTCCCTTGGCCATCAAATTGGCCAAGGCTATCGAATACTACAGCACAGACCAGATCACGGGACTCATGCGCCCGCTGAAAAAGCTAATTGATGAACATATCGTTACGGAGGGTGCAACCCCCAAGTCAGTATTCTATGTCCCGTTCGGAAGTGCAGATGAAAGCGGTGGCGACATCCTTCGCCGTTACAGAAATGTTAATAAGCTTCATGGTCTTAAACAACAGTTCGTAACACTGATAGAATTACCGGAGAAACTCTTTCATGAAAATAAGCCAGTTGTGTTCTTCTTTGATGATTTCATAGGCACTGGCAAACAAGTGACCGATGGCTGGACAGCGACAATCTCTCAAGTGATCCCGGATTACATCCCCATTTATTTGGCCGTCGTGGCCGGTTTACAAGATGGAATCAAACGTGTCGAAAATGAAACCAAATTTCACGTGCTGTGTGTTCACACACTAGGCGCAAGAAATCAGCTAATGGAATCGGCTTGTCGTCAATTCTCAAATCAAGAGAAGAATACTTTGAAGAGGTATTGTGATGATGCTGGGAATCATCCCCTTGGTTTTGGAGACCACGGACTACTCGTTTCGTTTGCATACGGAACACCAAATAATTCTATTTCGGTTATCCGGGGGTCGAAAAAGCAGTCACCTTGGAGGGGACTCCTTCCGAACTGGCAAGACCTTCAAGCTTGAAGCTTCTATCTATCCTTCCTCAATTGCTTTTAAGCCCCGTCTCCCCCGTCTCGGGTGCCATCACATTTTTCCAGGGATTTTGGCGTGGGAAAGGCGCTTCCTCTGCAACGATCTGCCTCCTCGGCCCGATAATATGGATAGAGGCGCAAGGCGTGATGCATCACCCCCATGGGCCATGAACGCGCCAGGAGTTCGACATGCCAGGAAAGAGCCTGATCCCGGTCGAGCGCATCGAATCCCGTATCTTCCTCATCCGTGGGGAAAAAGTCATGCTCAGCACACATCTAGCTGAACTGTACCAAGTGGAACCCCGCCTCCTGGTGCAGGCTGTCAAACGGAACATTGACCGATTTCCAAAGGACTTCATGTTTCAGCTCAGCGCAACCGAGTACGCGAACTTGAAATCCCAAATTGTGATTTCAAGTTGGGGCGGACTTCGCCGTGCTTCCCCATATGCCTTCACCGAGCAGGGGGTGGCGATGCTCTCAAGCGTATTACGCAGTCCCCGCGCAGTGCAGGTGAACGTCGAGATCATGAGGGCGTTTGTCAGGTTGCGAAAGATGCTCGTTTCCCATGCCGACCTGGCCCGCAAGCTCGCAGCGCTGGAAAAGAAGTACGACGCCCAATTCCGGGTCGTGTTCGACGCCATCCGAGAGCTCATGTCGCCGCCATCCAAGCCCAGGCGCCGCATCGGATTCTGAAGCGCAGAAACATCCATCAAATGTGATTGATGGGTTGGACGGTTTGGTCCATATATTCATATGAAATTATGGAGTGGTTATCCATAAATATTGACGAATATGTGGCTTCTGACTATCATGGTGATGTAACTCGGGGAGGTTCCCATGTTCGAGCGTATCTACACCGACCTGCGTAAAGAGGCGCGGAAGAACCGCGTGCTCATCATCTACGGCCCCCGCCGGACCGGCAAAACGACCATCCTCACCAGCTTTCTCGAACAGTGCGGCGTGAAATTCCGATTGGAGAGGGGCGACAACACGCGCATCAGCAATCTGCTTGCCTCCCGAGATGAAACGGCTATCCGGGAGTTCGCTGAAGAATACGAGATCATCGCGCTGGACGAGGCGCAGACGATCCCCGAGATAGGCTCGGTGCTCAAGATCATGATCGACAACTTCCCCGACAAGCTCATCATCGCCACCGGCTCCTCCTCGTTCGAGCTGTCACAGAAACTCGGTGAGCCGCTCACCGGCAGGAAACGGACCCTTCTTCTCTATCCGCTTTCCCACAAGGAACTGAAAAAACACTTCACCGCAGTGGAGCTGAAGGCGAGACTCGAGGAGTTCCTCCTGTTCGGCGCCTATCCCGAGGTGCTGACGGCGCGCACGAAAAAAGAGAAGATAGAGATACTCACCGAGCTTGCCGACTCGTACCTTTTGAAGGATATCCTCGCCCTGGAAAAGATCCGCTCGTCAAGGACGCTGATGCAGCTCATCAAGCTGCTGGCCTTCCAGGTCGGCTCGCAGGTATCGCTCAACGAGCTTGCCGGCCAGCTTTCAATCGATGTCAAAACGGTCGGCCGCTATCTTGACCTCCTTGAAAAGACTTTCGTCATCAAACGGATCACCGCCTTCAGTCGGAACTTGAGAAAAGAGATCGCGAGCAAGGTGAAGTATTATTTCCTCGACAACGGCATCCGCAATGCGGTCATCTCACAGTTCAATCAGCTGACCGAGCGCGACGACCACGGCCTCTTGTTCGAGAATTTCCTCGTTTCGGAACGGCTGAAAAAGCTCGCCTACGAATCATTCTACGGCAATCTCCATTTCTGGCGCACCTACGACGGGCAGGAGGTCGATCTGGTGGAAGAGGTCGAGGGCACGCTTGCCGGATACGAGTTCAAGTGGGGCAGCAAGACGACCAAGCCGCCAAAAGACTGGGCGGCCACCTATCCGGAGGCCTCATACACGGTGATTTCCCGCGAGAATTATCTCGAATTCATCCGGTGATGCGCCGTGCCTCTACGACGCAAGCATGGCCCTCGCCTGCTCCGTGAGGACCTCGAGATCCTTCTGCACGATCTGGACCAGGTCGCTCCGGTTCTCGCGCGTGTAGGGTCTGGTGTCGATGGGCTCGCCCACCGCGAGCGCGACCGGGCCGCTCTGCACGAGCCAGCGGTCCTTGGGCAGCACGTCGAAGGTCCCGGCGATGCCCACGGGCAGGATCGGCACGCCGCTGTCCAGGGCCAGGATGAACCCCCCCTTCTTGAGCGGCTGGAGCTTGCCGTCCCGGCTCCGCGTCCCCTCCGGGAAGATCGCGAGCGACGGCCCCTGCCTGAGCTTCGTTACGGCGTCCTCGATGCTCCGGTGCGACTCGCGCGGGTTCGATCGGTCGATGAAGATGTACCGGCCGGCCCAGAGGTACCAGCCGAAGACCGGGATCAGGCGCAGGCTCTTCTTGGCGAGAAAGCGGATCCGGATCCCCATCACCGCATTGATGAGCGGAATGTCGAAGAGGCTCTGGTGGTTGGCCATCACGAGGTAGATCTGATTTTTATCGATATGCTCGAGCCCCTGGACGCGCGCCTTGATGCCTGCGAGCCAGAGGAGGGATCGTCCCCAGCCCTTGGCGAGCTCCAGGAAGCGGCTGCGCGGCATGAACGGAATGAGGAGTGTGGCTAATGCCGGCCACACGATGGTGGCGACCACCGTGAGCGTCGTGTTCAACACCCCCCGCAGGATCTTGAGCATCGGCATTCAAATTTTCCCGTGCCACGCGGATCGTCCGCCTTCCCGTCTTATACACGGGCCGCTGCATCCTTTACAACCGTCAGCAAAGCGACGATATTGAAACGCTTGATGCGGGAGGCACCATGAAGCGGTCGTTCACAAGCGAGCTTTGGGGAGCGCCGAACATCCTGTCGATGCTGCGCATCCTCTCCCCCTACATCGCCATTGCGCTCATAGGCTCCGGCTACTGCCTCGCGGGCCTCGCGGTCGGCACGGTCGGCGGGCTCACCGACCTCTTCGACGGCTACATCGCGAGGAAGACCGGCAAGATGACCCGGATCGGCGCATTCCTCGACCAG
>Ga0315282_10014144_pt1 | contig 11919 bp, 12 predicted proteins | sample YL17G07_20_MG_FD_203693 | JGI IMG/M metagenome (GOLD analysis project Ga0315282, IMG submission 203693) | Sediment microbial communities from Yellowstone Lake, YNP, Wyoming, USA - YL17G07_20 | ecosystem: Environmental > Aquatic > Freshwater > Lake > Sediment | place: USA: Wyoming | collected... | reverse complement strand
GTCTGTTGGGGACAAGGTTACCTCTGAAGTCATACGTCGTTATATAAAGTATCAGCAACAAGAGCAATTGAGTTTTGAATTTTAATGCCCCGCAGCTCTGCTGCGGGGTAATTTACTCGGAGACGTGGACTCCTTAGGGATGTAAAATACCCAATGTGAGCGCGCGAGGTGGCTTCCCCCGAATTATTCCGATAGTTGATTGGCGGTGAAAAAATCATTCATTACCCTTCTCCCCTTTAAGATAAGATAAGGGCAATAATTCACAAGCCCTTGCCCTCCTTTAAAATGGAAATCATAATTTAAGTAAGAGAAGTGTCTGAAGGTCGATAAAGAAGGAGGTTTTTACAATGCAAAAATTATTTAAATGTAGAGACATCGGTAACAACTGCAATGACAAAGCGCGTGGCAGGTCAGAGGAAGAAGTTCTTCAAAACGTTGGTGAACATGCCAAAACAGCGCACAATGTGAAGGAGATATCAAAAGAACTTGCTGATCAGGTACGTGCAGCGATTTTCACTTGGTTTTAAACTGTGTGACAGAGCTTTCAAGGTGCTCAAAAATGGCTTGACCCGGGGCAGTCTCGCATGGAAAGGAGCCTAAAAAGTAAATCAATATTCAATCGTCTAACATCAAGGGCAGGGTCAAAAATGTTTCTGTCTTTTTTGTCCCCACAAAATTAGAGTTTCTCCAGGATTGTGAAATTCATGAAGGGCTATTCTTAGAATGGGAGCAAATTGTAGTATTTTTGTGAATGTCCTTCATTTTTTAATCTTGAAGTTTTATGTTTAGTTGTTACATTTAGAATAGACAGGAGGTTTAAATCATGAGCAAAAATGGCAAGAAAGCGAAAACGAAAAAGATAAAAGGTACAACTTCTACAAGCTATGATTGCTGCTGGTACGATCCATCCTGCTATAGTGTTTGCTGCGGTGGCGTCTGCTGTCCTTAGGCAGTGCGGATCGTTCTCCAGGATCATGACTCAGGGTCGAAAATCCCACCGGGAAGAGGTGACGCCATTGGCTCCCTGAACCGTGTATGGATTGTGAACCAGAGGGGAGAAAAGCAAAGCAAGCCGTTATTTTTAAGGGCGGATTAGTGAAATGGGATTGAATCTTTTGAGTGCTTACGTCATGGTCCTTTAAGTTCTGATTAAAATGGGATTCTTCTCCGCTGCTTCTAATGAGGATATAAAGGAGAAGGAAAGGAGGAAAGAGATGATTCCACAAATTAAGAAGATTCTTTACGCCACCGATCTCAGCAAAAACTCTTCTTATGCATTCCTATTTGCTGCCGATATGGCAAAACGACATAATGCAACGATTGTGATCTTGCATGCCATTGAACCCATTCCTCCTTATGCTTATGCAGAATTTTATACGGGCATGACGGAAGAGATAAAACGGAAACAGCAGGAAGAGACGGTTGAAGAGATCAAAAAACACCTGCAGGATTTTTGCAAGAAGGCAGAGGCCCAGATTGGCCCTCCATGCATTGAACTTGTATCCAAAATTCTCATCCCTCGTGGCCATGCCCCGGAAGAAATCTTAAATACTGCAGATGAAGAAGGTTGCGATGTGATTGTCCTTGGAACTCACGGAAAGGGATTTTTGGCGCATACCTTTCTTGGGAGTGTTTCCAGTGCGGTATTGCATCGAACCCGAAAACCGGTTTTTATCATACCGTTACCACCTGAGAAAACCATTCTCGACTGGGATGGCATCTAATAGGCCTCTATTCAATCGTCAAAGATTAAGGCGGAGTCAGAAATGGCTCTGCTTTTTTTATGCAGGTCTCTACCAGAAATCTTTAACTTTCAAACCCCTCATCGTCTCAAGACTCATCAGTGGAGGAGTCAAAGATCTGACCGTGTGCCAGTCAATGCTCTTAAAAAATGAGAGAGGCCGCGTTTTTCTGACAACCCAAAAAAATCTGGAAGCGACATTTATTGGACTCTCAAGAATCTGTCTGACAACAGAAGGTCCTAACTATAATCACCTTTCATAATGCTATAAGTTGCTATTACCTTTCCCACCAATTTGCCCTCCCCATTGCTGACCTCAACATCGCCAACAGCTGTCTTAGAGCCTTTGTGAATAATCTTAGCGTGTGCCTTCAGTTCTCCTTTGTTGATGGGTACAAAAAAATTGATCTTGAGTTCAATCGTGGCGATTCTGTCGTTTGGTTCTACCAGACTTATCAGAGCCATTGCCACAGCAGAATCGGCAAGAGATGCGATCGCTCCTCCATGAACAATTCCATAGGGATGGGTCAACTCCTCCCTAAATAACATTTGGATTCTGTACTCCCCTTCCTTGATTTTTGTGACCACCATTCCCAGGAGACGGTAGTAGGGCGAACTGTTAGCCACCTTCCTTACCTGTTCAAGATCTTTCTCTTTTTCCATTGATGACCCCTCCAGAAGGAATCATATCTGCCCAAAGGGAAAATAGCAACCGTGTTCAAATACACTTTAAACGATTTTGCTGATCTATATCATTCTCTGCATTTCATGGGGGATCCGTTCATGAAGTAAGATCAATGGAATGATTCGCCTACCCTTTGCATTTGCTTAAATGGTTTGCTATTTTATGGTGCTCCAGCGTAGCACTTGAAGGAGGATTTCATCTCCTGACAAGAGAAGTATGTTCGAATCGTCTTTGGACTGCTCTGTTTGATGGTGACTTCAATTCCAACAATGTGATTCTGACTGTACTGGCCTCTGACTTGGGCCTCTCGTCAAGTCATTTAAAGTTCAACTTCCATTTGTAATCGGTTATCTTAATCAAGGGGGAAGGGATGAGGAGCTTCCTGATTAATAAGAACCTATTCCTTGTCCCAAGGAGCAAGACGGATAATTTCGCTCTTATAGGTACAGGGGATATTGCCATCGCTCGGGAAGGAAATCCCTTGACTGGGATTGGTTACTTAGATGCGAAGGGAGATATCAAAAAAGATGGCTCTGGGGCATGGTCTTCCATCAGCATGAGTGGAAAGATAGGAGGGGGGATGTGGGGGAGAATCTGTCCAAGGTTCTGTTTTTGTTGGAGGCTTAAAAACCACTTTGGCGAAATCTTAATGAGCAGTGAGGTAAAACCCTCTTCTTTCATTATCCAAGGCCAAAGGCAGGGTCACCCATTGAAAGAGATGGCCCTACCTCTCATTCCCCTTTAACTCTTTTTTGGGCCAGGAGTTTCCCCTGCCGTTTTCAATAAAGCCCTCAATTTATCGAGATCCTTTTTGTCGATGGGTTGAAACTGCAATCCGTATCGGTGCTCCCCCCAACTTTCGTCTGCGGCCAAATCCGCCCAAGCCACTTTGGCAATCCCTTTTAGGGAGCTTAATTCTGACTCCTTCGCAAAGAAGACTTCAATTTTCAATCGATCCCCTATCTCTAATCTTTCGGGAAGGTAGACGAGTATACCCCCTTTACTTGCATTCGCAACGATTCCTCCGGAGTCTTCTTTACTATCGACCCGGGAATAGTCCAAAGGGAGCTCCGTAGTGAACCGAGGATGTTTCCTCCTTTCAATGGCAAGAACGCCCTTTTTAGATGGTAATTTCCTGCTCTCCTTTCTTTTCTTTTTAATTGTCTTAGAGTGCTTCACAGGGCTCATTGGTACCTCCTTTTCAGATAAGTTATTCTCGCAAAATTCTTGCCACGTCGATATGCCCACCATGCCAATTACAAATTAAGGTGAATAAAGAAAGGAACCCGATTTTTAGAGCAGTGTATTAAACCCCTACAAAATAGTCAATAGAATTTCATCGCTTCTAACCATCACAGGATTTGATCTCAGCCAAGTTGCGAATTTTCTTCAAGAAACTTATACTCGGTCCCCTTTTCTGAGGAGAAAATCAGAAATCAAAAAGAGGCTTTTTCCAAATTCCTTTTGCGTTTTGTCAGGTTTTCCGATAGGATAGGACAGGACTGAGCGGATTATTCTGAGAGCCCTAACAGGCTGCTGAAAAACGCCCATCTGCGGCGTTCCCCTCATCCTTTGTGGTTGCGGCGTACTCCAAGTACGCCTCACTCCTCAGGATTTCGGGCGCCTTGCATCTGGGCATTTTTGATCAGCCTGAAAAAGTGACTTTTTCAGCACCCTGCTAAGTCTTTGTTAAGGATGAGAAGGTGTGAAAAAATAGCCTTAAGTCACCAGGTTGGGCGGGGATATTGGGCGGATTTCCGGGAAGCCGCCGTCAGGCGGGAATCTTCCCAAAGTTTTACAGCGGTACATTTTCTATGTCCAGCAGCAGCGATCGAAAGGTTTTACAGAATCGATGAGTTACGGCGTTTCGTTACCCATATCTTCTCAAATAATCCGTAATTGTAAAACTTTGGAGATATCCTTGCCCAACCTGCTCTCGAATATTTTGACAGCTTCCGAGCGATCATGATGCCCCTGAAAATGACCGAATCACGTTTAAGAAGAGGCTTCTTTAGAGAAAGATGAGGAGAGGGAGATGGAGAGAAAGAGGATCGGAGTTCTTACAGGCGGAGGGGATTGCGCTGGATTAAATTCTGCAATTAAATGGGTGGCAAAAACAGCACTGGATGACCGACTCCAAGGGGTGAGAAAGATTCAATATGAAGTCGTTGGGATTCGTGATGGTTGGAAAGGGCTGGTTCAGCCAGAAGGAGATGAGGATATCCCCGCCCCAAGAATTTCCATATTGACGGAAGAGATGGTGAGAACCTGGGATAGGTACGGAGGAACAAACCTGGGAACTTCGAGAACCAATCCCTATGATCCGAAGAATAATCGATCCAAAATTGTCCTTGAAAATATTGAGCGGTATCACCTCGATTTTTTGGTGGCCATCGGAGGCGAAGATACCCTTGGGGTGGCTTACAAGCTCTTTCTGGAAGGCGTAAAGGTGGTGGGCATTCCTAAGACGATCGATAAAGACCTCTCTGGAACAGATTATACCTTGGGGTTTGAGACGGCTGTGAATGTGATCACTGAGGAAATTGATCGCCTCCGGACGACGGCTGGTTCTCATAGGAGAATCTTTGTCGTAGAGACCATGGGAAGACATGCCGGTTGGCTGGCGCTGGAAGGAGGGGAGTCAAGCGGCGCCTACGTCATCCTGATCCCGGAATATAATTTTGAGATTGAGAAGGTCAACGAATTGCTCATGGAGGGAAGGAGAAAAGGGGCCCGATATGAGATCATTGTCGTGGCAGAGGGGACGAAACCCGTTGGGTACTCTGAGATTGTAAGAGAAGAGGGCGTCGATAGTTTTGGCCATAAGACCTTAGGAGGGATTGGAGAATTCGTGGCGAAGTGGATTTCCCAGTTGACGAGAATTGATACGCGAAGTATTACACTTAGCCACTTACAGCGTGGTGGAGTTCCCTGTGCCTATGATCGCCGGATGGGAAGGTATTTCGGAATTGCTGCAGTGGACCTGATTGCAAAAGAAGATTTTGGAAGGATGGTGAGTTATCGGAGTGGCCAGATTACATCTGTTCCCTTGCAGGAGGCCATTGGCCGATTGAACCTGGTGGATATAAGAACTCAATACGATACAGAGAGGTACAATGGCCGAAGGACGATCTTGGGTTCATAAATTGCGGATTGTGGATTTCGGAATGCGGAATTGAAGTTTAAGTTAATCGTTTTATTCGGCAATCCGCATTCTGCATTCCGCATTCAAAGAAGTCTTTGGTGTTCTTTCTTCATGCACCGATCCATGACGACCTTCAGCCCAGCCTTTTCGGCCTTGGCTCCGGCCTCCTCATGGATCACTCCTTCTTGCATCCAAACTACCCTCGCTCCCCGTCGGATCGCTTCTTCCACAAGGGGGGGAACGTCTTCTGACCTTCGAAAGATATCAACGACATCGACCTGAATCTCTTTGGGAATTTCCATCAGGTGACGGTAGACCTTCTCCCCCAAAATCTCTTCCTCATCGGGCCGGACAGGTATGATCCGATATCTTTTCGATTTAAGATAGGAGGCGACAATATAACTGGGTCTGTCCGCTTTAGGTGAAATGCCCACTACGGCCACGGTCTTACAATCTGACAATGTTTTCTTCAATTCTTCGTCTTTCATCGTTCCTCCCGTTCTCCGGTGAAGTGGAAACCGCTGTCAAACGTCTTTATATTGACATTGCATTTAGTGTCCTCTTCCTGCTTGTCGCAGGCAAGGGTGGCGAGACCCGGTATGGAGGTGAGCTAATAACCCGTTGGAGCGTGCGGATCCGTGGGAGATCTTCCCCTGACCGGGGCTCCTGAAGAAGAGTCTTCTTTTTCATGGTCCTCCTTTTCAATAGGAACAGACCCCTCAACAAAGGCCTCGGTGATCGTTTCCTGGGAACCTCCGCTGCTGCGCAATCCTGTTTCAATATTCACTTTCACCAGGGTGATCCCTTCCGGCACCTTAAAATCTTCGATAGGGGTGTCCTTCAAGGCTTGACTCATGAAAGAAATCCAGATCGGCAGAGCTGCCCGGGCTCCCGTCTCATCTTTGCCTAACGAGGTCTTGTCGTCAAAACCCACCCAGACGCTTGTGAGAAGAGACGGGTTGTATCCGATGAACCACGCATCCGCATAATCACTTGAGGTTCCAGTCTTTCCGGCAATCGGCCTTCCGAGGACTTTCGCCCTTTGGCCGGTTCCGTGCTGGATGACCCCTTGGAGGAGATGGGTCATGATAAAGGCATTCTGCGTAGAGATCACACGCCCTTTCTCAGCGGAAGAAGGAGACTGAGGGGCTTCCTCCTCATCCTCTTTCTCCTCGAATTCAACATATGGATTGTTCTCCTCGATCACCTCACCTTTCATGGTCACAATCTTCTTGATGAAGATGGGGTTGATCCGCTCCCCTCCATTTGCAAAGACCGCAAATGCTTGAGTGATTTCCGGCATAGAGACTCCCGAGGTCCCCAAGGCGATGGAAAGATCTCTTTTGATCGGAGATTCGATCCCCAATTTCTTGATAAATTTGAGGGCGTAACCCACGCCAATATCTTCAAGGATTTTAACGGTGACAACATTTCTTGAATGGGCCAAGGCATTCCGGAAGGTGATGGGTCCCATGAAATTTTTATCATAATTCTTTGGTGCCCAATAGGTGCCGCCGTCGTGATCTGAGTACTCCACCGGGGAGTCCATTAGAACGGTGGAAGGGGTATAGCCTTTCTCCAGGGCAGCCGCATAGATAACGGGTTTGAAGGCGGAACCTGGTTGCCTTCTTGAATGGATTGCGCGGTTGAATTGGCTCTCGCTGAAATCCCGGCCACCCACCATTGCCCTAACATATCCAGTTTTTGGATCGATGCAGAGCAGGGCGCCCTGAGCCAAAGGCTCCTGGTCCAAGGTGAGGACGAGAGGTTGATCCCTTTTTGGGGATTGTTTAACTCGGACTTGGACTACATCCCCAATCTTGAGAAGATCAGAAGGGTCCTTCACCTTTTGTGGTTTGAAGTGAGGGGTGGGTTTTATGTGGAGAGCCCAGGCCACTTCGGAAAAGGGGAGGGTCCCCTTTCGATCCTCTACCCAAACCGTAAAAAGTTTTTTTGAATCATCTCTGGAGAGGATCACCCCTTCAAAAATCTCGTTTTGTGGGAGAGGTGTTAACGCCCCTTTCTTTGGTCGAGAAAGGTCCTTCAATTCTTTGGGGGAAAGGGTCTGCTTAGGGCCTCGGAACCCCTGCCTCTTATCTAATTCCCTTAACCCCATTTCCAAGGACCTTTGAGCAGTTCTCTGAAGGGTTAGGTCCAGGGTCGTGTAGATTCTCAGCCCTTCCTGATAGAGTTTTTCCTTGCCATATTTTCTTTCCACCTGCTGCCGAATGAATTCAGTGAAGTAAGGGGCCTTACTGAAGTAAGCGCTCTCCCTCGATTGAATCTTCAGGGGGGCCCGTAGTGCTTTCTGCTTATCCCCTGAAGAGATGTAACCCAACTCGGCCATGCGCGTTAGGACATAGGCCTGGCGTTCTTTTGCCCTTTTTAGATTGTGGATGGGCGAATAGCGGCTGGGGGCCTTCACCAGACCGGCCATCATGGCCATCTCCGCTAAATTGAGTTGTTCCGTCCTCTTATTGAAGTAGCTCTCGGCGGCCGCCTCCACCCCATAGGCTCCATTCCCCAAATAGATATTGTTAAGATAAAGGAGGAGGATCTCCTCCTTGGTCAGATTCCGCTCCAGGCCAAAGGCGTAGGCCACCTCCTTCAATTTTCGAAGCAGGCTTCTTTGGGGGGTGAGAAAAAAGGTCTTGGTCACTTGCTGCGTAATGGTGCTTCCTCCTTGGACGATCCTCCCGGCAACCAAGTTCTTAAACATGGCGCGGGCAATTCCTTTGTAGTCGATCCCTTTATGTTGGAAAAATTCTGCATCCTCTGCAGCGATGAAAGCCCGAACCAGGGCTTTGGGAATCTTCTCATAAGGAATAGGGATCCGATTTTCCAATAAGAACTTGCCCACCACCTCATCCTCTTCAGAGTAGACGATAGAGTGTGCATTGAGGCTTCGCTCCTTCAACGGTTTAAAGTCAGGAAGGCGGTTGGAATAGTAAAGGAAGAGAAGAACCCCGATGAGGACGGGCACAATGGCGGAGATGATGAAGGCGTAGATGACGTAAAGGGTTACCCCCCCCTGTCGCCTTTTTTTGCTTCGATTTTTAGATTTAGGGTCTTGTTTTTTCATGGGGATTAGAAATCAATCAAAAAAGGGAAAACCCTTTGGTCCGGGTCTTCCCTTTTTTGCCATTTCGCCGCGGCGGGATTATTTTTTCTTTTTTGCCAATTGGGCCTTTAGGTCTTCCACCTGTTTCTTCAGGGCCTCATTTTCTGCTGTCAGGGAGCCGATGGCTGCGTCTTTCTCTGCGGCCTTCTGGATCTCTTCCTTCAATTTCTGCACTTCAAGTTTCAATTTATCGTTGTCTGATTTGAGGTTCGTATTCTCTGTTTTCAGCTTCTCGTTTTCTGCCTTGATGTCCGCCCCGCATCCTACCAAGGCGGCAACAAACAGACCGATCAAGAACAATGACAGGATAGCAGATATTGTCCTTTTCATCGCACCTTCACCTCCTTTTCAAAGGGTTCGTTTATTCGCTCAGGAGATTATAAACACCTCATTCAAAAAAATCAAATGGTTTCTTGAAACTTGACAGACCCACTGATTTGTAGTGATATGTAATGACAATTTGTTTCATTCTGAACCATTCCGCTCTTTTCTGCATCGCTTCATTCTTCAAACATCGGTTTTTCCTTAGGGAGGGATGGACGATTTCGAGGGGCAGAGATATTTGAGTGGAACAAAAAACGATCTTCTGTTGTCTATAGAATTAGGGGAAGAACGGATCGTCCATGGGACCTTCTCCAAAGATCCAAAAAGAGGTGATTGAATCCTGCAAGGCTGGGAGCGAAAGGGCTTTTGGAGAGATCGTTCTCCGCTCACAGAAAAAAGTATTCAATATTGCTTACAGGATGTTAGGGAATAGGGAGGAGGCCAAGGATTTGGCTCAGGAGGTCTTTCTTTCGGTCTACGAGTCCATCAAGGATCTGAAGGAAGAAGTGAAATTCGATGCCTGGTTGACACAGATCACCATCAACCACTGCCGAAACCGTTGGAAATACCTCCAACGGAGGAAGTACTTCAAATCCGAGTCACTGGATGATCCCATTGAGACAGAGGATGGAGATATACCTAAGCCACTTTATCATCCTGCTGATAATCCTGAAACCCTCTACGAGAAGAGGTTGATTCAAGAGGCGATCCAGAGAGGGCTCCTGAAACTGAAAGAAGAGCAGAGGGAGCTGATTGTGTTGAGGGATCTCCAAGGGTTTTCTTATGAGGAGATTGGAGAACTGTTTCAACTTCCCATCGGGACGATCAAGTCGAAGCTCCACAGGGCGAGGATGGATCTAAAACAGATATTGGAGAAAGCGAACCATTAGTGAGGGGGAGTGAAGTCAATGGTATGCGAGGAATTTCGAGATCGCTTTTCTGCCTTGTTGGAAGAGGAATTGAGCCCGCTCGAGGAGAGGGTTGTAAGAGAACATCTTGCTTCTTGCTCCGAGTGCTTAAAGGATTTCGAGCGACTTGACAAGACCATCCGCTGGCTTCACTCCGTCGAAGAAGTGGAGGTCCCGGATGCGTTCCTCTCCGGAATTTATGAAAAGATGGAGGACCGAAAGAGAAAAGGACTCTTGGCTTATCAGGTCAAACGGGGATGGTTTAACTATCCGGCCTCGCTGAAAATACCGATCCAGGCAGTGGCGATGGTGGCGACCGTCTTCTTGGTCCTCTATCTCACCAAGATGATTCCGGTTGAGGGACCTCGTCTGAAGGATGTCGATCGGGCAAAAGAAGACTATTCGGAAATAAAAAAAATGGAGACGGGGTCGATCCCAAGAGAGACGAAGAAAGAGAAAGCCGCCGCACTACCTCCTCTTGAGAAGCCCGGTCTGAAGGATATTGGACCGACCAGAGCCCCTGTTCCAAGGGAGGAAAAAGCAGGAAGGAGATTGGCTCAAAAAGTGACGGGGGAGGAGAACAGACCAGCCGTACCTCCTCCAAAAACTGAGATCGCGGCGGCTGAAACACCTCGATTGATGGAGGCTGAGAAGACAAAAGCCCCATCCTCCGAATCGGTGAAACTTGAGGATGGGGTGGCCACAAAAGAGAAGACTTCTCTTGCCGCGAAACCCCCTCCAGAAGTCATCTTGAGGATCTCCGATCAAGCAAAGGTCGTTTCGGAACTTCAGGAACTGGTCAAGCGATTTGCTGGAGAGACCGTAACGGTGCAAGAAAATATCCTCCTTGTCTCTTTACCCGCTCTCTCATTTTCAGAATTTGAAAAAGAGTTGGTTAAACTGGGTTCTTCCGCAAAAGCGGGTAAGATGATGCTGCAAAAAGATGCTCTGGAAGGTTCGAGCGCTCCGGCGGGAGCGAAAAAAAGAGAGGGTGAAGGAAAAGTCCAAGAGCCAGCAAGACCCATCCCCGGCAGGGAGGGTTACATTACCGTGCGAATTCTCCTTCTCCGAGAGTAACTCTGATCCCCCTGGGAAGAAGATCATACCTGCATGCCTGCACAGAGTGTTTGGGCGGAGGCAGGCACTTCGGCGTGGAGGTATGGGCTTCTCCGTGGGGCTCGATCTCGGAGGATATATGGATGAGGGAATCGAACCCCTTCGACCCGGGGGTGAACCTGTTCGTGGACCCATCGAAATGTTATTCCTCAAAAGGGGATTTCCTTAAAGATTTCGCTGGAATTGGTATTCATTCCTGAATGGGTTTGACTTCCGAGCATAAGTTTTGTATAAATAAAATTCGATCACTGGTCCATTTTATCTTGTTTCAGACCTTTCCCAGCGGGTGAAGAGAGGAAAAGGCCTTAAGATGAAGAAAGGAGGGACTTCATGAGGGGACGATGGACCTTTTTGGGGGTGGGACTGGTCGTCCTTTCCATGTCGGTTGGGTTTAACCAGAGGGGATTGGCAGAGGAACGGTATACCGTCAAACCAGGGGATAACCTTTATGGGATTTCGAGATCATTCAATGTGGGCGTTGACGAATTGAAAAGAGCCAATGGCTTGGAGGGAAATGCGATCAGGCCGAGGCAGATCCTCTTGATACCTACCGGAAAGAAGAAGCAGATAGTTGAAACATCGAAAAAGGGTTCCGGAAAGACGGTCCAAAAACCTTTGATTCAGAAAGAATCCTATGTTGTCCGAAGGGGGGATAATCTCTATTCCATTTCAAAAAGAATTGGCGTTCCGGTAGGCGAGATTAAGAAGATGAACCAACTGCATTCGTCAGCCCTGAAGACCGGTCAATTACTCATATTTCCAAAGTTGGAGAACGGATTAGAAGAGGGGGCAGAAGAATTTGGTGATGCGGAGGAGATGACGGGGGAAGGGTTGGTAGATGGAGATGGCGACGGAAAGGGAGCTCCTGAAGCCCTTGGA
>Ga0315282_10014143_pt1 | contig 11919 bp, 8 predicted proteins | sample YL17G07_20_MG_FD_203693 | JGI IMG/M metagenome (GOLD analysis project Ga0315282, IMG submission 203693) | Sediment microbial communities from Yellowstone Lake, YNP, Wyoming, USA - YL17G07_20 | ecosystem: Environmental > Aquatic > Freshwater > Lake > Sediment | place: USA: Wyoming | collected... | reverse complement strand
GGTTCTCTTCATCGACGAGATCCACCGCCTCCCGCCCTCCGTCGAAGAAATTCTCTATTCGGCGATGGAGGATTTTTGCCTGGACATCGTCATCGGTCAAGGCCCCAGCGCGCGAAGTCACAAGCTGCGGCTCAAGAAATTCACCCTCATCGGCGCGACGACCAGGGCGGGCCGGATCACCGCCCCCCTGCGGGGCCGGTTCGGAATCATCCACCGGCTCGATTATTACCGGGATGAGGACCTGAAAAAGGTGATCCGGCGTTCGGCTTCGATCATGAAGGTCCGGGTCGACGATGAAGGAGCCGGCGAGATCGCCCTTCGCTCGCGCGGCACGCCGCGGGTGGCCAACCGCCTGCTGCGCCGGGTGCGCGACTATGTCGATGTCAAAGGCAAGGGCATCATCACGGCCAGAGAGGCCCGAAGCGCCCTGGACATGATGGAAGTGGATTCGCTGGGCCTCGACGATGTGGACCGGAAAATCCTCCAGACGATCATCGAAAACTACGGCGGCGGCCCTGTCGGAATCAACACCATCGCCGCGGCCATCGACGAAGAGAAAGAGACGATCGAGTCCATCTACGAGCCCTTCTTGATGCGGATCGGCTTCTTGGAGAGGACGATCCGCGGCCGTAAGCTCACACCGAAAGCCTATAAGCACTTAGGCTATGCCTCTCCGGGTTCGACTCCGGCTCAAAAGAATCTTTTTAAAAACGGTCAGGGGTAACGCGTAAGGGGTCTTCAAGTCCAGGACAGACTCTCAGATCATGAAAAGTGGAAAGCTATTTTGGGCGTTTTTTATGCCCCTTACCACTTACTCCTCACTGCTCACTTCTTAAGATGCTGGTTTCCGATTTCGATTATTTTCTGCCCCGGGAGCTGATCGCGCAGCAGCCATTGGCCGGGCGGGACGATTCCAGGATGATGGTCGTCCGGCGCAAAGAGGGGAGGATCCTCCACTCCCGGTTCAAAGATTTCCCCTCATTTTTCGAACGGGGCGATGTCCTCGTCCTCAACAATACCCGGGTTTTGCCGGCCAGGGTTTGGGGACAATGCGAAGGAAAAGAGATCGAGTTCCTGCTTTTGGGGGAAAAAGACAGAGGTACGTGGGAAGTCATCTGCCGGCCGGCCAAGAGGGTCAGGGTCGGGAGCGAAATCTCATTTTCCGGAGACCAGGTCGGGAGAGTCATCGGCCAAGGAACCGAGGGGAAGAGGTTCATTACGTTCCTGAAGCCGGGCGTCCGGAAGTGGATCAGACAGGAGGGGTATCCGCCGCTTCCGCCGTACATCAAGCGCACTAGACAAGACCCAGCCTGGAGAAGTCGCGACCTCGAGCGATACCAGACGATCTATGCCCGGAGGGAGGGGGCGATTGCGGCTCCGACCGCTGGCCTTCATTTCACGCCTCGGATTTTGGGGGAGGTCCGGAAAAAGGGAATCGAAAATCATTTTATTTCCCTTCGGGTGGGACTGGCCACCTTCCAGCCGGTCAGAGTGGATCGCGTCGAAGACCACGCCATGCTTGAGGAGACATACTCGATCGGCAGAACCGCGGCCGAGTCCATCAACGAGGCCAAGCGGCAGATGCGGCCAGTCACGGCAGTCGGGACGACGGTTGTCCGGACTCTCGAAGGTGCCTGGGCTCAAGGCGGGATCAGATCGGGGGCCAGAGCGACTTCGCTCTTCATTTACCCCGGCTATGAATTTCGGGTCGTGGACAGGCTTCTCACGAATTTCCACCTCCCGCGGTCGACACTTCTGATGATGGTCGCCGCTTTCGCCGGGACAGGTTTGATCAAAAAGGCCTACGAAGAAGCCGTCCGCGAAAAATACCGTTTTTATAGCTACGGCGATTGCATGCTCATCGTTTAGGAAGATCCGGAGCAGATAATGATCTGGTTCCACCGGCCGAACTAGAATTTGAGCAGCGGCGAACTGTCTCTCAGCCACTTTCTTCGTTGGCGATAATCAGGCAGAGCCCGGGAGACGAGGCGCCAGAAATCCGGGGAATGATTTTTGACTCTCAAATGACAAAGCTCATGAACGACAACGTAGTCTGTAATCGAAAGAGGCGCCATAATAAGCTGCCAATTGAACCTCAAGATCCCCTGGCTTGAGCAACTTCCCCATCTTCTCCTTTGCTCCTTGACAAGGATCTCCATGGGGATGGCGTCCAATAACTTCGAGTATAGCTCGACCCTCCTGCGGATGACTTGATCCGCTTCAGAGAGATACCACTTCAATAGAGCTTCCCTCACAATGTTTTTATCGGGACAGGCTCGCCCCTCTCCGCCTACAGAAACAACGATTCGTCTCCCTTCAATGGCCGGCCTTCCCTGCGCCCCATTCTCCGCCCTGCTTACCTTGAGCGCGTATCTGCGGCCCAGATAGAGCAGGCGGTCACCGCTGACAAATTCTCTGGCCGGATAAAGTCGCGCTAAATTTCTCAAGCGCTCCTGCTTTTGAAGAATCCATTGAGACCGCTTCCGGACAATTTCTTCGACTTTTTCCCTGCTTAAAGAATGTGGGGTGAGGACGACGACCTGGGAGGGTGAAATGACCTGGATGGCGACGGTGCGCTTTCGTTTTCCCTTTTTGATCGTGTAATCTATGGACTGGGAGCCAAAATTAAGGCTGGCCATCACGTCGACCATCTCGCCGGGAATAAAAGTCCATCGTTTGAGATCAGGGGCAAAAGAAGGCTCATGCTCGTCTAGGCCAGAGATTTGCGCTTTTTGTTCCAGCGCTCCCGCAAGCGCACCGAATCCAGCCCCAGCAGATCTCCTTTGGAGAGCGGGTTCCGCCCCACGCGCTCAAAACGCAGAGTATGATTGCCCGAGAGAAGTTTGAAGCTCCCGAGGTAATATTCTTTGACCGTTAGCGTCGGCGAATAAAAATCAAAATCGAGCGGCCTGCCCTCCCCTGTTCCTCCTTGGAGCTCCCGCACATTCTTCCCGTCCAAGAAAAGGCGATAGATCCCATAGTCTTCGGCCTGGGTCAGCTGGAGCATCAATCCTCTGTACTCCTCTTTCGCGACGCTGAATTCGACTTCCAGGCCAGCTTTATCCCCCTGAGGGTTGAATAGGAGCTGTCCTTCGCCGGTCCAATCATAGCCCTTCTGAAGCTCCACCTGCCCCCCCGAAGCCCGGACCGTCGGCTGCAGTGTCCGGCCTTCGATAGTAACGTCCAGGTTGGGAAGCAGACGTTGTGCCAGCGCAGGGAAGACAGTGTACCTCTTGGGCTGACCGACCTGATACCAGAAGGCCACTGTGGCCATATCGTCCTCGCGCTCGACGTGGCCGTCAATCTTGCCGCTCTCCGTTTCGTCGGCCGAGATCCAGCCCTTGTGCTCGATCTCGAAGCGGAGGGATTTGGTGAATCGGACCGGGTCGGCGATGTGCCAGCGATAGAGGGTATATTCAACCCCGAGGTCATCAAATTCGCTGCTCATGTAGGTGCAGCCAAAATATGGAAAGAGGCACTCATTGAGGCCCCAGGCGCAGAGAAAATAATCCTCGGTTCCGGTTCCCTGGACTGTCGGCGACTTGTCGCCGTCCACATAAAACTTCGCATCCCCTTCCCCGAACCAGAGCGGACTCCTGGAACGGGCCGACATGACCGTCCCGACATAGTGGCCCTCCCCTTCGGCGTCGAGGATGAGATAATCCTGGCCGGTTTTCTCCGGAAATTCGTTGCGATACTGGGCGCAGAAATAGGCTGTTCGCTGAGGAAGCTCTTCTTCCGTACAGTCGATATGGTAGTAAAAGCTCCGGATATTCTTCTGACCCTCGTTGGTGATTGTGATCACTCCGTGCCGGTAAAATGGCATCGGCCAAAAAGAATTGTAACCGTCGCCGCTTTCCACCTGGAGAGGAACCGAGCGAATCTCCCGGCGCAGGCCAAAGCCGGCCGCAAAGAAATCTCCGAGCGGGGCTTCGACGGCCGGCTGATCATGGTCATCCCAGTACATCCGCAGGACAATCTCGTCCGGCCGGGCAGAGCCTGCGGCTTCGAGCCAGTTGGGACGGGCCTCGTTAAATGTGAGCCAGATGTGACGGATGACGGCCGGACCCAGGATATCAGCCAGGACAACCGTCTTCCCCGGCTCGATGACGCCGATCCGGTCCTTGTTGCTGTTGGGGTCGGGATTGGCCGAGGTCACGGCCCGCGACCGTCCCGGTTTGACACGGGTCAGGTCGGACAGCTCCTGGGCCGTCGTGGACGAGGCCAGAAAAGCCAAAGACAACAGGCTCGCCGAAACCAACGAGAGAGTCATCTTCTTTTTTGTGGACATGGATTCTCCTCCATTGCGATCGATATTATTTAACAAATTTCGAAACGCAAAGCAAAATTGAACTTTCCTAGTCCCGTTTCCGTATGATATTATCTTAAACTCCTTTATTTGTATCTGCAAAGAACTCTGAGGAGGTCCAGATGTCTTTTGGGAAAAACAAAAAGTTCGTTATTCTAGCCCCGGCGGTTCTATTCTTGTTCTCAAGCCTAGCGATCGGCCAAGCAGCGGCGCCATCGGATCTGGCCGGCCAGATCGACTCGATGGTGGCCAAAATCTTCCAAACTGGGGGCCCGGGGGCCGCGGCCCTAGTGATCAAGGACGGCAAAGTGGTCTATCGCAAAGCCTACGGCCAGGCCGATATCGAGCTCAACGTCCCGATCGACCCCGACATGGTTTTTCGCCTGGGCTCGATCACCAAACAATTCACCGCGGTCTGCATCCTGATGCTCATGGAGCAGGGAAAACTCACCCTCCAGGACGAGATCACCAAGTTCCTGCCCGATTATCCCACCCAGGGAAAAACGATCACGGTCGAACACCTTCTCACCCACACATCCGGTATCAAGAGTTACACCGGCATGCCGGAATGGCTTCCCCTCTGGCGGAAGGACTTTACGGTCAAGGAGCTCATAGATTTCTTTAAAAATCAGCCCATGGACTTTTCACCGGGGGAACGCTGGAGTTACAGCAACTCGGGCTACATCCTTCTCGGCGCCATCATCGAAAAAGTTTCCGGGATGACCTACGAGGAGTTCGTGCAGAAAAACATCTTCGGCCCGCTCGGGATGAAACATTCCTATTATGGAAACGTCGCGCCGATTATCCCGGGACGTGTCCTGGGATATTCAAAGGGAAAAGAAGGGCTTGTGAATGCCGCTTATCTCAGCATGACCCAGCCCTACGCAGCCGGGTCGCTCCTCTCCTCGGTCGATGACCTGGCGATCTGGAACGACGCGCTTTTGGCGGAAAAACTGCTGCCCCGGAAGACCTTAGAAAAGGCGTTCACGGGCTACAAATTGAAAAACGGGGAAGACACCCGCTACGGCTACGGCTGGATGATCAGCGATTACCAAGGCCACCGCATCATCGAGCACGGCGGGGGAATCAACGGCTTCCTTAGTTACTTCCTGACCATGCCTGGAGATCACATCTTTGTAGCCGTTTTGACCAACAGCGATATCGGTGAGCGATATCCCGAGCCCCTGGCCTTCAAGATCGCGGCCCTGGCGCTTGGAAAACCGTACCACGAGCCGATCGCGGTGAAAGTCGCCCTGAAAATGCTTGATCCTCTCGTCGGTGTCTACACGAACGAGCAAAACGAAGATGTGTACATCAAGAGGGAAGGCGAAAAAATATTTTATCAGCGCGCCGGCGGCGAAAAAACGGAGATTTTCCCCACTTCTCCGACCGCGTTCTTCTTTAAAGATTCATTCACCCGGGTGGAGTTTTTGAAGGACAAAAAGGGGCTGGTCACGGAGCTGAGAGCCATCGGCCGCATCGGGCCTATCCAGTCTTTCAAAAAAACCAATAAGCCCTTCCCGGCAGAGAAAAAAGAGATCTCCCTCGACCCGGCCGTTTTCGATCAGTACGTCGGGGAATACGAGATTGCACCCGGAATGACGGTCCTGGTTGTGAAAGAAGGAACGAAACTCATGATCCAGGGGACCGGCCAGGATAAAAACCAGGTTTTCCCTGAATCCGAGACCAAGTTCTTTCTTAAAGTTGCTGATATCGAGGTTGAATTCATTAAGGACCAGACCGGCAAGGTCACAGGTCTCGTTCTTTATCAGGGCGGGCAGAAAACGAACGCGAAGAAGATAAAATAACAAAGAAGTGAACAGTGGGCTGTGAGCACTGAGCAGTGACAAGACGCGCGGCTCACCGCTTTTTTTGATTATGGGAACTTTGGCACTAAAATATCGTATGATTATTAAAGGAGGCAAAAACCATGACTAAATCGGTCTTTCACATAGTGACCATCAGTTGCCTGGCGGTCGGGCTCGCCGCCTGCATCCGGGTCAGGGAGACAAAAACAGATGCTCTCAAGGTTGAACTGGGAGAGGCGAAGTCGGCCGCGATCGAAATGCGCATGTCGGCCGGCGAACTGAGTATCCAGGGCGGCGCAGGAGCCCTGGCCGAAGGGTCTTTCACTTATAACGTGCCCCGCTATAAACCGGAAGTCGATTATCATGTGTTCAATAATCAGGGAAGGTTATCTATCGAACAGAGGAGAAGGGCCGGCGTCTTTTTTGGACATCAGGAAAACCGTTGGGACATCCGGCTCAACAACGCTGTCCCGATCGAGCTCAAGCTCAAGTTCGGAGCGGGAGAAGGAAATCTTGACCTGCGTGGCCTGAGCCTGACGTCACTCGGCATCGACATGGGCGTCGGCTCCCTCAAACTCGACCTCAGCGGTGAGCACAAAGAAAACCTGGACGTCCGGATCAAAGGGGGCGTCGGCGAAGGAACCATCTATTTGCCTGAGGGCGTAGGTGTCCGTGCCAAGGTCAAGGGAGGCATAGGCTCCGTCCATGCCGGCGCGATGCATAAGGATGGCGACGTCTACACCAACGATGCTTATGGAAAGACCGCGGTATCCATCAACATCAGCGTGGAAGCGGGAATCGGTAGCATCCATTTGAAGATGCGCTAGAAGCTTTTTTAAGTAAATAAGATCTTTTTTTCAGCTGTCAGAAGAGTCCTACCTATTTTTCGATATTTCCCTTGACAATCACCGGGGGGTTTTCTACTCTATGATACCATTCAAAGAGAACATTGAAGTCTGTTGAGGCCTCGAAAGGCAAGGAGTCCTGAGGATAACAGTCAAGTCAATCATTATAAAAGGGAGGTATCAAACGATGAGAAGGACGGGATTGATCTTCTTGGTTTTTTCTGTCTTGTTTGTGTCGCTTTCTTTGAGCGCTCTGGCCCAGTTCGGGCAGACCGGAACCATCAACGGAACGGTCAAAGACCCCGAGGGCGCGCCGCTTCCCGGCGTGGGCGTGACGATCAAGTCGCCGGCGCTCATCCTGCCGGAGATGAATACGGTCACCAACCAGCAGGGCATCTATCGTTTTCCGTCTCTCCCCCCCGGAACCTATGAAATCACCTATGCGCTCCAGGGGATGAACACGCTCGTGCGCAAAGATATCATCATCACCGCCGGCAAGACGACGACGATCAATGTGACTCTGGAACCGAAGAAGCTCGAGGAGAGCATCGTCGTGACCGGACAGACTCCGACAGTGGATGTCCAATCCAGCACCCGGACGACGAACCTGGATAAGGATTTCCTCGCCTCCGTTCCGGGCTTTCGAATCCTGGATACTTATTTCAACATGACTCCGGGAGTCGTGGCCGAATCAAACCCCAATGGCCCGATGTCGAGCGCCAACGGAAGCGGCGTCCGAGACAATTCTTTCAGAATTGACGGCGTCGCCATGAACGCTCCGGATGTCGGGACCCAGCGGGGCGAAGTCGGAATGGATATCATGGAAGAGCTCTCTATTCAATCGGGTGGTCTCCCAGCGGAATATGGAGATACAACGGGGACTCTGATCAACGTCGTCACCAAGTCCGGCGGGAACACTTTCAGCGGGTCGGCGAGCTTTTATTATAATAGCGACAAGCTTCAATCCGACAACGCCAAAGGGACGCCGCTCGCGGGCAGGCTCAGCGGTTACAAATATATCTATGAGCCAGGAGCCACCCTAGGTGGCCCCTTGGTCAAAGACAGGCTCTGGTTCTTCGTCAACCTTAGCCTCAATAAGCGCGCCATCAATATTGCCGGCTTCCCTTATGACCAGCCCCAAACCGTCCCGGCCATCGAAACCCGATATTATCCCTATCTCAAACTCACTTTCCAGCCCAGCCAAAAAAATAGGTTTAGCCTTTCGTATGCCTACGGCAATCTGATCCAGGACAACGCAGGAGCCGGCCCGTACTGGGGTATAGACACGACGATCCATTGGGATTCTCCGCAGAACATTTTTAACGCCCAGTGGACCCACTTTTTCAATAACAGCCTGTTCGCGGACCTCAAGGTCGGATATTTGTTTGCGAAAGACAACCTGGTGCCGAAGCACAATAATACGCCGCTATATATAGACGTCCTGACGAACCGCTACTCAGGAAACTACCCCGTCACGGATCTTTATACATCCTCCCGCCTGCAAATCAACGCCGACCTAACGCATTTTAAAGACAACTTTGCCGGTTCCCACGAATTCAAGATCGGGGGTGAATTTCAGGCAACGGATGAAACCAGGAATTTTTTGCCCGAGCGAGACCCCAGGAACAATCTCAGTGAGATCATAACGATCGGCGGATTTCCTCTCTACGGAGTCTGGATCTCCAATACTCAAGAGCACGAAGCGACGATGAACTTTTTTGCCTTCGCCCAGGATACCTGGAAACCGATCAAGAGGCTGACCCTGAATCTCGGCCTGCGGTTTTCGCACCAGAGGGATATCATCCCGGCTCAGAATGAGAGCGAAGGACCGCAAACGTTCCTTGGAGGTACATTCAACAGAAGCGTCACCTCATCCTACACTCCGATCAAGAGAACCAACCTCGTCCCGCGCGCGGGGTTGATCTACGATCTGACCGGTGACGGCAAGACCTTGTTCAAGGCCAGCTATTCCCGATATATCCAGTCCAATATCATGCAGTATTTCACCAAGGTCAACCCGAACTTCATTTGGGATTACGTCCAGCTCCTCTTCCCGAATTTCGCGCCGATACCAAACGCCATCATCGCTGTGGATTTCCCGAATCCCGCCAAGCCGGGGTACGGCGGAGTGGGACTGAAATCTCCCTATACCGATGAGTTCACCGTGGGCCTGGAAAGAGAGATCTTCACGGACTGGTCGCTGGCCCTTCGCTACATGAGGAAAATGGACCGAAATCTCCTCGAAGACGCGAATGCGAGCCAGCTCGATATGAACCAGCTGGTCAACAACGGTCAGCTTGTCTGGACCAACTGGACCCAGGTTTACTTTGTCGATCCTTACGACGGACAGCAGAAGTCTTTCTGGAGCCAGAATCAGATTTTGCCCAAGGACGAATACATGATCAATCCTCCGGGAGCCAAGAGGGATTTTGACGGGATCGAGGTCGTCCTCAACAAGAGATATTCGAGAGGCTGGTCGCTGATGGCGTCCTATGTCTATCAGAACTCGAGAGGCCTCATCGGGACAGACTGGTTCGATAACTGGACCGGTTCAGCTTATTATGATGACCCCAACGCCCACATCAACGCTGTCGGAAAGCTCCCCCTCAATCGTCCGCATCAGTTCAAACTTCAGAGCATGGTCAGGGGCCCTTGGGGAATCAACGTCAGTGGCTACCTCAGGGCTTACTCCGGGCAAAGGTACACTCGTCAGGTCACCAGTTCAGACTTGCTTGTTCCCCTCAACCAAGGGGTGGTAACCATAAACGCGGAAACGAGGGGAGACAGGGGCCTTCCGGCTCAAACAATTCTTGACCTCAGGCTGGAAAAAGCCTTCCGTTTTCAGAGTACGACTCTCGGAATTTTTGTGGATGGCTTCAATCTCTTCAATGGAAACAAAGCCACGGGCGTTCAGGTCATATCCAGCAGCCCGGCGATCGTCTTCAATCAGATGGTCTCGATCGAGGATCCGCGGATCTTCAGGCTGGGAGCCAGGATCACGTTCTGAGGCCGGACAAGAGATAGGTTTATTCAGGGGGGACGCCAGCGCGTCCCCTCTTTTTTTATCAATGAAATAGGAGCGACCGAGTTGCTCCCAAACAAAAGGAGAGATTCCCAATGTCCGACATGAAAAAAGGCTCTCATCAAGCCCTGACGAAATCGTTGTTGCTCCTCAGTCTGGCTTTCGTTCTGATGGTTTCTTGGGGCGGCGCGTCCTCATCCGAGGCTCGCGATGACATCGCCGCTAAAGTCGATGCCTACATGACCGCAGCCCTGAAACTCAAATGGTTCAGTGGGTCAGTCTTGCTGGCCAAGGGCGGAAATGTTCTCGTGAGCAAAGGCTACGGGATGGCCGACTACGAACTCGACGTCCCCAATACCCCCAAAACAAAGTTCCGCCTGGGATCTGTGACGAAGCAGTTCACGGCCATGGCCGTCATGGAGCTCCAAGAAAAAGGACTCCTGCGGGTTGAAGACCCGGTCAAGAAATTCCTGCCCGACTACCCCAACGGTGATAAGATCACGATCCGCCATTTGCTCACACATACGTCGGGAATTCCCAACTTCACTGACTTCCCGGACAACGTCACCACGATGACCCTCCCCTCCGCACCTGAAAAGATTGTCGAGAGATTCAAGGACAAGCCCCTGGAATTTGCCCCGGGAGAAAAGTTCAAGTACAGCAATTCAGGTTACATCCTCTTGGGCTATCTCACCGAAAAGATTTATTTGATAAGAAGCTCCTTTTCCGCTGCGCTGGCTGGATGAGCATTCAGGCACCGATTTTCCCCTCGATCCATCGTCAGGGAGTTTAGATCCTGGCCCGAAGAGATGTCAAGGACAGTCGCGAATTGCTCCAACCGGGCCAAAGAGGCGCAGAGACGCTCAAGAGCGCCTGAAATCGCCCGGACTTCTCCTCGCGGTCAAAGAGAGAATCATGAAAGATATTCGGCCGACGACTCGGCGGCCATCAAGAGTTCCTGGTAGGCGATGTGAGGCGGAGGCGGCCTGTCCGCGACAAACGTCAGCTTGAGGTGGTCAATGATCCTGTCCACCACAGGAAAGTCTGTAATAAAGGCGATGACCTTCATCGTCCCGCCGCATTGGGGACAGGTCAAGGGATTCACCTCATAGACTTTTCTAATCATCTCGGCCCAGCCCCGGCGGGGGATCGTCGGGCTCTCCTCCTCAACGATGATGAAGGGATGCTTGTCCCTCTGTGCCTTCCGGACCTTCCCTCGATGAGCATTGGCGTACAGGCCGATGTAACGAACAGTCACTTGTCCCTTGTCTGGGATATGAGAGGTGATTCGGGCGATGAACTCCAGGTAGTCCATCCGTTCCACCTCTTCAGCTCCTTCTCCATACCGGTAGCAGACCTTGCCTTCTTTTTCATCGAGGGAGAGGCGCTCCAAGGGAAGAAGAGGCCGAATCATGTATTTCCCCACTCGCTCGGCCTCTTTCCTGGTCTTGGCTTTGACCTTGCTGTGGACAGAAAAGCCCGAGTGGCGCCAGCCTTCAATCTTCTCCACCAACGCCTCAGAGATGAGCTCTTGCCGAAGGAGAAGAGAGAAGACCTCGCGCTTGAAGATCTCGGCCAGGAGGCTGTCCTGAAAGGAAGCGACATGATGAAACTCGCCTCCGGAGTCTTCCCCTCCTTCGGTCACCAGGAGGTGGGCATGGGGATGGAAATTGATCTTCTGTCCAAACGACTGGATGACGGCCACCACCCCGGGGATGAGTTCTGCGCCGGTTGCGGCCTGGAAGTATTTGAGCAGCGCCTGGACTGCCGCCCGGCAGAGCTCCCCGAGGAGCCGACGCTTGTATTTGACTCATTTTCGACAGTTGGTTTTTCGAAGTTCCTGTAAATGAATAAATTACGAGCGCGCAAAAAAAGTTTGGCACTACGATCTCTCATCTCAGCCGGTCATTGTCACCGAGGACGGCGGTCGAACTC
>Ga0315282_10014141_pt1 | contig 11919 bp, 8 predicted proteins | sample YL17G07_20_MG_FD_203693 | JGI IMG/M metagenome (GOLD analysis project Ga0315282, IMG submission 203693) | Sediment microbial communities from Yellowstone Lake, YNP, Wyoming, USA - YL17G07_20 | ecosystem: Environmental > Aquatic > Freshwater > Lake > Sediment | place: USA: Wyoming | collected... | reverse complement strand
GGGGTGACCCACGCTCACCCACGATTTCAGAGAATCAAGGGAGATACGGTCTACCACCTCTTCAATCTCATCCTCCTTCATAACTATAACCTTTTACCTAAATGCCTCTATGAGCATTATACAAGGGTGAATCAAAGAATCGGTGTAATCGTTCTTGAAATCTGTGTAATCATTTTCTAATTATGAAGATAAATCCGGATTTTATTTCTCCTTGTGGTCTTTATTGCGGAGTCTGTGCCATTTATATTGCGCACCGTGACAATAATCAAAAACTTAAGGGGGCGTTAGTGAATCTTTATAAGGGGGGAGTTACCGGCAAAGGTATTCTTCCTAATTGTGAAAACCTCTCGATAGAGGATATCAAATGCCGTGGCTGCTTATCTGATGAACAGTTTATGCACTGCCGACAGTGTGAGATCAGGAAATGCACAAGAGAGAAAGGTTACACCGGATGTCATCAATGTGATGAATTTCCTTGTCAGTATATTGAAAATTTTCCCATGGCTGTAGGCAAAAAGGTTATTTTACGGGCTATTCCGTATTGGCGAGAGGTTGGTACTGAAAAATGGATTCGAGATGAAGAAGCCCGCTATGTTTGTCCTGAATGTGGCAATAAAGTTTTTCGGGGCGCTGTTAAATGTAATCAGTGTAAAGTGAATTTGGATCTGGACTAATTTTTTATTTTTTAACGGAAGGAGATAATGAATGAATTATGAACAAATTAAGGCTTCGTTGGGCCCCTGCGGACTAAGCTGTGAAAAATGCTTTGCCCATGTGGACGGAGATATCCGCCGGTACAGTCTGAAACTCAAAGAAAAACTCGGGAATTTCGAGTCCTATGCTAAACGATATGAAACCCTGCTGGGTGAACCTGTTTTTAAAAAATATTCTGATTTCAAGGAAATGCTGGATTACTTTGCTTCGGAAAACTGCAAGGGATGCCGTAACGAGCAGTGTAAGATTTTTAAAAACTGTGGGGTGCGCCCCTGTCACCAGAAAAAACAGGTTGATTTCTGCTTCCAGTGTAACGAATTCCCGTGTAACAGAACCAACTTTGACGAAAACCTATATAAAGCTTGGGTGCGGATCAACGAGATAATAAAAAAAGAAGGGTTAGAGAAATATTATGAAGGAACTTTAACCCGCCCCAGGTATATTTGAAAAAACCAGTTTAGGTATTTACGCTATGCGCTATGCTCCACGCGCCATGCTATTTCTTAATTACGGGTAGGAGGTAATCGTGTCGCCGGTTAGCGCAACCTATTGGGGCATACCGGGCTATGTCATTTTCTGGGTTTTGTTCGCCATCGCCTTCGGCTTATTTGCGCAAAGGTTTTATTTCCTCTTTTGCCTCATGCGTCTGGGGAAGCCGGAGAACCGCTTCGACAGAATAGGGGAGAGAATCAAGACGATGCTGGTCGAGGTTGTCCCTCAGTGGTGCACCCTGAAAACCGTCACTCGAAAGGACCTGGCTGGAATCGGACATGCTCTGCTATTCTGGTGCTTCAGCCTGTTCTTCATTAGTTACGTCATCTTTATCGGTCTGGCCGGAGGCTTTGGGCTTTCCCCGCTGATTGAGCGTACCCCCTTTGAGACCGTCTATTTTTCCTTCCTGGATATTGCCGCGGTGCTGGTAACCCTGACTTTAATCGTGGCAGCTTTCAGGCGTTATGTCATCAGACCGCCGAGGCTGGAGCCGACTGCTGAAGCCGGCATCATTTTGATGATGGTTTTTTCCCTTATGGTGCTCCATGTTTTCGGCGTAGGCTTTGACCATGCTAGCCGTGGGGTTCACACCTCCTGGCCCCCCCTGGGGGCAACTCTGGCAGGTCTCCTTAGCGGAACTGGCCTTCCACAAGGCACACTGGAGGCAGCCTCCCGGGGAGTGTGGTGGCTGCATTACCTGGTGATCCTCAGCTTCATGGTCTATATTCCCCGCTCCAAGCACCTGCACATTCTTGCCTCGCTCGCCAATGCCTTCTTCAAATCACTGGGGCCAAAAGTGGTGCTTGAGCCCATCCCTCTTGAAGAGACGGAGACCTTTGGTGTATCGAAGATTCAGGACTTTACCTGGAAGGACTTGCTTGACTTTTATGCCTGTGCCGTGTGCGGTCGGTGCCATGTTAATTGTCCCGCCCAGCTGAGTGGCAAGACCCTCTCGCCGAGAGAGGTGATTCATAACTTGAAAGAGCATTTGCTGGAGGCGGGCCCTGAATTGCTTGCCAATAGGGCTGAGGCATCTTCCGAGACCCCGGCCAAGACCCCGGCAAAGAATATGATCGGTGATGTGGTCACCGAGGAGGAGATCTGGGCCTGCACCACCTGCGGCGCCTGCCAAGAGGTATGCCCGGTCAATATAGAACACATACGCAAGATCATCGACCTCAGGCGAAATCTGGTGCTGACGCAAAGCAAGATGCCGGAAAGTGCCCAACTGATGCTCAGAAATATGCAATCAAGAGGACACCCATGGGCTGGAGTCCAGTCGATGAGGTTGAGGGGCGACTGGACAAGTGGTCTGGAACTCAAAATATTGGCTGACGGTGATAATGCGAATACCCTATTCTGGGTGGGTTGCACCGGGGCTCTTGTTGAGCGTAATGTCAAGGCGACTCTATCCATGACGAGGGTGCTGCAAGCGGCCGGAGTCAATTTCGGGGTATTAGGCGAAGCAGAGACCTGCTGCGGTGACCCGGCACGAAGAGCAGGGTATGAGTTCCAGTTCCAGATGATGGCGGAGCAAAATATTGAAATTTTCAAAAGCCACAACATTAAAGAGATTATTACCACCTGTCCTCACTGCTATAATACCATTAAGCATGAGTACCCTCGGTACGGTGGCGATTTCAAGGTGGTTCACTATACCCAGCTCATTGCCGATTTGATCAGGCAGGGCAAATTGAAACTGACCAACGAGCTGAATTCCACACTCACCTATCATGACCCCTGCTATTTAGGCCGTTATAACAGCGTCTATCTGGAGCCGCGCCGGATACTCGAGGCTATTCCCAAGGCAAAGCTTGAGGAAATGGAACGCTCACGAGACACGGGCTTTTGCTGCGGCGGCGGCGGCGGACTGATGTGGATAGAAGAACAGCCTGGTACAACAAAGATTAATCAAATGCGTCTTGAAGACGTTCTCAAGACCGGGGCTGAGACGGTCGTGACCGCCTGCCCTTATTGTTTGCAGATGTTCGAGGATAGCATCGAACATAAAGATATCAAGGACTCGTTGAAGGCAAGAGACCTTGTTGAACTCGTTGAAGCAGCAATGAAGCAGTCTTAATTAGGTCATTAGGTCAATAAGTCATTAGTCATTGAATGACTTAATTACCCAGTGACTTAATGACTAAGAAGCATTTGGATATTGGAATTTCAACCCCGTTTGGTTCCGGCTATGCCGGGTTAGGAGAGTAGTCCTATGAATACGATCGTCTGTGTTAAACAAGTACTTGACCCCGAGATACCACCGGCCAAATTCAAGATTGACCCAGCGGCGAAACAGGTTATTCCTCCCCCCGGAGTTCCGCCTGTGATCAGTGTCTATGATGAACGAGCCGTTGAGGCGGCATGCCGGCTCAAAGACAAGCACAAAGGAAAAATAACAGTGATCAGCATGGGCACAGCGAAAGCTGCTGACGTGATAAAGCACACCATATCGATGGGGGCCGATGACGGATTTGTTCTCCAGGATCCAGCCTTCGAAAACTTGGATAGCTTTGGTACTGCGTATGTCTTGGCAAAAGCGATCCAGAAAATTGGCGGGTATGACCTGGTTTTGTGCGGCCGACAGGCCGCGGACTGGGGCGCTGGTCAGGTTGGCTCTATTCTGGCCGAAATACTTGGCCTCCCTGTGATTACCCTCGCCTGTGCTATCGAGGCAGTGGACAAGAAGCTTAAGGTGAAGAGGATGGTGAAGGATGGCTATGAAGTACTGGAAGCCCCTATGCCAAGCCTGGTTACCGTCAGCAGTGAGATTGGTCTCCCTCGTCTTCCCGGTGGAATGGGCCTCATGCTTGCTCGCAAAAAGCAGATTCCGGTCTGGAAGGCGCAGGATATTGGGGCTGAGTCCTCGAAGTTGGACAAGGCTAACGCCCATACCGAGGTCACCGGTCTCTCTGTGCCGACCCGAAAGACCGAGTGTGAGATGATTGCCGGGACTACTCCTGGTGAAGCTGCCGTCAATCTAGCCTTAAAGCTTATTAAGCTGATATGATGAGATTTCGGGGCTTTTCCCGAAATCTCTGATTACGGCGATTATGGAACGATTACACCGATTAGAAAAGAAAAATCTCCGTAATCACTTTTTGGAATCTCTGTAATCAAAGGAAAATGAACGGAGGATTCAATGGATACTCATAAAGGTGTTTTGGTTTGTGGTGAGATCGCTGAAGGGAAATTAGCGCCAATCACTATAGAACTCCTCGGAGTCGGAAGAAAGCTCGCCAATGAACTGGGTGAGGACTTAAGTACCCTATTGATGGGCAGCAAAACAGGCGCCTTGGGTCAGGAGGCAATCGCCTATGGAGCTGACAATGTCTATGTTGCTGAAGACAGTCTCCTGGACCAGTATAACTCCGACGCCTACACTCAGGTAGCGGCTGACCTTTGCCGGAAAGTGCTTCCTTCTGTTATGCTTCTTGGCCATACGGATATCGGTTGTGATTTAGCTCCGCGACTCAATGGTCGCTTAGGGGGCGGGCTCGCTATGGATTGCCTGGCGTTATCCGTTGACCCAGCAACCAAGCTCCTGGTCTCGACCAGGCCTGTCTTTGGTGGTAACGCCCACGCCACAATGGTATCAAAGTCTGCCCGGCCTCAGATGGCTACTGTAAGACCGAAAACAATGCCGCCAGCAGAGCGCAATGACTCTCGGCAAGGTAAGGTTATTCCTGTAGAGGGCAAGATCGACCCTTCGGCGCTTAAAGTCAAGGTTGTCGATCGGATAAAAGAGGAAGTGGAAGGGGTGAAGCTGGAAGACGCTGAGGTAGTGGTCAGCGGTGGCCGTGGCATAGGCAGTGCTCAAAACTTCGAGATGCTCCGGGAGCTCGCTCGCGTTCTGGGTGGCGCTGTTGGTGCTACTCGGCCTGCCTGTGACGAGGGTTGGACGCCGGTGACGCTCCAGGTGGGACAGAGCGGAAAGGTGGTCAGCCCTAAACTATACATAGCCGTAGCTCTCTCTGGCGCCATGTCGCATATCACTGGCTGTTTGGGATCAAAATACATTGTAGCTATAAATAAGGATAAGGAGGCGAATATCTTCAGCGTAGCCCACTTCGGTATCGTCGGGGATTATAAAGAAGTCTTGCCTGCTCTGACCGCGAAACTCAAGGAGCTAAAATCAAAATAAGCCGCGGAAAGCTTCTCCATCCCTGCACAACCAAAACTCTTAACCTATCAAAAGGAAAAGGCCGTCTCTTCTAAAAAAAGACGGCCTTTTTGAAATCTGGCTCCCCGGGGAGGGCTCGAATCCTGCCTTGGGCGGGATTAAATTCAAATTGGGGGAATGCCCCTAAAATTCTTCACCGAGGACTTTTCTAAGGGATTCAATTAGCCGCGGAAGATCTTGACTCATGATTTGCCATAGAATATCGAAATCAACCGTGTCATATCCGTGGATGAGGCGGTTGCGTAGACTTACAATCTCTGACCAAGAGATATCTGAATAGTGGGTTTGATCTTCTTTTGGGATTCGTGTGGCCGCTTCTCCGATAATTTCAAGTAGCCGCACTAAAGCGAGATTGAGTTGCCGATCCTTATCCAGATCTCCCCGTGTCTTACCCTTGGTCATAGCGACCGCTTCGAGGGCGTGATCAAGCATATGCCGAAGAGAGACACTGGTATTATGCTGCGACATATTGAGCTTCCGCTTCGGCCAGAACCTGGTCTCGAAAATAGGGACTTAGAAACTGCGGTGTATTCAAATCGACCTTGTGGTTCAAGATCTCAGATAGCTCCCTCTCCATAGAAAAAAAGGCGAGGCCGGGAACATACCCTTGCTCGAATTCAACCAGGACATCGACATCACTCTCGGGTTTGAAATCCTCCCGCAATACTGAGCCGAAAAGGGCCAATTTTCGTATATGATGTCTCCGGCAGAAATCAGAAATCTTCTCGCGGTCGATGTTGATGTGTGCCATTTTTACTTCTCCAAGCTCCTTTGCTAATAACCCCTCCAGACACCTAGGGGATAACCGTAATAAATATATAATGTTTTTAGCTTTACCTCAAGATTTTTTTATGAATTGCTTTTTCCTCTGAAGGAATCGTCGGTGTATTGGTTGACAATTCACCAGATTCGAAACATAATACCTGCAAATATTCACAAGTGTCAGTAATTTGCCTCAAGAGAGAGGTTCCATGAAGATGAACTTACGCCCACATCCTATCTCCTGCCTTAGGAACATGATTTTAGATATGAAAATGCGATTCTAAGGCCCAAAAACGTGCCATTTCTTTGCCCTTCATTCAAAATATCAATCGCTTGACTTGGTCCGACCCGGCCAAGGCTCAGTCCGGCCTCTTAATCCTCCAACTCGGTAGAGTACCTCCATTGTCATCTGACTAAGCTCCCCTTTCCCCTCCTAAGCGGTCTTGCCATTTCAGGGCTTCAGCATATTCTTATACGGCTTATCAACAATGAAGTATTGACCCTATTGACCCTCCTCATGAGTCATGGAAATGCGCTGAAAGAGATTGCGGATTATTTGCGAATTCATTATACTACAGTCAGCAAGGCCATAGCAAAGGCAGCGGTAAGCAAAAAGTGATATTTCAAGACCCCGTCCTACTGCTGTCCTTGAATTAGCGGCGGCAAGTTATCAAATCGATATTCTTTTAATTAATTAAATGGAAAAGCAAGATATCTATAGTATTTATCTAGATTATTTTAAAGGAAGAGAGGATTGCTTTGCTTGCCAAGGAAGAGATTATTATCATCCGATACGAAGTGGTCTTACTATAGAATATTTAAAAAAACATCTTGAGGATTTATCTACATTCGGAATTTATGTCTTAACGTCTGACAGTAAATGTAATTTTGTGTGTATTGATATAGATATTCCTAAAACTGAGCTCTGCGAAGTAGATATCTGCAATCCAAAGGCTAAATATCTTTATCTCAAGGATAAACTATATAGTTTATTAGAATTGTTAAAGGATCAATTTAATATATCTGAAGAAGAGATATTATTAGAAGATACCGGTGGTCGGGGATACCATATTTGGTTATTTTTCACGGAACCGATACCAGGAGAGGATGCTTTAAGATTTTACTATATTTGCAAAAGTGTGCTGAATTATGCTTTTGAATTTTTTCCAAAACAGCCAAATCTGACAGATAAAAGAAAGTATGGTAACTTAATCAAACTGCCGCTTGGAACCCACCAGAAATATGATTCAAAAAGCTCATTTTTTGAAATTGTTAACGGCGACATCAAATATCAGACGTCATTGGACGATAACATAGAACATTTAGCTAAAATAAAGAAACTTAATCGAGACAAATTCTATAATATTATAAATAAATACGCAGATATTGTGACAGGTGAAATTGAAGGATTAAGTCCTGCTGATGTTTATGAGAAATACATCGAGGTAGGAAGGATATTATATAAACAAGACTTTGATTTCCTTTTCAATCATTGCGATGCACTAAATAAGTTGAGGAAAAAAGCCGAGCATGGAATTGAATTGTCACATAATGAAGCCTTTCACTTCACTAATATTCTCTTGTCGGTTGATAATGGTACGACCTTTACAATCGAAATATTAAAGAAATCATTTGGCCCAAAATATAGAAAGGATATAACCCTCAAAGAAATCGAGAATATCAGGCCATTGCAGGCTGCATCATGCAAAAAATTGGTGGGTCAAAACATTTGTGACAATTATTGTAATGAGGAAATTAGAAAACGAAATACGGACCCTCTTTTAACTAATACAAGTCCAGTATCTTTTTGGCTAATACCTCTTGAAAGAATAACGACAATAAAGCATGAAGAGATTCTGGGTAGCTTAGCCGATCCCGAAAATATAATTAATGCTTACTGGAGACTAAAAAAGTACCATAAAGATGAAGATGTGGGTTTTTATGATGAATTTGATTTTGAATTCTTTGAAAGTAACTTAGAAATAAATGCAAAATACATAGCGAGAGCATTAGAAACGAAGGAAAATATACCCTTTGTTGGTTATTTAAAAATAAATCTGCCAAAGAAAGTAGATCAAGAAAACAGAATGCACTATCGTCAAATGACGTATTCCACTATCTTTGACCAGGTTTTAATTCAAGGAATATTTAATATAGTTTCGCAATTTCTAGAATCTGAATTTCAGGATTATTCATATGGTTATAGATGTGATCTTACGAACACAAAATCTGAAAATATTTTTTATGATTGGCGGGAATATTATCCATATTTTAGGAATAGAGTACTTGTTACATTGAGACAGAACAATATTAAATATTATATATGTTCTGACATAAAGGGATTTTACGACAATGTTAGACACGACCTATTAATAGAGCAGCTCCGCCGATACGTAAAAGATAATTACGTCATGAGTATAATTGAGAAAGTGGTTCAGTTGTATCATTTTGAGGAAAGTAGCAATACCGGATTGCCTCAGGGGCCAGCTTATGCACGTGTATTGGCTAATTTATATCTAAATGAATTTGATAAAGAAATAATCAACCATTCGTCTGGTTTTCTAAGATATGTAGATGATTTCTTCCTCTTTTATGAAAGCAAGGAACAGGCAGAAAAGGGATTATCCAAAATATTTCAGCTTTTAAATGATCTTGGATTGAGTCTATCGGATGATGAAAAAAAGAAACCAGAGATATTGGAAGCATCTGATGAATCAAAAATAATTTCTAAGTTGGATAGCATCCAATATGGGATATTTGAAGAATTTAAATTCATAGATCATTTAGATGTACAGCAAGTTAACGATTTTTATAAGGCAATTGAAAGGGATAGAGTATCTGCAAACGACCGAGAAGAGATCCTAGAAATAAATAACAAATTGCCATATCTATTATATCTCATTTCGAAAAAAATAAAATATTACCACTCCATAGAAAATAAGATCTTAGCAATAATCAACTATCTGGTTGATCACAAATTATTTTACCCGAAGAGATTAAAATACATATTTTATAAGATAATTGACCTATTGGAGATATATACGCAAGACATCACAATATTTTATACCAAACTTGATGACGCTCATAAAATATATTTTTTATTGGCTCTTTTTAAAAAATATAAGAACGACAATAAACATGCAAAAGAATTAAAGGACATCATAAAGCAGAGCATTGAAAGCGCAAATTATTTTATTTGTGGATTAGGAATTGTCATAAATCAAGAATTCAAAGAACAAAGTGGAATTATTGTCAATGAATCGCAGTTAATTAATAAAATACACACTTCTCCAACATATTTCCCAAAGTTGAAATATTATAGCACAATTAATTATTTCAACTCATCGCCAGAGCACAAGAATTTCATAAGAAAGGAAATGACTGGTGATAATTTATATTTAGAGAAAAAATATTTATTAGGGAATGCAGAATCGGTAAATATTGAATATGTAGATAACCTGTTTATCGAAAAACTATTAGCTAATAACTCATATTTCTTGATACTTGACTGCTGTTCATTATTGTGCTCAATAGGCGATGACAACCAATTATTTAGAAAACTTGTAAGATACATTTCCGAAAGTGTGAATTACAAAGATTTAATAGTATTTCACTTGACATCATTACTGTATGAGCGACTCAAATCAGCAAGCCAGATTGAATTAGATAATAGATTAGCCCTATATAATGAGATTAGAGATGAGGAAATAAAAAGAGAATTAATAAATGTCATAAATGCAATTAAGAAAGTATCGTATGAAGCAGACGCTGATTTTATAAAAGTTCATACGTTAATTGATAAATATTGTCAGTGTTATTTATATAAAAATGAAAATAAATTGGATATGGAATATGATTACATCGAAATAATACCAAGGCTAAAATTGAATGAGTACGGTTATGTAGACTATAATGCATTCAATAATTATATAAGGGACTTATCTTATAATCAAATTGTGCCCAAATTGGAATTTCAGCATGACAGCGTTAAGAATATAGTGAGAATAAAGTACGTAGTGGAAAATGGTTATGAAGAGCTTAATCGCACATCATTCACATTGAAAAAGGAAGACATATTATTTGTATTGGAACTAACAGAAAAGCTATACAAGAAGGCCAGATATTATTTCGGTAAATTTCGAAGACTACCATCATTAAGTGCAAAGAATATATTGATAAATAGGAACAAGAAAGATGTGCAATTCAGGAATATTGGCTCAATGCTATGTCCTTTTTACCTAATAGCTGAGAAAAAGATAAGGAATGATTCTGAATCTGAAATACCGAAGATCATATCTATGCTTTTAGATGAATTATTCTTTGAAAATGATCCAAGAAGGATAAAAGAATTTAGACAAAAATCGCTGAAGGTTGGCATGGAATTGTTTTTATCTAACATTATGGCCAGGATGGCCTCAGATGATCCATATCCATATTCAAGATATAGTTACATAATTCAGCAGTTGTCGCAGACCAATGTGAATTCTGATCTCGCAGTAAGTAATTTATATTTCAGAGAAAGACTTAAATCGCAATTATATAAAAGGAATATGACATTAATAAATTGGCAGGATATTTGTAGTGGATTAAATGATCTCTATGGAGAGCTAGCAGTTACATACAGAGCAATAGAATTTAAGAATATTAATTATACGAATAAAATTTCACTCAATTTTAATGTACCGAGAGGTCTTCATTATTTATCTAAAATGATTTTGAATTTGTGTTTGAATGAAAAAAATATAACGAGAGGGACAGAGGTTTCAAATGACTTTGTTAACATATTTATATTGCTTAATTATTATGCTTTAATGTGCATAGAAGCAATGAGCTTCTTCAAAATCGGAATCGAGTCTAACAAAAAGAAATTAAAAGAACTGGCTCTAAGTGAAAATATCTGTTTACGGGTCGGAGAGTATTCGGTTGAATTAAATAAATTAGATGTCAATTCAATTCACACATTAATAGTTAAGGAAATGACTGGACATGGTGTCTTTGAGCCCACTAATAATTATTCTCTAAAACAAATGGCATGTTTTTATTTACTTAGGAATTATGTTCATGAATTTAATGGAAAAGACATTATTATTAAGAATGAAAATGTACCGAAAGATAGCCATTTTAATATGCTGGCATACAACTTACTAATAAGATTACAGAAAATTGAAGTGAATATTAACAACAATGTATCAAAAACTATCTATGGATTGAAAATAAATCAAGATTATCAAATATCTAATGAAGATTTAGCAGGACTAAAATCTGAAATAATGAATTTCTGCTCTGCCATCAATGCATCTAGGAGAAAAATAAAGTGCAAGAGGCATTATGGATATATAAATAAATGGCCACCAGATATTTATTACAGGTTGGCCTTACGGCAAAGACATAGAACAACTCAAAGTTCGACGTATAAGATTCCATTGACGAACTTATTTCCTTCTTCGAAATCTAAATGTTCCTGGGACATGATGGGTAATGATGTGGCTAACATCGTTGTTCCAAATGAGAGGATCAAAAAGTTAATTGGAATGCTATCAAAAGGCAAATTCTTCGGTAAGAGGATTGATTATATTTATTCTGAAAAAATGAAGGTTGTTTGGGATGCATGTATGATTTCGTTGTTAATGTTTTTATTCTTTAGGGTTCCTCTAAAAATTAACGAAATTTACTATCAACACCCTACCAATTTAACAACCGGTATGTTATGGTTATCGAAAACAACACAGAGGGAAAAGAGATGATGCAGACCGGTTTGTTGGATTGGC
>Ga0315282_10014140_pt1 | contig 11919 bp, 10 predicted proteins | sample YL17G07_20_MG_FD_203693 | JGI IMG/M metagenome (GOLD analysis project Ga0315282, IMG submission 203693) | Sediment microbial communities from Yellowstone Lake, YNP, Wyoming, USA - YL17G07_20 | ecosystem: Environmental > Aquatic > Freshwater > Lake > Sediment | place: USA: Wyoming | collected... | reverse complement strand
ATATCTTATAAATATTTATAGACTTGGCACGGTTATTGCTCTAGTATAGAGCGTCAATTGAGCTTAACAAACCTTGACTGAGAAAAACAGCAAGGAAAAGGAGGTTTAAAATGCTCAAGAAGATGAGAGGATTCACCCTCATCGAGCTGCTGATCGTCGTCGCGATCATCGGCATCCTGGCCGCCCTGCTTATTCCGAACGCCCTGGAAGCCATCCAGAAGGCCAAGCAGAAATCGTCCATGAAGGAAATCATGTCCATGTCCACGGCCGCGGCCGACTACATCACGGACCACGGCAACTGGACGGGCGTCAGCCAGGCCGCTCAGCTGACCTCAAGCACTGACCCGTTTCCGACGGCAGTCGCCACCTTCTACTTGAAGATCTGTCCGGTCAATGATCCTTGGAACCACGGGTATGGGGTGTACGTTGGCACCGCTACGGGAACCATCGTGACCAACGGTACGGCGGATATCGGTGACGACGATTTTGTCATCTTTTCTTTTGGCAGGGATGGTACGGAGGGGCCGACCTATATGGCCTCCGCCTATTCGACAACTACGCCCGAGGCCGGCTTCTACAACGTCAGCAAGATGTCCGATTTTAACTACGACCTCGTTGCCTGGGACGGCAACTGGATCGTCGGACCCCGGACGTCTCTCGTCACGGCCGCGGCCAGCTGATCGCAGGACCTGATCCTTACGCTTCTTCACGGGGCGGCGGCAACGCCGCCCCTTTTTTATTTTCCCCTACCCCGGGATTCATGATAAAATTATGCCGTGAAACGTCGGGCCCGGGTTTCTTTTCTGGGACGGATCCCCACCCGGATTTTCCCCAGCGGAGAAAAGCGGGTCCTGGGATTAATGGGGTGATGAAACGGACGCTTTAAACCTATTGACCGTGGATGCTTCCCGTTTCGCCGACAGGCTCCTATCGTTCTCCCTCTCAGACGGCGGACTTGCGTATTACCGGGGAAACGCTTCTTCGGCGGAGCCGACCCTCCTCGCCCTGCTCGGCCTTTTCGCCGTCGGAGCCACGGCCCAATCCACGAAGCCCCTGCTCTCCTGGGCGGCGGGACTTCAGAACCCGGACGGCTCAGTCGGTCTAAATCCTGAACACCGTGATCAGGGACTCTGGCTGACGGCCCTTTCCGCTATCGTGTTCCACCGTCTGGGCCTCAAGGAAGCCCGCGACCGCGCCCTGGGATTTGTCACTTCCTTGAAGTCCGTGACCGTGGCCAACGATCCTAATATCCGGCAGGACAACACCCTCGTCGGCTGGCCTTGGGTCCCCGGAACCTTCGGCTGGGTGGAGCCGACGGCCTGGTCTCTCGTCGCCCTCAACGTGTGCGGGCTCGGCGGGCACGCCCGGGCCGTCGAAGGCCGCAAGTTCCTGCTCGACCGCCAGATCCCCTCCGGCGGCTGGAATTACGGCAACCCCGGCATCAACGACCGCGAGCTCCTTCCTTTCTGGGACACGACCGGCCTGGCGCTCGTCGCCCTTCGCGGGCGGACGGACGTCGACCGTGTCCGGCCGAGCCTCGACCTTCTCGAAAAGGACCAGGAGAAAATCGAGTCCCCGTGCGGTCTGGCCTGGACGGTGCTGAGCCTCGAGAGCTATGGAAGAGATACCGCACGGCTGAAGCAGAGGCTTCTCGGCCTGTTAAATTCCCTCCCCGACGACGGGCTCAACGCGGCCCACTTCGCCGTGGGCGTGATCGCCCTCTCCGGCAAGAAGGTGTTCCTCCCGTGAAAAGGCGCGAATTCCTCAGGGGAGCGGCCGTCCTGGCGCCCGCCGCGGCTCTCGGAAATCTCGCTCACGGCGGTCAGCGGGCCCCTGCCCCTGCTCCGCCGCCGTGCCCGGTGACGCTCCTGCCCATGCCCGACTATGGCCGGGACATGGGAAAGGAGATCGCCGCGGTCATGTCCGAAGACGGGCTCGTCCTTAAGGGCAAGAAGGTTCTGCTCAAGCCGAATTTCGTGGAAACACATCCGGACCGGCCGATTAACACCAATCCCGCGGTCATCGCCCAGGTCGCCCACGCCTGCCTGCGGCTGGGAGCGGCGGAAGTTGTCATCGGCGAAGCCTCCGGACATCGCCGCGACCCTTGGTTTTCGGTCCTCAACCCGAAGCTGAGGTCCATCCTGGATAAACGCGTGATTTGCATGGACCTCAACCACGGCGACGCCGTCGCGGTACCAAATAAGGGCGGACTCACAGGTCTTCCAGCGTTCTTCCTGGCCCGGCCCGTGGCCGAGGCCGACGTCCTGATCAGCTTGCCCAAGATGAAAACGCACCATTGGGTGGGTGTCACTCTCTCCTTGAAGAACCTCTTCGGCGTCCTGCCTGGGATCTACTACGGTTGGCCCAAGAACCTGCTCCACTTCAGGGGGATCGAACGGTCGATACTGGACCTGGCCCGGACGGTCAAGGTCCATTACAACATCATTGATGGTGTCGTCGGGATGGAGGGGGACGGCCCGATCATGGGCAAGGCGAAACCTGTCGGCGCCCTCGTCCTCAGCCCCTTTTCCCTGGCCGCAGACGCGACGGCCGCCCGCATCATGGGGTTCGACCCGCGAAAGATCCTTTATCTTGTCCAGGCCGGTCGATTCCTTCCCGGGCTGAGGCCGGATGACGTCGTTTTCCGTGGGGAAAACCCCAAAAGATTTGCGACGCAGTTCGACTGTCTGGAGGATTTCAAAAGGATGCGGGGCGGACCCTTCTTCTGAGACGGAACTCCGCGATGAGCGTGCCGACCAGCAGGAATACAATTGTTGCCAGGCTGACGGCCGACCCCCAGATGAAACTCCCGGGGAGATAGCGCAAAACGACCTCGTGCTCTCCGGCGGGCATCAGAACGCCCTTGGAGAAGAGGTTGGCCTCGAAGACATCGGCCCTCCTGCCGTCGACCCAGGCCCGCCAGCCCCGGGCATAATTGCCCGGGAATACGGCGACCCCCTCACGGGCCAGGTCCGTCGAATACCAACCCCGCCCCTGGGCTTCTTTCTTGACCAGGAGCGAGGTTTGAATCGCCCGGGGGTCGCTGGGCGGCCCGGGCGATCGGGCGAGTCCGGGATCGCTTTCCGTGACGATTTCTTTGAGCGGGTCGAAACCGGCGCTAACGAATACGCCAAGCCTTTCCTCAAGCGTCGCCGCACGCCGCGTGGCATAGACGACATGGGGCACCGGCGTCCTCGCCGGGAGGCTCTCGACATAAACCGGGAAGCCTTCGACGTGGAGCTCCCGGGCCGTTTCTTTGGAGAACATCGGGAAGTCGCTGATAAAGTATTGACAGCCGAGGTAGCAGAGAATCTTGAACTGAAGCTCTGGCGGGAATTCTTTGACCTTCCTCTCCAACTCCACGCATCGTCTCGTATACGTCCCGTAGAAATCGGTATTGAACACGTACTTGACGCCGTCAGCCATGGCGGAAAGGGGGAAAAGAGTGCCGCGATAATAAGCGAGGAAGCTGATATTACTCCTGCTTTTTTCCCTGCGATCGATAAAAAAATCATCGGCGCGGTAGACGGTCAATGGAGGTCTCAGGTCGCTCATGATCGGCGGCTTTTTGAAAAAAGAAGCCGGGACGGTCGGGTTAATGCCCCGGTTGTGATAGGCAGGATCGAGGACCGCAAGAGCGATGAGGGCCCAGGCCGGGAGGGTCCCCCGACCCCTGGTCTTACTCAGGAGAATGAAGCCGGCCGCGAAGACAGCCAGCAAGACAAGGCCCGTTCCGATCGAGAGGCCGATGGCGCGATAGGACGATTCTTTTTCGATGACGAGGAGGGCGTTGATGAGGGGGAGGATTTGGCCTTTAAAAGTCAGGAAGAGGACGAGGGCCGCGCCGGCCGTGAGGGCTAGGGCCCGGAGGGCCTTCTTCCCCGGGGCCCTGCCGGCGATAACCTCGTCAAACCCGACGGCTGCAAGGACCGAAAGACAGAACATGGAGCCTAGGAAGAACTTGACCGGGTATCTGATGGACGAAAGAAACGGCGTGATGCGGTAGAGAAAGAAGAACGGGGAATAGCGGCCGCAGGCCAGGAGAAAGAAGACGGAGAATGCCCCAATGAGGACCTTCCGCCTGCGGTCCCAGGGGGGCCGGAGTGCGAAGAGAACCAGGAGAAGGGCGCCGAATCCCGTGTAGAGACTGTAATAAAGGGGGAAATGCCGGTCGAAAAGGTGCCAGCCCCAGAAGTCATGGTGCCCCGGCTCGCGGTCATTCCCCAAAACGCCCGGGAAGGCCATGTTGGGCAGTTGGAGAAGCTCGAGGGGCCAGCTCACGGACTGATACTTCCTTTCTGTTTGGACCAGCATTTCAAACGAGGGCGCGAGCTGAGCGGCCGAAAGGAGGCACGCTGCGGCGAACGGCAGGGCCGCCGCCGCGAGCCGTTTCCTCCATTCCCCGGGCTTGAGGAACGATTGGGCCGCGGCGAGAAGGGCCGCCAGGACGATGACCTCCGGGGACCCGGCCAGAACGAGCAGGGCCCAGAGGATGGTCAGGGGGACAAGCCGGGACCTGCCAGCGCCCCCGCTATGGCCCCGGTTAAGGAGGAGCAGGACCCACGGCATCCAGGCCAAGGCCGCGATGTGGTTGTAGAACTCGAACGACGAAAGGTACATGCCGCTGAACGCAAACAGGCTCGCGCCCAAAAAAGCGGCCTTCTCCGAAACGGCATACGATTTGCACAGATAATAGAGCCCGAGCCACCCGAGAATGACATGGATGAGATAGTAGAGCTTGAACGCCGTGAAGAGGGGGAAAACGAGATAGAGAAGAGTCGCCGGATAGAAAACCGCGTTCTTAGGATTGGCCAGAAAGGGCTGGCCATTTCCGTAGGCGTCCGTCCAAAGCGCGAAATTTCCTTCCTTGAGGAGGCTGACCGTCAGCTTGCGGGCTGGGAGCTCGACGACGGTCGTGTCCCTCTCGAAAAAGACCCGTCCGGTGAAGAAGAATTCCCGGAACATGATCAAAAACAGAATGAGAAAGAGGGAAAAAAAGAGCAGGTCCTTTTTCTTGTCCGGAGTCCGGGTTTGTTGATCCGACAGCACGGAACAGATTTCTATCAGAAAACGGCCTATTTCTCAATCTTTTGATTTTTCCCCGGCCCTTTGATTATACTGGGCGAAGACCGATGCCAGGCAACACAAAGGAAGCAGCGCCGAAGCCGGAGCGAAAAGAAAGGCTCCTCGTCGCGGCCGGGCTTTTCGTCCTGGCCATCGTCCCCATCCTCCTCGCGCCGTTCCCTCCGGCGACCGACCTCCCGCAGCACATTGCCCAGATCCGGCTTTTCAAAGAGGCCCTCGCCGATCCCGGCGGGCCGTACGTCATCCAATGGCTCGCGCCGAATAACTTGATCTACGTTTTCCTTCTGGCTTTCTGGACCGTCCTCCCGGTCGGACTGGTCGCGAGGGCCTCGCTCATCCTCATCGTCCTCCTCTGGGTGGCGGCCATCCACGGGCTGGGGGCAGGGAGAAGCCGGACGCTGGCCACGGCAACCGTTGCTTCGCTTCTGATCTTCAATCAATCCTTCTATTGGGGCTTCCTCAATTTCCTCATAGGGTTCCCGGCTTTTATCCTCTGGTTCGCGCTGACGACGAGAGACCCGAAGAGGACATCCTGGACTCTCTGGGCGGCCCTTGCCGGGACATCCGCCCTCCTGTACGGAAGCCACGCCTTGTGGTTCGCGGCCGGGGGAGCGTGGCTCGTCGTCATCGGCCTGGCCAAGAAGGTCCCACTCAGGGCAATCCTCTGGCGGCTGTCGGCGCTCGTTCCATGTGGCCTGATCGCTCTCCTATGGTATCCACATCTTTCGGCCTCGCGGGCGATGGCGGGCTTCGACACGGCCCCTCACTGGTCACCCCTTTTCGATCGCCTTGCTTCGTTTTTGGACGCGGCATTCGGCGGCGTCCGGGGCCCTGTCGAGACCATCGCATTTGTCTTTATCCTTCTTTGGGCGGGACTTTCCATATGGCAAAATCGGGCCCGGCTGAGAGACCTTGTTGACCGCGAGCTCCTGGGCGCGGCGTTTTTTTTCCTGGCCGTAGTCATCGTTTCTCCCGATAAATTCATGAACGCCATCTTTTTCTCATCGCGCTGGTTCCCAGTGGCCATGATTTTCCTCCTTTTGGCCCTCCCCCCGCCGGCGTTGCACCGGCCGTCACACAAAACGATCGCCCTAGCGTTTGCCGCCACCTTCTTCCTGGTGACGGCCCGGGGTTGGTACCTTTACGACAGGGTGGACCTCGGCGGATTCCGGGAAAGCCTTGAACGCATCCCCGACTCTTCCCGTGTCCTGGGGCTCGACCTGGTCAAGGAAAGCGAGTTGATTAAGGGGCGGCCATTCCTTCAGCTCTTCGCCTACGCCCAGGTTTTCAAGGGAGGGGAGTTGAACTTTTCGTTCGCCGAACATTATTCGGGCCTTGTCGCTTATCGGACCAGCCGGACGGTCCTCTGGACGCCAGGCCTCGAATGGTACGGCGAAAAGGTCAAGAGGGCGGATTTCGCGTTCTTCGATTTCGTCCTTGCCAACGGGGAAGACAAAGACCACAAGATCCTGTCCGCATTTGCTGAGCTTTCCCCGGTGACCCCTGCTGGCCGCTGGCGACTGTACCGGGTCCGGAGGTGACGGCGGAAATTTGCGGCCGAGGATTCCTCAGCTTTTCAGGCCCAGCGCCCTGCGACAGAACCCGATTTTCATCTGGGCTTCTTTTCTCTCGATGGGATTCCGGGCCAGCCCGAGACTCTTCTCGAAATAGGGGAGGGCCGTCAGGAGGTCATTCCGGGCGAGGAAGTGGTTCCCGAAATAGGTCTGGACGGGGTAACTGTCCCTGTACCGGTCCTCATTCCTAAAAAAATCGACGTACTTCGGGACGTCCAGACTATAGGAGTTAGCGTCAAGGACAAACTTGGTTTTATTTACCCCGCCGATAACTACTCCGATGAGGAAAACCCCGAGACCCAGGAGGAACCGTTTTCTCATAACTTCTCCGCCGAACGCAGTTGCGACCCCGGAACCATTCTCGGGGGTTGCGGGCAGCTTTTTCAGGATTTTAACGGACAGGCGGTAACTGGCGGCCGCCAGAACGAGACCCGCCAAGATGTCCGTCACGTAGTGATCTCCACTGTAAACGATAGCGAAAAGGACGGAGAGCGTGTAGATGTAAAAGGGAGCGCCCTTCCATCGGTAGAGCCGCCAGAGGAGAAGGCTGCAGAGAATAGGAAAGCCCGCATGCAGAGAAGGCATAGCGGCAATAGGGTTCGTGTCGAAGCCGTTGGAAATATCCGGGATAACGAGGTTGAAGAGTTCGACATTGAAATGGTTGAGTGGCGGCATGAGACCAAAATGGTTGGCGGCCATCCACGGCGGGACGGTCGGAACCAGGAAGTAGAAGAGGATGCCGGTCCCGCTCAGAAGGTAAAATGACGTCCTGTAGCGGGGAAAGTCCTTGGCTCTATATATCCAGATGACGAGCCCCACCAAGAGAAACGCGATGAAGTGACTGCCATAGACAATCGTCATAACCCGCTCAAACCAACCGACATTTCCCGAAAGGTCCGGCCGGAGGAGAAGGTTCTGGAGGGTCACCGAGGGGACTCCTCCGAAAAGTGCCTTTTCGATGTCCAAGACGTAGAGCGCATAGGCAGGCAGCTGAAGCTTGCAGGTCAGGATGTAGATGATCCCCCGGAGGCTATCAAATAGGTAGATAAACGCTATGAAGACAAACCAGTCTCTCACCAGCGGCTTGATCCTTCCCATGAGGACGGCGGCCAGGAAGATCATCGCCACCATGAGGATCTTCGGCAGGACGAGAAAACCCCGGAAAAGGATAAGAAGGGCCATGATGACTGCCAGGGCCGCCAGAACGACCCAAATCGCCCGCCTATCTGAAGACCGGAGATTCGGAATCATCGAATTCTTTTCAGGTACCCCCCGGGATGGAAGGTCAGGAGGAACTTTTCCCGGCTCTCGTCGCGCTCAAAGTCCTTGCTCTCCTTGAGGAATTCCTCGAGGGCCTCCATGGGGCCTTTCCCGTAGGTCGTCTTGAGCGGGTGGCCGTTGTGGGAGGTGTCCTGGACGATCAGATAACTTCCCGGCGATACGAACTTGGAATAAAGCCTGAGTTCATTCAGCACATGAGTCATGTGATGGTCGGAATCCAGCGTGACCATCACCTTGGCGCCTTTGACCCTTTCCGCAATCCGGCTGATGACCTCATCGGAGACGCTGCTGCCTTCGATGAACTCCACCCGATCCTGGAAGAGCTTCAATTTGGCCGCCTCATCGCACTGGGGCTTGATGTCGACCGTGATCACCTTGCCCGCCGGGTTACTGTTTTGCAGAATGGAGGCGTAGAAAACGGCGCCGCCGCCTTTATAAGTCCCCGTTTCGATGATGAAATCCGGCTTGATTTCGGTGATGATCTCTTGGATAGCCCACATGTCACACGGATTTTCCAGGGTGGGAATCCCCAGCCATCGCGTCCTGTAATGGACTCCCGATGAATGATAAAGCTTGATAAAATCATTGACGAGCTGGTCGTTAAGGAAGGGCTCGTTTTTTGGACCCCTCAATCGCTCGCAAACGAAAATGCATGAGACCAGAACGAGAAGCGCCATGAGAATGACGGTCCGTTTTTGTTTCACACCAACCTCCCGCTAGTAAGCGACATCGAACAATTTTTGATACAGATTCTTTGGAACGAAATACCAGTTTCGCTGATCGAAAAGGAAATACTGATCCAGCCGGACATAGCCATGGACTGCGAAATAGGCGGCAATCTGATCCCTGACCTGGCGGTGTGCCTCGATGCAGACGAGATCAGGCCGGTATTTCTCGATGTCGAAGCCGGCCAACGCATGGGGTTCCCAGAGCTCGATATCGATACTTAGAAAGTCGACCTTCTCGGTCCCGAGCTTGGTGAGAAGGTCATTGAGGGTGACAGTGGGCACCTTGACCTCCTCCGTTTTTCGGCCTTTCACGAATTCGGGAACGGCGGTCGATTTCGTCAGATGCCCCGGGTCGCGAACGATGAAAAAATCAGCCATCTCGTCCGACTTGTCGGAAACGAAAAAGTTGAAGAATTCGGTCTTCGGCCGGTTTTCCTGATAGCCCCTGGCGAATTCTCCGTTGGCATCTATGGCGATTCCGCTCCAGTCGAGGTTTTTCTCAAGATAATAAGTGTTGCTGCCGTTCTTGTAATGATAGGCCCCGACATCCAGGAAGAACCCGGATTTGCGGTCTTTGAAGAAATGCCGGATGATGACTTCCTCGTCTCTTTCGGAGTAATGCTTTGGGAAATAACGGTCGAGCTCAGTCTTCATCCCCTGGGCTTGAGCGACAGCAGGCTCTGTCTGGACCTTCCTCGGGATAAAAAAGCTCCCCATCGCCAATCCGGCGGCGATTCCCAGGATGAGCAATAAAAAATGGATCCTTTTCATCGCTTCCCCATTTCGAGTCCTCGAGTGGCTGAGACTTTTACTGGAGCCGGAGGGTATGGTAATCCGAGTCTCATGTTCATGCCTGACATTTATCTTGGGGCCCATTGTGACAGAGGGTGCCTCACAAGGCAATAATCATCCCCGGTGAATCCGGGGGGTGATATTCCGGCTCGGGCCATCCCCCCTGGAGGGGAGAGGCCCGAAGAATCCGTTGAAGGCCGCAATGCGCCCGCCCCTCGCCTGTGCTATAATCTGGCCGCTTCATCGCCATGCGCACGATCATCCTCGGCTTCTTCTACTGTATCCTCCTCATCCTCATCACGCCGTACCTCCTCCTCTGCATGCTAACGGGGACGAAGGACGCGCTGATCCGCCTCGGCCGGTGGGCGGTCAGGTCCGGCTGCCGGTTCCTGGGCATCAAGGTTGCCGTCTCGGGCCTCGAACGCCTCGACCCGGCGACGCCCTACGTTTTCATGTCCAACCATATGAGCTTTCTCGACGGTCCGCTCCTGGCCACGGCCATCCCCCGGCCGGTCCGGATCATCCTGAAAAAGTCCGTGTTCCGGATCCCCCTCCTCGGGATTGGGATGCGGCATATCGGGTACGTCCCCGTCGACCGGAAGGGAGCCAAGGGCGGGCAAAAGAGCATCCGGAGGGCCGCGGAGCTCATGCGCGAGAAAGGTTATTCGTTCCTCGTTTTTCCCGAAGGGACGAGAAGCCGCGACGGCCGGATCCAGGCCTTCCGGCGGGGCGGTTTTTTTCTTGCCCTGGAAGGCCTGGCGCCGATCGTCCCCGTGACGATCAAGGGGACCTTCGATCTCATGCCTAAGGGGCAGTGGCACGCCCGGAAAGGGGACGTCCGGGTCGACTTTCATGACCCGATCCCGGTGACGGGCTTCACGGCCGATACTATGGGAGAGCTCATGGAGAGAGTCCGCAGGGCAATCGTATCAAGCCGCGCATGATGCCACGCCCTCGGGCACGGCTCAGGCGCGGAGCCCCGGCGATGATGACGGAGATAGGCTGGCCCCCGGGAATGATAGGAGAGAGTGATCATGGATCATAAGAGCGCCATTCAGGAAATCACCCGGGTCCTGGACGAATTCTTCCGGACCCGCGGCACCGTTTGGGCGGAGATGACTGACGCCGTCACGGCGTCCTTGGAAAAAGGCCATAAGATTTACCTCTTCGGGAACGGCGGGAGCGCGGCCGAGGCCCAACACTTCGCCGCCGAGCTCGTGAACCGGTTCATGAAAGAGCGGCGGGCCATCCCCGCGATCGCCCTGACGGCGGACACGTCCTCCCTCACGGCCATCGCCAATGACGCATCGTTCGAGCGGATCTTCAGCCGGCAGGTCGAGGCCTTCGGGGCGAAGGGCGACGTCGCCATCGGGCTGAGCACGAGTGGGGAGTCAAAGAACGTCCGTGAGGGGCTCAGGGCGGCCCGGGCGAAAGGGATGGTGACCGTTGCCCTGACGGGGAGGGGCGGCGGACTGATCGCCGCCGCGCCGGCCGGGAAGATTGGGGACAGACTTGTTGAATTATCGAGCGCGCGAACGGCCGGCGGCCGAGCTCCGATCCAGGTCGATTTCCTTCTCGACGTCCCTTCCGCCTCGACGCCGCGCGTCCAGGAGGCCCACTTGGTCCTGCTCCATCTGCTCGCGGAAGAAATCGAGAAGCGGCTGGGCTGACGTCCTGCCGCGGGGAAGGGTGCCGGGCGGAAGGGTGAGACCCGTTATCCTACCCTTTATCTTTTAGTCCCAGCGCCCGCCGGCAGAGGCCGATTTTTTTCTCCACTTCTTGCCTTTCATCCGGGGTCCGGGCCAGCTCCAGGCTCCTTTGGTAATAGGGCAGGGCCGACCTCGGGTCATTCCAGGCAAGATAATGGTTGCCGAAATAGAGCTGAATGGGGAAGCTGTCCCTGTAGCGCTCCTCGTTCCGGAAAAAGTCGGTGTAGCGGCGCACGTTCGTATCGTAGAAATTGACCCCTGGGGTGACCAGGGCCTGATTCATCCGGCCGATGCCGACGCCGGCCATGAAGATGACCAGTCCCGCGAGGACCGGTTTTTTCAGGTCGGCCCAAACGGGCGGCCGCGCCTCTCCCAACGAACGTCCGTCCGGGAGCTCAGTTTTCCTGCGCTTCAGGCGCCACCCGGCGATCACGTAGCAGAGGACGGCCAGAACCAGCCCCGCCAGAATGTCCACCACATAGTGGTCTCCCGTGTAGACGATGGTGAAAAGGACGATCAATGTGTAGAGCATGAAAGGAAGCGCTTTCGAGCGGTACAAGCCCCAGAGGAGGAGGCAGCAGAGGATGGGGAAACCGGCGTGGAGCGAGGGCATGGCCGAGACAGGGTTGAGGTCGAAGCCGCTGGCGAGGGCGGGGATGGCCGAGTCGAAGAGGACCCTGTTGAAACTGACGAGAGGCGCGAGAAGCCCGAACTGGTCCGAGGCCATCCAGGGCGGGACGGTCGGCGCGA
>Ga0315282_10014139_pt1 | contig 11919 bp, 9 predicted proteins | sample YL17G07_20_MG_FD_203693 | JGI IMG/M metagenome (GOLD analysis project Ga0315282, IMG submission 203693) | Sediment microbial communities from Yellowstone Lake, YNP, Wyoming, USA - YL17G07_20 | ecosystem: Environmental > Aquatic > Freshwater > Lake > Sediment | place: USA: Wyoming | collected... | reverse complement strand
ATCTTGCACATCTACATTTCCCCCTGCATTAATAACTAAAGTAGCTCCATCCGCAGTTATGGAGTCTCCATTAACCGCCAATGTTCCGGCTGTAGTGATATCTCCTGAAGAACCGGTAATGGACCAATTGGTTCCCGAAAGATCGTTGGCTCCAACCGAAAGTGCTGTGCCAATTTCAGCATCAGAAACATCAATAGCAGTAGTAATAGTTCCGGTAGAGGAGGCAAGAATCTCAAGAGCAACGGGAACCGCTTCATTTGTATCTTTGTTATCAAGAACTAGAAGTCTTTCGGTAGTTCCGGTTGCCCCTCCATCGTCATTATTGGCTAAAACCAAAAGCCTTTGGGTATTTGCATCTGTACTTGCATCATTGGTTATAGCCAGAGTAAAAGCATCAAGTGTAGCCGCAGTTGCGGCCGTATGCCAAGTAAAGGTGGAAGCCCATTCATTATGGGAAAGGGATAAATTGCCAGTCGGGTTAGTAATGCCATTCCAGGCAACGCTTCCAGCAGAGCCGGAAATAGTTCCATAGATTGTTCCGTCAACTTCCAAGTCTCCACCAATATAAAGATCATTATTAGTTGAAATTGCTGCTTCATCGGGAGCGTCGCCAACATTAGCAAAAGCATTGTAGGAAACATTAGTTAAACCCCCGGCATTTAAAGATCCAGCCAAGATGAGCTGTCCGCCCGAGGGTGTCACCGTTAAATCACCAGTTACGGTAAAAGCAGTATTGACGGCATCAAAGGTAAGATCAGAATCGGAAACGATTAAGTCGCCGTTTACATCCAGAGTTGTTCCTGCATCGGTAGTGAGAGTGCCTGAAGTATAGTTATCCGAGACATTGCTGCGTAAAAAGGAAGTATCGGAAATTGAATTTAAGGTCGAAGCATTAATGGTTCCGGTACCTGTATAGGTGAGTAAGGCACCACTCCCTACGGTCATAGCAGCGGAAGTATTCGTACCAGTGGTAAGGTTGGTAAAAGAAAGGCTTCCTGTTCCCACAGCGGTCCAAGAAGAACCGTCCCAAACATAGACTTTATTATTAGAAGTGTTAAAGACGAGAGATCCTTGACCTATTGCGGTTGGGTTTGAGCTAAATTGACCTAGTTGAAGTTGACCATCAAAACGGGCATTGCCTTCATCGACCCAAAGGGCATAGGCATTATTCGACCCGTTATATCTTTTTAAAGTTAGAGTTGAATAATCGGAATTGGCTTTCCAGCGTTCATCTAGCGTTAGCGTTAAAAGATCCGAAAGAGCAGTTGAATTTTTAGTGATGGTTGCGGTATCACCGGCACTCTGGGTGAGAGAGAAGTTGCCGGAGGATTGGGAATAGCCAGTAAGATTGGTTAAAGCTCCACCTGAAGTTAATCTCTCTACTGAATTAGTCTCAAGACCACCTAAAACATTTAAGGTTCCACCGACTTTGGTATTTCCCTTGGCATCAACGGAAAAACGGGTTACGGGTGTTGAGCCGCTTTGCAAGCGTAAGAGATCATAACCTGTAGCGTTATTGGCGACAACTCCATAGTAAAGTGAGCCGGTAGTTAAATTGGGAGCTTGAGCATTTAAGAAATTTTCCTTGGTTCCTTCAAAGAGGAAGTGGGCAATTCCGCTTCCATCGGGATTGATGGTAATATCTCCGTCAGAAGCAGTCGGGGTAGTAATGGTTACGGCTTGACCCTCAATGGCTAAATTACCTGTTTTGGCTTTAATGGCAGGAGCTTCACTGACCAAAGTTAATGAACCGTCTTCGGCAATCACCGGAATAGTCTCTGGCCCTGCTTCTTTTGCAGGGGAAAATCCCTGAAGATTAGCTGCTTCATTGGCGGTGGAAAGAGGGATCTTTGGACCTGCCTCTCCCTGGGAAGTTTCCAAGCCCAAAAAAAGCTTTTGATTCTCAAAAAAGAGATTGGTAGGAACATTATCTAAAAGTATCGAAATATTACCATTTATATCAGGGACTTCTTCTTTGGAGGTTGTCCAAAGAGGAGTGGTGTCGCTCTCTTCTTTATAAATTTTAAAAGTGATCTGTTGTGTGGTCGTAAGAGGATTTCCTGCTTGGTCTTTGAGAGTGGTTTTGGTAAAAACAGTCCAAGGGGTGAGAGAAGCGGCAACAGTTGGTTGAGAGATGGGTTCCACCGGTGTGCCGTTAATGTTTATCCCAGCATTTCCATTAGTGGTGAGCTCAACCGCAGGGGCAAGACGAAAAGGAATTGGAATTTTAACCTTATTCAGAAGAAGAAAGATTAAAACCGTGGCTACAGCCAAAAGTCCGAGTTTCCAAGAAAGAGAAAAAACTCTTGCCAGAGAGGTTTTTTTACCAACCGGTGTAGATTTGTTTGAGGGTAGTGGGGCAGTTGCGTTAAGAGGATTTTCTTCAAAATGTCCGGCAGTAGTTGCCCAGTCAAAAAAGCGAGTTAAAGAAGCGGCTTTCCTTTTAACTGTCGAAGGAGAGGAGCTTTGAAAAATCTCCTTTTGATATTCTGAAATTAAATCCGGTGAAATGTAAGGTAAATTAGGCATGAGCTTGCTCTTTCTCTTCTAGCCAAAAAATGAAATGTTTTATATCAGAAAGATAGTTTTTGATAGTGTTCGGAGAGGCTTTTTGGGAGATAAGGTGATCAGTAAAACCTTGAATTAAATACTGATATTTGCCTCTTTTGATATCTAGATTTTGAGAGCTTACGTTCACTACTCCTTCCATAAAATCGAAATCAAGGATTTGAGAAACTAAGAAAAAGTCAGCGAGATGTCTTAGGGTTGAGAGCCTACGATTAACTGTTTTGGCAGCAATCTTGTTTTCAAGGAGGTACTCTTTATATTCAAAAGCCAGATCTTTGTTTAAAAAGGGAATGGTATCGGTTAAGGTTTCCGCCAAAACCCCCCAAGTCTTCGCTTTAAAGATTAACCAGCCTGTAAAATGGCTGATATCTGATTTGTAGTTTTTGAAGGACTTAGGAGAGATACCTAAAGAGGATAAATAATTAAGGAAATCTTTGGTTATTTTGTCAAAAATATCTTTATTTTTCATTGGTTTAAGAATTGAGGCTGAATTATACTAGTTATACCAGTTATACTATTCTTAAAAGAAATAGATGGGGTGTCAATAGCCTTTTTTAAGGTAAAAGTCAGCAAGGTCACTAACCTGTTTTCACTCTTATCAATAACTTAATTACCGCAATCGTTTTCTGTTGCTCTTTTATATACAAACATATCGATATGATATCCTGTAATACTGAAATATGCGGTTTTTGAGTTTAATTTTTATGCCTAGTTTTAAATTTGCGGTAAACTGCGGAGAATAGTTTTAATGATCAATATCTGCGGAAAATAGACTTATTTAAGCTCTCTTAGAGGATAATTTCCTTTTTATTTTGTTTATAGAGGTCTTTAGCAGATTTTTGACCGGAGTGCCATGTTTTAAATCGGGGAGTTTTAGACCGAAAGATTGAGGTTTATCTTTTTTAGGCTTTATTGGATTATACTTTTTGCTATCTTATAACTATTACGGTTTATTTTGGCCCTTTTTTAATTTTTTAAAAGCGATAGTCGACTTTGTTTTATTTTGTTCTATTTACCGGGGCTTTATTTTGCCCTTTTTTTATGCAAAAATTAGCCAATTTCGTTAGGAAATTATATAATTTTGTTTATGTCTGACCAATCCGACCAACCAAGTAAAGATAAAACATTAAAAACAAATTTAATAGAGCCAAAATGGCAAGAGAGATGGGAAAAAGAAAAGATTTATGAGGCTGTAGATTTTTCTGAAAAGAAAAAATTTTATCTTCTAATTGAATTTCCTTATCCTTCCGGAGCGGGGTTACATGTTGGGCACGTTCGCTCTTGGGGAGCAATGGATACTTATGGCCGCAGAAAGCGCATGGAAGGCTATAATGTTTTATTTCCAATAGGTTGGGATGCTTTTGGTTTACCAGCCGAAAACTATGCCATTAAAATGGGGGTTCATCCCTCAAGGGTGGTTCCGAAGAACATTGCTATTTTTAAGAAGCAATGTAAATCCCTAGGCTTGTCTTTTGATTGGGGAAGAGAAGTGGATACCACTGACCCTAAATATTACAAGTGGACACAATGGATCTTTGTTCAGCTTTTTAAGAAAGGTTTGGCCTATCAAGCTGAAGTACCAGTTAATTGGTGCCCATTTTGTAAAACAAATTTAGCTGATGAAGAGGTTTTGCCAAATGGGACGCACGAGAGATGTGGAACTCCAACCGAAAGAAGGCCACAGAGACAATGGCTTCTAAGAATTACCAAATATGCCGATCGGCTGATTGATGATCTTAAGACAGTCGATTTTTCCCCTCAAATTACTCTTCAGCAGGTTAATTGGATTGGAAGAAAAGGGTGGATTGATATTAGTTATCCAGTAGAAAGAACAAAAGAAACAATTACTGTCTCTACCACCCGTCCGGATACGAATTTTGGGGCAACTTTTGTGGTGGTGGCACCGGAACACCCCCTGGTTAAGAAACTCTTGAATTCAGAATTTAAGATTTCAAGTTCAAAAAGAAAAGAAATAGAAGAATATGTCAAAAAGGCTCAAAATAGGTCAGAACTGGAAAGAATTTCTGAAGGAAGAGCCAAGACAGGCGTCTTTACTGGTCTTTATTGTCTCAATCAATTAAATGGAACAAAACTGCCCATTTGGATTACTGACTTTGTTTTAATGACCGTGGGAACTGGGGCAGTGGTGGGAGTTCCGGGTAGTGATAAACGTGATTTTGAGTTTGCCAAAGCCTTTAACTTACCGGTTATTCGTGTCGTGGTCGGGAAGGATGGGGAGAAAGGTACGATTGAAAAAATAGAACAGGTTCAGGAAGAAGAGGGAAGAATGATTAATTCCGAATTTTTAAATGGTTTAGAGATTAAAAAAGCCATTTCAAAAATAATGGATTATTTGGAAGAAAAAGGTTGGGGCAAAAGGGTTATTAGGTATAATCTTCATGATTGGGTTTTTAGCCGTCAACATTATTGGGGGGAACCCATCCCCATTATTCATTGCCCTAAATGTGGTGCAGTTCCTGTGCCTGAAGAAGATTTGCCGGTCGAACTTCCTTATCTTGAAAAATATGAACCCACGGGAACTGGAGAATCGCCTTTGGCTAAAGCTTCTGATTGGGTCAAAACCAAGTGTCCGAAATGCAGAGGGGAAGGAAGAAGGGAAACCGACACTATGCCTAATTGGGCCGGCTCAAATTGGTATTTTATCCGCTATTTGGATCATAAGAACAATCAAGAATTGGCCTCACCCAAGAAAATCAAATACTGGCTACCGGTAGATCTTTATCAGGGTGGGGTCGAGCATATCACCCTCCATCTTTTATATTCACGCTTTATTTATAAGTTTCTTTACGATATTGGTGCCGTACCTCACCCTGAACCCTATGCCAAAAGAAGATCTCATGGAATAGTCTTGGGTGCTGATGGAAGAAAGATGAGTAAATCTTTCGACAATGTAATAAATCCCGATGAGATTGTCAAAAAATATGGTGCAGACACCCTCAAAATTTATGAGATGTTTATGGGGCCTTTTGATCAAATGGTTGTCTGGAATGAAGAAAGTCTAGAAGGATGTTATCGTTTCTTAAACAGAGTTTGGAGGTTATTTAATGAGAAAGTAGGAGGGAAAACTCCTTCAGAATTATCTATCAAACTACATCAAACTATTAAAAAGGTGGACAAAGATACTGAAGTTTTGAAATTTAATACCGCGGTAGCCGCCTTGATGGAATTTCTAAACAGTTGGGAGAAAATAGGAATCTTAAGTAAAGAAGATGCAGGGATGTTTGTACGCTTAATAGCTCCCTTTGCCCCACATTTGGCTGAAGAAGTTTGGGTGGAGGGCCTAGGAAAACCTTTTTCAGTTCATACTCAGCCTTGGCCCAAGTATAACCCTAAGCTAATTCAAACAGAGAAAACTATTTTTATTATTCAGGTAAACGGAAAGCTGCGAGGCCAGCTAGAGGTAGATCTTGACCAAGCAAAATCCAAAGAAGGAATGGAGAAACTATCCCAAAAGGATCAAAAGGTATCAAAGTGGATAGGGAAGGGGAAAATTAAGCAAGTTGTCTTTATACCAGGTAAATTAATCAATTTTGTCGTTTAACTTTTCTTTATGCCAGAAGACCCGCCCAATTTTGAAAAAGAAAGTCCTCTGCAAAACGTGAGTTGGGAAGAAATTTTTTTTAAATATCGTTACTTTTTTTTTATTTTTCTTCTAGGACTTATTTTGGTCGGTTTGGGTATCATTTCTGCTAAAAAGGATAATCTCTTTGTCGGAAGTAAAGTAGAGGTCTTAAATGCAACTACAGAGGCCCAAGGGAGAAGTAAAGAAATAGTGGTGGAAGTTGTTGGAGAAGTAGTAAAACCTGGTGTTTATAAAGTTTTATCGGAAACAAGAGTCGATGAAATTTTGGTTTTAGCGGGAGGACTTTCAGTCAATGCCGATAGGGTTTGGGTCGATAAATTTTTAAACCGGGCGGCCAAAGTTTTTGACGGACAAAAAATCTATATTCCCCAAAAAGGAGAGACCACCAATTATCAGACAAGTGTCTCGAGTGCCAAAAATTCCTCAGAGGATCAAACTATATCAAGCAGTTGGGGGAGTGGTCAGACCAATTTGGTAAATATTAACACAGCCAGTTTTTTAGAACTTGATAAGCTACCAGGAATTGGCCAAGTTTATGGCCAAAACATCATCGATCACAGACCTTACTCAAAGATAGAGGATTTGACAGAAAAAGGTGTTCTTAAGACTTCTGTCTTTGAAAAGATTAAAAATCTCATTACGGTCTACTAAGATTTTTAATTGTTTTTTCTTTTAATTTTTCCTTTTTAATGAAAAAGACTTTCTTTTTTTGGATTTTTTTAGTTGTTTTAGTTATTTTTCGTCTTATCTTTTCTCGACAAAATTTTCCTGATGGGGAAAGGTTAAGGATTTCCGGAAGAGTTTTACAAGAACCGGTTATTTATTCCAGTTACCAAGGTTTTTCTTTAAATAATTTAAAAATTTATTTACCAAAATTTCCCGAAATCCATTACGGCGATAAAGTTATTATTGAGGGGGTTGTCCAAAAAGGAAACCTTTTAAATGCCACTTTAGTTAGTTTTCAAGAAAGTTCTGATTTTTTGTTTTTGTTACGTCAAAAAATTATTAAAGTTTATCAAAAAGATCTTCCCGAACCACATGCTAGTCTAATCGCCGGGATTACCTTAGGTTCCAAAGCCTCTTTACCAACTGATTTTTGGGAAAATCTGAAAAAGACGGGTGTAGCTCATGCCGTGGTTGCTTCAGGCACCAATGTAGTCATGGTTTCTTCGTTTTTGCTACCCCTTTTCTTTCTTTTTCTTTCTCGTAAGAAGGCAATTTTCTTGGTTTTGGTGAGTATTTTTGTCTACATTGTTCTTTCTGGTTTTGATGCTCCTATTATTCGTGCTGGAATTATGGCGGGGTTAACCTTTTGGGCTCAAGAAGAAGGAAAATTGGTTGGTGCCTGGAGAGTTTTGGTTTTAACAGCCTTAATCATGCTTGTTATCAAACCCATTTGGATTTCTGATTTAGGTTTTATTCTTTCTTTTGTTTCAACTGCCTCCTTAATGCTTTTTGAAAAAGGAATTAGGGAAAAACTTAAATTTGTACCTGAAATCTTAAGAGAAGGATTATCGACGTCTTTGGCCGCCCAAATTGGGGTGGGGCCAATACTTTTCGTTACCTTTGGGCAATTTAATTTACTTTCACCTTTAATCAACGCTTTGGTTCTTTGGACTATTCCATACCTGATGATTTTAGGCGCCTTAGGGGGAGTAATTGGTTTAATTTCACCTCTTTTGGGTCAACTTGTTTTATATTTAGCCTATCCTTTAACTTTTTGGTTTATTAAAGTAGTGGAGGTTTTTAGCTAAAATGAAAATCTGGAAAACCTTTCTTGGTTTTTTAGTTTTAGTAACCACGGCTATTTGGTTAGCGACCTTAACCTTTCCGGATAAAAACCTTCATTTAATTGCCTGTAACGTCGGTCAGGGAGATGCCATCCTCATAACCCAGGGGAGTAACCAGGTTTTGATTGACGGAGGACCGGATAAAAAGGTTTTAGATTGTTTGGGAAAGTACTTGCCTTTTTGGGACAGAGAGATAGAACTGGTAGTTTTAAGCCATCCGCATGAAGACCATTATCGAGGCTTAGTCGATGTAATTAAAAAATATAATGTAGATACCTGGCTTGAAGGAGGTGTTTCTTCTAGCAGTCAAGAATATCAAGTGCTAGAAGATCTAGTAGGGGGTGGTAAGACAAGAGTCTTAGAAAGGACGGAGACAACAAACCTTAGGGTGGGTCTGATCTATTTAGATATACTTAACCAAGTTGAAGACGACAAATTGAATAAAAAGGAAGAAAAGGGAAATGAAGAGTCTTTGGTCTTAAGCCTAAGGTCTCAAAATTTTGAAGCTATCTTAACGGGGGATGCCCCCAAAGAAGAATTATTAGATTTAATTGAAAAAAATCAGATAAAAACGGTTAACTATATCAAAATATCACATCATGGTTCGAAGAGCGGAACAAGTAAAGAAGTCTTAGGTCTTCTTGAGCCTAAAATCGCGGTGATCTCGGTCGGTAAAAACTTCTATGGACACCCCAATCAAGAAGTACTGGAATTATTAAAAGAAAGAAAAATTAAAGTTTTACGGACAGACGAAGAAGGAGATATCCAAATTATTTCTGACGGGGAGAAGGTTTGGGAACAGTAGGCGGAATTCTTTGCGGATTAAAAAGAAAGGGGTCTTTAACTAAACCATTTTCAAGACAGGCTTGAGCAAATTCCTGAAAATTTGTGGCTTGAATTCCCATAAGTGCTCTTATTTCGTCGGGGTCTAAATCATAAAGCTTAAGTAAAGCCGCTCTTTTTCTGGGACCAAAAAGTCGCCTTCTAGTGTCTGGATCTATGACGGCCTTTGTAATTAATCGACCAACTTCTTGTTCAGTCATGGCTGAATGATAATCCGAATTAACTTTAAACGCAAATTTTTAAGCAAGATGACCTTAAAAAGTAGTAAAATAGTTTTATGATTTCAAACCTTATTATCAAAGCCTTAGAAAAGGCAACTGGAGTTAAAGAAATTAGCCTCGAAATTCCTGTTAATAGCCAATTTGGAGACTATTCTTCAAATATCGTAATGCAACTTTGGAAATCTAATTATGAGCCATCTAAAGAACCCAAGAAACTTCTAAAAAAGGCACAATATGTTGCAGGTAGGCCAAGAGAATTAGCTAAGGATATTATCAAAGGACTTGAAAAAGACACGGATTTAATGGAGGTGGTTAAGAAAATTGAGGCAGCCGGACCGGGATTCCTTAACTTTCATCTTAAAGAGGGAGCTTTAATTAAGAATTTAGAAGAAATAAATGAGAAAGGGGAAGAATATGGTAATTCTGAAGAAGGAGAAGGGAAAACCGTAGTCGTTGATTACTCTTCTCCAAATATAGCAAAACGGTTCGGAATAGGTCATTTAAGATCAACTGTAATTGGTCAGGCACTTTACAATCTTTATCAAAAATTAGGCTACAAAGTGATTGGAGATAATCATTTGGGAGATTGGGGAACGCAGTTTGGAGTGCTTCTTTATCAAATTACTTCCAAAAACCTTGATCCGGAAAAACTAAGTATTGAAGAATTGGAAAAACTCTATGTTGAATTCCACCAAGAAGAAGAAAAAGATCCTTCTTTACACGAAAAAGCTAAAGAATGGTTTAAGAAATTAGAAGAAAAAGACCCGGAGGCCAGAAGAATTTGGAAAATCTTAGTCGAAACCTCCCTTAAAGAATTTCAGAGAATTTATGCTTTACTGGGTATAAAGATTGATTATGCCTATGGAGAAAGCTTCTATGAAGACTACATGCCGCAGGTCATTAGGGAACTAAAAGAAAAAGGTTTGCTTAAGAAAAGTGAGGGAGCAGAAATTGTGGAACTACCTAATTTAACTCCAGCTATGATTGTTAAAAGTGATGGTACCACCACTTATTTAACTCGTGACCTGGCCACGATTAAGTTTAGGTTAGAGAGTTGGAATCCTGATTTAGTTATTTATGAAGTAGGGAATGATCAAACCTTTTATTTTAGACAAGTTTTTGCTGTAGTTAAGCTTCTGGATTGGGGGAAAGGAAAGAAATTTGTTCATGTAAATCACGGTTTGATACGGTTTGAACATGGAAAAATGTCTACCAGAGGGGGTAAAACTATTCAATTGGAAGAAGTCTTAGATGAGGCAGTCAAAAGAGCAAAAGAGATTATTGAAAAGTCGGAAACAGGACGTGGTCTTTCAGAAAAAGAGAAAGAAGGAGTAGCCAAAGAAGTTGGAGTTGGGGCAATTGTTTATTTTGATCTTTCGCATCATCCAACCTCCGACATTATCTTTGATTGGGAAAAAATGTTTGTCTTGGAGGGAAATTCCGGACCATATTTACAATACACTTTAGCCAGAATAAACAGTGTTCTTGAGAAAGCCAAAGAAAGGGGAGAGAAGAAGGAAGTTAAACCGAATCTAGAAGAATTATCCCTTTTAAGAACTTTAATTCACTATGAAGAGGTAGTTAAAACCGCGGCAGAAAGTTTCTCACCAAATCTCATGACTAACTATCTTTTTGACTTAGCTCAGAAATTTAACAATTTTTATAATAATCACCGGATTTTGGAGAGCGATAATAGCGAATTTAGAATTGAATTAACTTCGGCTACCGGTCAAATTCTCAAAAACGGTCTCAAAATTTTAGGGATAGAAACACCGGAGAGGATGTAAAATAGGGAACTAGTCAGTAATAACTAGTTTCATCGCCTCCAACTCACTTTCAACTGCTTTTCTATTTCGGTCTCTAATCACATGACTGCATTGTTCTTGAAACTCTTCGCTGTCAAGCGCTTTCATTATAGGCACCATATGTTTTGCCCTTTCTTCCCTGTTTTCCTCAACTACTTGAAGAAACGTTTTTCTTCTCTGGCGATAGTGCTCAACAGAAAACACTCCGCCTTTTGATATGAATATCGTTTTTTAATGGTTTGTCAAATTCAATCCTTGTCATAACTAACTACTTATATCACTAAATTCTACTTTTTCAACAATTTTTCAAATGGTTTAAGGGGATTTTCTTGGGAGGTTAATTGTTCTTCAAGTTTGCGTTCGATATAGGAGGTATCAACTTCTTTAATCATTTCATCGAGCTCTTCGTCATTAATTTTACCTTTTTTAACTTCTTCATGAACTTCTTTTAAGATTCTTAAGACTTTGGTGATTTCCCGTTCAGTAATAAGGTTAACTTGTAGCTGAAGTTCTTGTCTTAAACTTTCAATTTGACTTTCCCTGTTTTGAGAAATAAGCACGATAATCGAAAGGATAATCGCATAGCTTGAGACGGCCACGGAAAGGAGTAAGAAGGGGAAGGGATCAAATGGGGCAAGTGTGGTTTTCCCGGAGTTAACTAAGATCCAGCCACCAAAAAGGACAAGGTTAAGAAGAAGAAAAAAGAGTGTGCCGAAAGAAGAAGTCATCATATCGGCCACTTTATTAAAAAACGGTCTTTTTCTTAAAGCTTCCGCCTCAAAGCTTTTAATAATGTGATGGCTAACGTGGTGGTGGTTTAGGCTCCCCATTATCTTCATCATAGTTTTATTTAATTGTTTTAGCAACCCTTTTTACGTATAATGAGACCCATGAATTGCAGAAAGACAATTTTAAAAAATGGCCTTCGTGTCTTAACCACACTAGTACCTTCTTCTCCCTCTGCCACCGTGACCATTTGGGTGGGAGTAGGGTCACGTCAGGAAGAAGATAAAATTGCCGGACTTTCTCACTTTTTAGAACACATTGTTTTTAAGGGGACTAAAAAAAGGCCAACCGCTAAAGATATT
>Ga0315282_10014138_pt1 | contig 11920 bp, 11 predicted proteins | sample YL17G07_20_MG_FD_203693 | JGI IMG/M metagenome (GOLD analysis project Ga0315282, IMG submission 203693) | Sediment microbial communities from Yellowstone Lake, YNP, Wyoming, USA - YL17G07_20 | ecosystem: Environmental > Aquatic > Freshwater > Lake > Sediment | place: USA: Wyoming | collected... | reverse complement strand
CGTCGAACCACCCGCTGCAAGATTCCATGGTCGTCATGCAGGGGTCAATGCAAACCTTGTATTGGGCGTAGCACTCCTCATCACCATCACCACAATCATCATAGGCTTGATTGCACAAATCGACACACTCTTTGTACGTTATGCCGCAACTATTGCAGTCGGACAAGCATGCGGATTCTGCTTGATCGAATTCTTCGTTGCAGGCTCCCAGGTTCGTATCGCACTGCTCTAAACAGTCCTGGTCATACTTGTCGCAGGGTCCTAGGCAATCGACAAACTCGTCCTCGCAACCGCGAGAACTGTCCATGCTTTCAGCAAAGCACATCTGGTCGCACTCATCACCGGCTCCCGTGTCATCGCCGGCCGCGTCGTCATCGCCTGCATCATCATCGGCCGCATCGTCTTCGGCCGAGTCATCGTCACCCCCGCCACCGCAGGTCGTTCCAAACAACATAAGGCCAAATAATACGAAGCACAAAAGCCAATGGGATTTGGTGCTCATTGGACCCTCCTGCAATTTTGTTATGGGTGTCAATATACCATCCAAACACCAGCCAAGTAAATTGCTTTTCCAATGTCGAATCCGCCCCGGCGATGTCATTTTGCGGGGTCACGCTTGATCCAGACTGATTGAATAAGCACATAGCCGAAGCGTGTCGTGGTGATGAAATCTATTCTCATATGAAAAGGGCGACCGTTTGGCCGCCCTTTCGTTTAGTGTCTATTAAGCTTGGGCTTAGCAGCCGCAGCCGCCGCCACCGCTGCTGGAGTCGTCGTCGCTGGTATCGTCATCGTTGGTATCGTCGTTGCCGGTATCGTCATCCGCGGCACCGGAATCGTCATCAGGACATTCGACTCCCGAATCGTTCACCGTGATGTCAGCCTCGTCTTCAGGCCATTCGTTGTCATCGGTACAGAGTGTATAATGCGTGGAGCCGGGCGGAACGCAGCTATCGAGGACATTAAATAAAAAAGCATGGTCGCACCAGCCATAGCATTCGGGCGTTTCGTCACCGTCGCAGTCAATGCACTCCTCAGGATAATCGATGCAGTGCTGAGGATCCTCACCCTGCCACCACCTGCATGAAACTTCCATATCAAAAGATTCTTCTATACCGAATATATGATCGCTGAAAACAGCCTTAGAGGAGGAGCCTTGTGCCCGCAATAATGTGTAACTTTGTTCCAATCCGGGTTCCCCTTCCTGGACGATGGCCAGGGTTACCTGAACATCCTGATTCTCCTGCGTCAGGTCATAAATCCAAGGTGGGGTTCCATCGTTGGCGGATGCAATGAGCGGCATAAAAACGATGATCGTTGCAAAAATTAAAAGATACTCGGTCTTATTCATTCTTTCATTTCCCTCCGATTCATTATAAAAGAAACTGTTTTATAAGAGGCGATGGAATCCTTATTTAAGCCGACATTCCCCATATCTACCGCTGCCATGGGTTCATTCGGTTCCCGGTCCTCGAATGATCGCCTCCTAACTGTTTCTAGATAAATCCTCGATGCGATGGCTTATTTTAGTCCCGCCGCCTTCTGAAGGCAAACAGTTGTATAAGTCAAAGACATTTGCGATATTAAGCGATTTTCGATCCAGAACTCGACTCACTGCCAGACGGCATACTTCAGTTGCCTGTTTGTGGAATCGACATAACTGATATGAGGATGTCCAAGCGTGTCGACGGCGATCGCGCATCCTTGCCCGATATCGCCCTCGGAATCGACGACCGCGATCGCCCATTGGCCGCTTTTGTTCGTCGCATATTTCAAGTCCATGGCGCTTGAGTCGTAATAGCTGATGTGCGCGAAGCCGTCTGAGTCAATCGCGAGCGAAGAATATGCATATGCGCCGATATCAACAGTGGTTTTTCCCCAACTGCCCGATGCATTGGTCGCAAATATCAGCGTTCCTGCGCCGCCTATATATGCGATCGACACATGGTCGTTTGCGTCGATCGCAATAGAGTTGTCGGCGCCTCCCGGTAAAGATCCGTTCACCGGGTCGGTTTGCCATGAACCGCTTGCATTGGTCGCATGGAACAGCGGGCCATACAATATAGCTATATGCGAGCAATAAGCAATGTGCGGATATCCCGATGCGTCCAATGCTATCGATGAATAAGCTGTTTCAAAAGAGCCATAACCGACGATTTCCTGCGTCCAAATTCCGGACTTGTCGGTAAGATATTTTATTTGCGGATCATAGGGATGATAATAATCTGACACATATGCTGCGACATGCGCCTTTCCGTTGTCGTCTATTGCAAGAGATTGATCGCCGATACCCCATTCAGATGTGATGGGAATGCTGACCCACGGGCCGGATTTATTGGTCGAATAGATGAGAACATCGTTACTGGATAAGAAAAAATTATAAACGATATGAGCAAACCCGTTTTCATCGAGCGCAATGCTCGGTGCGCAACCCCAGCAAGTTAAACCGCCGATTGTCGCAACATTCCATGAGCCCGCTGATTTTGTCGCATATTCGACGCGAATAGTCTGTGTTCCGGCCGCGATAAAAGCGATATGCGGATCGTTCGAGCCATCAACGGCTATTGAGGAGCCGACCGCATCTTCCCCGGTTGGAGCGACAACTTCTATTGACCATGCGCCGGCATCATCGTCAGCAGTATCATCGTCAGTAGTATCATCATCTATTGTATCATCTCCGATATCATCATCCGGCGGCCACGTAGTCGTTGTTGTGGAAGTCGTGGTTGTGCTTGTAGTTCCTTCAGATTCGGAATCATCATCTATTATAGTGTCGTCGTCATTCGGTGAAGTATCATCATCATCGCCGGAATTGGGATTACAGGAAAGAATAATAAAAAGAATAATAGACCCAAGAGCGGCATGCTTTAAAATCTTCATTGGAGCGCCTTTCAAAATAGCCCTAAAAGGGAAATTAAAAGACCCCACTAATTTTTCCCCCAACGCTGGCCTGGATGAATTTATATAATAGAATCGATTTTACATCATGAATAACATATGTCAATAAAATGTAAAAGACACACATATACGACATCAAGCCTGTTTGGATTAAGAAGTTTATTGGGCTTATAAGTACGACGTACCACTTCTTTCAGGCTTTTGACGGGGGACGCCGCGGCGGGTTGCAGTACGGCTATTTCCACGCCTTGCCGGGTTATCACGAACTGATGCCCGCGTTCGGCTTCCTTGAGCAATTTCGAAAGATGCGTTTTTACTTCGTATGCGCTTGCGGTCTTCATAACTCCCTTACAAAAATAAATTAGTCTAAGTCCAATCTAATTGCGGGTCTCCCATTATCAAAGAGATTCTCAAGAACACATCGTTTTGCCGGAATTAAAAATCGGGATTTTTCAGCAAAACATTTATATTTGACGATAGCGTAGTATGATATTCTTCCACCAACCCGAATCGGAGCCCTGAGTTACTGATGGCGGAAGATTTATTGAGTCCCATCCAGCCGAAAGGCACTCAAAAAGTACGGCAATACTTTTTGTCGAATGTGGCGGGCACATTTGCATCCAGGATTTTCGGTTTTCTCCGAGAGGTTGTGGTCGGCGGCGTTTTCGGAGCAAGCCAGGCCACGGATGTTTTTGTCGTCGCCTTCACGATTCCCACGCTATTTCGAAGGGTGCTGGGCGAAGATATGGTGGAGCGCGCCCTTCTTCCCAGTTTCAAAGCGCTGATCGAGCAAGGCAAGAAAAAGGAAGCATGGAACCTGATCTCCAGACTCGGCAATCTGATGATGCTCGCGCTGCTGGTGACCATGGCGCTGTGCTATTTGGGCGCCCATCAATTGGTGGCATTTATCGCGCCCGGTCTGGATGCAAAGTCCACAGCCATTGCGATCAAACTCACTTACATCATCCTGCCCTTCATGGTGTTCATCGGTCTCTATGCTTTGCTCGGCGGGATGCTTTTATTTTTAGAAGAAGTCAATGCGTTTGCTTTTTCGCCGATCATGCTTTCGGTCGGCGTAATCGCCGTGGTGCCGTTTTTTGCGGATAGATTCGGCGCACAAAGCCTGGCAGCCGGGTTCCTGGTCGGTGGAATTTTGCAAGCGTTGTTCTGTGTGCCGTTTCTTTTCAGGCAAAGGCTTCGCAGAAAGTACGAGCCCCAGTATACACCCAGCATTGCGGTGAGCGGCCCGCGGATGCGGATCGTGGGGCGCGAGACTTTTTGGATCACTCTCTCCGCGGTTGCGGTCAAGGCCGTGGATATAGTGGACAGAATTCTTGCCAGCCATTTGCCGGAAGGCTCCATCAGCTCATTGTATTTTGCGGATCGCCTGAACGAGCTTCCGCTGGCTATTTTGGGGCTGACTTTGGCTCGCGCCGTGCTGCCGCCGCTTACGGACGCCGCCGCGCGAAGCGATATGCGTGATTTCACCGCGACGCTGATCAAGGGCCTTCGCTACAATGTTCTGCTGGTGATCCCTGTTTCTATGCTGGCCATGGCGCTGAGCCTTCCGATTGTGAAGCTGGTCTATCAACGCGCGGCGTTCGACGAAACCGATGCGCGGATGACGGCTCTTGCGCTTATTTGCTACGCCTCAGGCTTGCTCGGCTTGACGGCCTACAACCTGCTGACGCGATCTTTTTCCGCTTTGATCCACAACAGGGCCGCAGTATTGGTATCGCTAGCCGGCATGGTCTTGACCATAACTCTAAAAGCGCTTCTGGTCCGCACATCGCTGGTTCATGGCGGCCTGGCTCTGGCCACTTCCATCAGCTTTACCGGGATGTCGGCTGTTCTGCTTTTCAGTGTCAGGCGGATGATCAAAAACCGCGGCAGCGCGCTTGTCCTATCAGAGATATTTCACCCGCTTGCAGCGGCCTTGTTTGCGGGGGCATGCGCCGGAATAGCGGCTTATTTGGTGTTCAAATTCACTCAATTTTACACATTTGGAGCGCTCAGATTTCATTGGTTCGATATTAACATCCTCATAGACCTGATGATCGCAACAGCAATCGGCATTGCCGTTTATTCTATTCTACTGAGCGTTATGGGTATTTCTGAAATCCGGACTGTAATACGCGGAATGGTAAAAAGGGTTCGGAAGCAACAAACATAACGCTATTTTAAGATTAACTATGCTAAAATTATTTTTTTAAGAACGAATATGCCGCTCCCGCAAACGAGCAAAGTTTGGAGCAAGCCGAAAGATCGGCCGGAAAGGTGATTAAACATGAGCTACGGATATATGGGCAAAGTCCTGTGGGTCAACCTCACCTCAGGAAAAATCCATGAAGAAAATATCCCCGACTCAATGTACGAGAAGTATTTAAGCGGCGTCGGGCTCGCCGCTCGCATTCTCTATGATCGGATTCCGAAAGACGCCGATCCGCTGGGGCCCCATAATATCCTTGCTTTCACGGCAGGCGCGTTATGCGGCACCGGCGCGTTGTTCATGGGCCGCTGGATAGTCTCAGGCAAATCCCCGCTCACTGGCGGATGGGGCGATGCCAACTGCGGCGGTTTCCTCGCTCCTGAAATCAAGCGTTGCGGGTACGACGCGATCTTTTTTACCGGAATCAGTCCGAAACCCGTGTATCTAAGAGTGGTTAACCGCAAGAAGGAATTGGTGGACGCCTCGCACCTTTGGGGTCTGGATATCGTCGAGACGGAAGAAAAAATCAAAGCCGAGTCAGGCGATCCTAAAACCCAGGTCGCCATGATCGGCCCGGCCGGCGAAAAGCTGTCGCTCATCGCGGGCGTCGCGCACGACAAGGGCCGAATCGCCGCTCGCTCCGGTTTGGGCGCCGTTATGGGCAGCAAAAAGCTCAAGGCCATTGCATTGGCGGGCCGTGATCCAATCCGCGTCCGAGATGCGGCCAGAGTCGCCGAATCTTCCAGAAAGCTGGTCAGGTTTCTTGATCGATCCAAAATGGCCAAACCAGCTTTCTCCGGAACCGCACTCAATGTCATGGGCATCATGCTCCGGAAATCTCCATTGGTTCTCGGAATGACAGGCGACATGGTGAACATCGCGATGAGCAAGTTCGGCACGATCTCGACCAACGTTCTTTCTTCGGAAAACGGAGACTCGCCGGTCAAAAACTGGAAGGGCGCGGGCTTTGCCGATTTCCCCGTTTTCTCTATGGCGGACAAGCTCAATCCGCAGCGAATCATCGATTTCGAATACCGGAAATATCACTGCTACTCATGTCCGCTGGGTTGCGGCGGACTCTGCAAAGTGGATAAGGGAAAATATCATCTCGAGGAAACGCACAAACCGGAATACGAAACCGTCTGCGCGTTCGGCGCGCTTATGCTGAACGGCGATTTGGATTCGGTCTTTCTTCTGAACGATATGCTGAACCGAGCGGGAATGGACAGCATCGGAGCGGGATCAACGGTCGCCTTTGCCATCGAATGCGTGGAAAAAGGAATCCTGACCAAAGAAGATTTGGATGGCCTCGACCTTACATGGGGCAATATAGATGCGGTCATTCAGTTCGTGAAAAAAATGATCGCGCGCGAAGGATGCGGCGATCTGTTCGCGGACGGCACCAAAAAAGCCGCTCAAAAAATCGGCAAGGATTCGGACAAACACGCCATTAACGCCGGCGGCCAGGAACTTCCGATGCACGACAGCCGCTTCGATCCCGGGTTTGCCGTTTCCTACTCGCTGGAGCCCACTCCCGGACGCCACACCAACCACGGCTATCAATGGCTGGATATGTTCTCGCTGCATCGAATCTACAAAGGTCTGCCGAAACCGGCGCCTATTTCCATGGTCAAGAGCAAATACGATCCCAAAGACAAATGGATCCTTCAGGCCGCGGCCTCCAAACACATGCAACTGGCCAACGCCGTCGGCGCATGCCTTTTCGGCGTGCAGATGGGCGGCAATCTGTCCATGCATGAATACCTGAACGCAACGATGGGTTGGAACCACGGTCCCGAACATTATCTTAAAATCGGCGAACGGATTCAAAACCTGCGCCAGGCTTTCAACTTCAAACATGGCGTCGTTGTAAGGCGAGATTTCAAATTGCCCGATCGCGCGTATGGCAAACCGCCTATGGACAAAGGGCCCGTAAAAGGCATTACGCTCCAAATCGATCGGCTGTTTTCCGATTTTCTAATGGGCATGGGCTGGTCAGTTGAAGAAGGGAAACCTACAAAGACCAAGCTTCAAGAGTTGGACTTGGGAGATGTCATTAAGGATTTGTACCCGGCATGATGATTTCCAATTCCAAACAGAGCATTCAAATTGAGGCTAAGGTGATGGGCCTGTTGGGGGGACAGTATCTTTCCATAATGGTCAAAGTGAATCTGCCTAATGGATCCACGGTCAGGCAATTGCTTAAAAACCTGCTTGACGGCGGCCATATCGACAAGACGGTATTCGGCGCGGTTAAAAGACTCAAGCCGCCCATCAGTGTACTGATCAATGGCGAAAACATCGGCGAAGGCGCCCATAAAACGGAGCTTCACGACGGTGATACGGTTTCCATTTTTACTCCGATTGCCGGAGGGTGATATATGTCTTATACAATTACTCAAGAGTGTAATGGCTGCACGGCGTGCACAAAGACCTGCCCCACGAGGGCGATTTCCGGTGTAAAAAACGAACTGCACAAGGTAGATCCGTTTTATTGCGTGGAATGCGGCGTGTGCGGCAGAATATGCCCGCAGAACGCCGTTCTGGATCAGGACGAACGCCGATGCACGATGGTCAAGCGCAATGAATGGCCGAAACCAAAGGTCGTGGGCGATCGGTGCATTTCATGCAATATATGTGTCGAGATCTGCCCGTTCAAATGCCTTGAGTTGCAAATCACCCCAAACTCCAAAGAAAAAAGGGCGCTTCCGGTGCTGATCAAAGCGCAGGCGTGCGTGGCGTGCAACCAGTGCGCTCTCTCATGCCCGACCAATTATCTCAAGGTCTAGAACACGAACCGGGCAAAGCCGAATTATTTGAAAGCGAAGAAGTCCCGCATTTAGCAACCTACGGTCTACCTCCTACGGCCTAATTTCTCCAAGATCCACCAAGCCGCCAAGGAAATGATTAAGATCAAGACGGAAGCGATCAGCAGTTGAACTGTTGTAATTCCGTGCTCGATCAATTTCGATCCGGCATAGGCGAATAATGTCTGAAAAAAGGCTGTGCGGACAAATGATCCTACTGCCGACCCAGCCAGATAGGGAACTGCTTTCACTGAAGTGAGTCCGGCTGCGAGATTAAGAAACTTGTATGGCGTGATGGGTAAAATCCGAAGCAGGACAATGTGCCGAAAGTCGGCTTTTTCAAGCTTTTCGTCGAATTTCCGACCCTTCTCGCCCAGCAGCATGATCACCAGGCCTCTGGCGCCGGACCGCCCCAGGTAAAATCCGGCAACAGCGGAAAAAATCTCGCCCACCCATATTAATAACGTTGAGCCGATAGCGCCGAAAATCAATGCGGCCACGAACTTCAAGACATCGCGTCCCGCCATTGGGGCCAGCGAGACCGCTGTATAAAGAAATATAAGGCCGACGAACGATCCGATCGGGTTCGCAGCTTCAAACCGCGCTTTCAGCGCGGCCAGCGACAAATCGAACTTGCCTGCCGCCAAATAAAGCGCCGTCAACAATAAAACAAGTCCCGCCATTCGCAAAACTATTCCGGTTTTGGTCGGCTTTTTAATGGAACTCATTATTCAATCTTGGCCACGCATGCGGCGTGGATTCAAAAAAAGCGGATAAGGTCGGATGCGAAGCCTGTGAAGCCAGAATTGAATCAAGGTTTGAAGCGTCTGCAATCCGTACTTCACCGACCGCCTGAAGTTAATGGATGAAGCTTCAGGCATGTAGCGCACAGGCACGGGAATCTCGGCTATCTTGAACCCGAAAAAAACGGCTTGCACCAGGAATTGCGTATCGAACACGAAATCGTCGCTGTTTTTCTCCCAGGGTATTGTCTCGAGAACCCGGCGCGAATAGGCGCGGTATCCGGTGTGAAAGTCGGAAATGTTCTGGCCAAGTAAAATATTTTCGAAGAGCGTCAGAAACCGGTTGGAAAAATATTTATAAAAGGGCATGCCGCCCTGAAGCGTCTCGCGCCTGGTTCGGATGCGGGTTCCCAGCATGATATCGAAGTAGCCGTCCGCGATGAAAGAAACCAGGTGCGGAGCCAGGCGGCTGTCGTATTGATAATCGGGGTGGATCATGATCACAATGTCCGCCCCGTGTTCAAGGGCGGTTTTATAGCACGTCTTCTGATTGGCGCCATAACCCGAATTCCGCGGATGGACAATGACGGTCAGGCCGAGGGTTTTCGCAATTTCCACTGTGCTATCCGTGCTGGCGTCGTCAACCAAAACGATCTCGTCCGCCAATCCTTCCGGGATGTCGCGAACGGTTTTGGATACGGTGGTTTCCGCCTGATAGGCGGGCATTACCACAACGACTTTTTTACTTCGGATCATTTTTCAACTGTTCTCGGTGCAAGTCCTTATTCGACGACCAGATATTCCGGATTCGCAACCGTGCTGAAAATTCCCGTGTCGGGATCCAAGGATGGAGCGACAAGCTGATATTGTCCAGCAGGCAGCCCCGGATGTTCTTTGACGACAAACTTGCAGGTGTCTGAAATCTGTCCCGGAGAATCCAGGTTTTTCAGGCCCAGCGAGAACCCCCAAATCTGCGTCGGCGTGGATCCCGTATTGGGTGACATGGTGACGAAATAAATCTGCGGATCGAGATTGTCTTCCAGTTTGCAGACGCCCATCCTGATGTTGAACGGCTGGTTCGCCTGAGGATTATTGGCGTCCGATTTTGCAATCATCTCGACAAAAGGCGTTTCATATTTGTATGCCGTCCCATCGTTTGCGACTGCAACGGAGCAGAAAGAATCCGTGGCATTTTCGCGCTTGATTTGAACCGTGAAATCGCCGTTTATAGAGATCCCGTCGACCTCATAATTCACATTGAAAAAGCATTCGCAATTGGCCGGTGATCCGACGTCCTTTTCAACGATGTACACCGTAGATCCCGACACAGAAGCGGAAACGACGCTCTCGTAACCGCAGTTTTCCCAGGCATTGAGGTGCTCGACCTTCAACACGCCGCCCTGCCAAGTCAAGCGCACGACATCTCGGTAATCAATGCCGTCTTTGGCGCCCTGGTTGCCGAGGCATTCGCTTTGGTCGAGGTTTGTAACTTCAAGGCCGGCCGTATCATCATCGCCGCCCGAATCATCGTCGGCCGCGGTGTCGTCTCCGGCATCGTCGCCGCCCGAATCGTCATCACCCCCCGAGCTGTCATCGTCGGAGACATCATCGTCTGACGAAGAGCTTGACGAAGAACAGTTTAATAAGGAACAAGCCATTGCCAGAACAAGAACTATCGCCAAAAGATTCCAATATAAAAACGAACGCATGCTTTCCTCCCTTACTTTGGCTTCGCTCAATACAGGTTGAATTTCGACGCCCAGTTAAAGGCTTTTCGAATTATGAAGCTAACATTGGTGCCAAAAGGGTGTCAAACAGAGCTATGGATAGAAAATTTATTGAAATTTCTTCCGATTCAAAAAGCCGTCGAATTCAAAACAAAAAGAAAGAAGTATTGACCAGCACAGAAAGAGGCGTGTAGCGGCTCTGTATTTGCACGAGCTCTTTTTCGGATGGCGAGAAATCGTATTTGAATCCGAAGATATCGCTGAATCTCATCCCGCCGGACAAGCCAAACCATTTTGTGAACCTGTATTCCACTCCGCTGCCGACGTGCACGGCCGCGCCATAACCGAATCTGGTTTCATCGAACAATGTCAAATCGGTTCTGGCGGGCCCGATGCCCGCTTCTAAAAATGGCCTGAATTTTTTCTTCATAAAATAAACGCGGGAAAGGACATTGAGCTGATACATGCGGATGAATTGCCGCTCTGAATATCCGCGATACGATTCGCCGTGTTTTTTCAAATCGCCCGAAAAGGTTCCGTTCGTTTGCACATATAACGCCTCTATCATCAGGCCCCATCTGATAAATTGTTCTGACGGATAAAAACCCAAAGTCAGCCCGGCTTCCCAAGTAGGGTTCCATGCGGTTTTATTGGTCGTTCCGAGCTTGAGTCTTGAATCGTCGTACTCGTACCAGTGAACCGTATTGAATGCAGCCGGAACAATGTCGCCGCCTCCTATAATGTTGATGGAAAAGCTCGGATCGCCCCAGCGATCGGCATCCGGGGGATCCCCGGCAAGCGCTATATAAGGCGAGATGATGCAGGCAATAAGTATAAAGGCTCCGGCTATCCTGAGCATTCCACTTCTCCTTAAAATCAAAAATCAATCTACCATATCACGCTCGATTTCCAAAAAGGCGGCCCAAATTATCTTTTGCATTGCCGATCTATCGAGTTCCGCCATCATCTAAAACAATTTATTAATGAAAATATATCCGTTATTATTTAGGGCAAATCAAATATTTTGGAAACGGCTTGGATTATGATATCCTTTCGTTCACCTAAGGATTAAAAATGTTCATGATGAGGGATTCTGCTGCATGAGCCCTTCTAAAGATAAGCGTCCACAACAAGCCAAAGTGGTCTTGGTCGGCTTCGAGAAAGAACGGGACAAGTATCAAGTACAAAAAGCATTGGCCAAGGAACTGGGAATCTCGTTTGAAGAAGCCGGGAAATTCACTAACGCGATTCCGATAGAGATCATCAGCTCCGTACCCGTAGTCGTGGCCAGAAATCTTTCCAAAAAATTGCGAATAGCAGGCGCGCATGTAGAGGTAACGGAACTCACCGATGAATTCGGAGTGCTTCACTATTGCTCTTACCATCCTCACAGAAGAGCAAGAATAAAATGCAACGGACGGAAGTGCGACAAATTTCTTTGTGAAATCGATTTAAAAGAGACGAACGGCAAACCATACTGCCCGGATTGTTTTCAGAAATACAAAGTGAGGCGTCTGGCAAAAATTCTTATAGGGC
>Ga0315282_10014137_pt1 | contig 11921 bp, 10 predicted proteins | sample YL17G07_20_MG_FD_203693 | JGI IMG/M metagenome (GOLD analysis project Ga0315282, IMG submission 203693) | Sediment microbial communities from Yellowstone Lake, YNP, Wyoming, USA - YL17G07_20 | ecosystem: Environmental > Aquatic > Freshwater > Lake > Sediment | place: USA: Wyoming | collected... | reverse complement strand
ATGTTAGAGAATGGCTCGGGGAAATACTGGGCCCACTGCAGTTCACCCGACAGGGCAAGGAAGCGGCCTCCAATCTCCTAAGCACCCAAAGAATCTTCCGGGAATTTTTGCCGGGACGAAAGCTGCCTTTACGGTTGATGAGGAAACCCTATTTCCTCCAGGCCCATCTCCTCTCCGATGTGGAGGCTCGAGCTCGCGGGGAAGGACCCGAGGTGCTTGGCCCGCCGGCGGAAGAAAGAAAGGTTCAGGGGAGAAAAAAGAAACGAAGACATCGCCGGCAAAGGAGACGGCTCCCTCTTGCCGACCGAGCCCTGGACAGGAAAAAAGAACAAAATCCCCTTACATGGCCAGCTACCGAGAATCGTTCGTGAAAGTCAAACCCATGAAGAAGCGAATTCACTGGGCCTGGATTATTTTCCTTGCTTCCTTCGTCACCCTCTTTACCAATTACAGCATCCGCCTGGGCTATGGCATCCTCATGCCGGAAATGATCGTGGACCTGAAAATCACCAAGGCCCAGGCTGGGGCCATCGCCAGCTCTTTTTATCTCGCCTACACAATCGTATCCCCCCTTCTCGGTTTCTTGATCGATCGGGTCAGCGCCCGCAAGTTGATTACTCTTTTCAGCCTCATCCTCGGCGGGGGCACATTCCTTATGGGCAAACCCGTCTCTCTCCTCCAGGCCTGCTTTTTCTTCGCTATCGTGGGCATTGGCTCTTCAGCCATGTGGGCTCCCGTGATGGCCCTAACCCAGCGTTGGTTCGGGGTCCGGCGTCGCGGGATGATCCTGGGCATTCTCTCCATCAGCTACGCTATCGGATACGGAGCGATGGGATTGATCCTGCCCCTTTGGGTTACCCGGTTTGATTGGCGGATTTGCTGGTATATCCTGGCGGTTCCTGCCTTGTCTCTCGTTTTGATCAACGGAACTTTACTCAGAACAAAACCGGAGGACTTAAACCTCAGACCTTGGGGGGAAGATCCCCACCTTTCCGCTCCTCATGACTCCCCTGCCTTCAAGGCCGGGTTACACTACGGGCAAATGGTAAAGATCCATAGTATCTGGCTGGTGGGCATCTCCTATTTTTTTATCGCTTTCGCCGCCTACGTCCTTAACACTTTCATCGTGACGTATGGAACCCTGGAATTGGGTTTCCCTTACGCCCAGTCAGCGAAATTAGCCAGCGCCATTGCCTTTAGCGGTATCCTCGGCGCTCTTTTTCTCCCAACCCTTTCCGATTCCTTGGGAAGAAAAGGGGCCCTGCTCTTGATCAACGGGTCCTTGTCTGTGAGCATTTTCTTGATCATCCTCGCCGGGAATTCTTGGAATGCTTTGCTGGTCACTGTTTGCATCTTTGGTTTTTTTTATGCCTCCATCTGGCCGATGTATGCCGCCGCAGCGGCCGACTTCTTCCCCCCCGAAGCGACGGGTTCGGTGTTAGGTTTCTGGACAATTTTTTACGGCCTGGGGCTTATGCTCTCCGGCATCCTGGGGGGATACATCGCCGACCGCACGGGGACCTTCGCCTGTTCCTTTTTGGCAGCTTCAGTAGCCGGGGGCTTAGGGACATTCTTTTTCTCACGGATTCAAAGGGCTCGGGATATCCTTCGGAAAAAGGAGGATTAGAATTGTCATTGTGAAGAATCCGTGGTATAAAAAAAGAAAGGCGATGGCCTAAAAGCGGTTCGGGTGGTTATCGACCCCAAACGCTGCCTCGGCTGCCGATGGGGCATTTGTGTTTGTCCTTACAACGTTGCTTTCATCCATCCTCGGTATAATATTGGGGGAGAATGTAACACCTGTCGGGGGCCAATCGAGCAGGAAATTCTGGCCGAAGGGTTGTCCGCTTGCCCGAGGAAAACCTCATTCTCGGAAATTCTCTTGTTCATGAATTTTCTACATACTCCTCCAGCTCCGTTGTAACCCATGCGCCGATCCCGACCTCAGGAAAAACCCCAGGCCGCTTACGCTCAATTTGAAGCCAGCGCTCTCTTTTGCCCGCGTTGCCGCAAGGCCGTTCCCGTGCGCAAGCGTCTTCTGCTCGTCCTGCCGGACGGGGATAAGTACGAGTACCTCTGCGCATTCTGCTCCCATTCTCTCGGAACCAAGATGGAATATGAAGAGAGAGAGATTCACCTCTTAGTCTAAAAAAATCCGGCCCGGCTCTTTCTGCTCAGATCCCTTGCGGGATGCCTCAGCCAAGCCAATCCCCCGCAAGCGTCTCCCCGGGAAAACTAAAAAACTAAAGATTGCTCATCCCGGAAAAAAGGGGCTGGCATTTTCCCCCTATTCTCGAGCCAAATCTTTCAGCATAGAAGCCGTCTTCTGATCAGAAGACGGATCCGCAGAAGCCGAGAAAGCAAGCTTAAGGAAGGAATCGAAGGGTACGGGGTCCAGGGGTTCCAGTGAAAGGGTTGCGCCTTGCACCGGCCCCCTTGGACCCCATTTTTTTTGATTGCTGGGATCCTTGAATTTGGGGAGCCTATTTTATTCCATCAATTGCCTGGCTCTCGCTCAAAAACTCCAGCCGCGCCCATGCCGAAGCCAATACACATGGAAACAACCCCATAGCGGGCGTTACGGCGTTTCATCTCATGCATTAATGTGGTGGTCAGACGGGCCCCACTGTTGCCAAGCGCATGCCCCAGGGCAATGGCCCCTCCGTTGACATTCACTTTGTCCATGTCCAGACCCAGGGTTCGGCAGACGTAGATGGCCTGGGAGGCGAAGGCCTCGTTCAGTTCAAAGAGATGAATCTGCTCCAGGCTCAGACCGGCCAGTTTCAATGCCCTGGGAATGGCCTCTACTGGCCCGATGCCCATGACCTCCGGGGGGACGCCGGCAACGGCAAATGACCGGAAAGTAGCCATGGGCGTGAGCCCCAAAGACTTGGCCTTTTCCTTAGACATGATCACAACGGCGGAAGCTCCATCGTTCAGGGCGGACGAGTTACCCGCGGTTACTGTGCCCGTGGCTGAGAAAGCGGGCCTTAGCTTGCTCAGGGCATCCATGGACGTGTCCGCGCGCACCCCTTCATCTGTGTCGAAGATAAATTCCCGAAAGCTCACCTTCCCGTCTTCAGAGACCTCCTGGGTCTTCACTTGAATCGGCAAGATTTCCTCTTTGAATCTTCCTTCTTTGATGGTCACAGCCGCCTTCTGGTGGCTCTTCAGGGCGAAAGCGTCCTGGTCCTCCCGACTGATCCCAAACTTCCGGGCAACATTCTCGGCCGTTACCCCCATGGCTGTATAGCCTTCAGGGTAGGTCTCGATGAGTTTGAGGTTGGGCACGGTCTTGTTCCCCCCCATGGGCACCATGGACATCGATTCCACTCCCCCGGCGATGATGACGTCGGCAAAACCACACATGATGTGCTCAGCCCCGCTCGCAATGGCCTGAAGCCCGGAGGAGCAGAAACGGTTGATGGTCTGACCGGGGACAGTGTAAGGAAGCCCGGCGATGTAGCAGATTAGGCGGGCCACGTTCAACCCCTGTTCGGCTTCCGGGAAGCTGCAGCCGATGATCACGTCATCCACCTCTTCGGGCTTTACTCCCGGAGCCCGGTTCAGGGCTTCCTTCACCACCCATCCAGCCAGGTCATCCGGCCGGGTGTTGCGCAGGGAGCCGCGCGGAGCGCGGCCCACAGCGGTCCGAACTGCTGATACAATCACAGCCTCTTTCATGGTCTCCTCCTTTTAATTCCTCAGGGGCTGATTTGTCTTGAGCATGTGGGAAATCCGGTCCTGGGTCTTCTTCTCGCCGCAGAGGCTGAGGAAGGCCTCCCGCTCTATGTCTAACATATGCTGCTCCGTGACCAAAGCCCCACTCAGTACATCCCCGCCAGTGAGGATATAGGCAAGCTTGCCAGCGATGAACTCGTCGTATTCAGAAATATATCCACCTGTACGCATAGTGTTGACCATATACTTTATGGCGGCCCGCCCGCCGTCTCCGGCCACTGGAATAAGCTTTGGCCGGAGGGGGCGGAATCCCTCTTGAACCATGGCCAGAACGGTCTGCTTAGCATCATAGAGCAAGTGATCTACATTGGCCGTGACCTTATCCGTAGGCCGCAGGAACCCCAGTTTTCTCGCCTCTTCGGCGCTGGTGGAGACTTTGGCCATGGCGATGTTTTCAAAGGCTTTCCGCAGAAAGGGAAGAAGGTCCGGATTCACCCCGTCGGGAATCCCTTCAATACAGCGCAGGTATACTTCCTTGTTTCCGCCGGCTCCGGGCAAAAGCCCCACGCCAATCTCCACCTGTCCCATGTAGGTCTCCAATCCTGCCCGGATGCGATGGCAGGCCAGACAGATTTCGCAGCCACCTCCTAAAGCCATTCCATGGGGAGCGGCCACGATGGGCTTCTCAAAGTATTTCATGGCCATGGTGGCATCCTGGAGGCCTTTGACCGCCGCTTCGATGCCCGCCCAGTTTGATTTAATAATCTCTCCCACAAGCATCAGCAGGTTTGCCCCCACGGAAAAATTTGGGGCGTGATTTCCGACCACCAATCCCACAAAATCCTTCTCGACGGCTTGTAAGGACTCGTGGATCATCTCGATGATCTCCTGGCCGATGGCATTCATGTAGGTGTGGAACTCCAGGCAGACCACCCCGTCTCCCATATCGATCAGGCTGGCGCCGGCATTGGACTTGACCACCTGCTTGCCTTCCTTGAGCGAAGGCAGAAGGATGATTTCTGGCTTCTCCTCCACCTTCTTGTATCGCCCGGTCTTCAAGTCAAAGAAGGAAAGCTGGCCCTCTTTCTTCAAATAAAAGTTTTTTTTCTTCTTCGCCAGCAGCGCCTTTACCAACGGAGGAATAGGTTTACTCTCCTTTTTCATCCGGGCGACGGATTCTTCAACCCCGATGGCATCCCAGGTCTCAAAAGGCCCCAGTTCCCAGTTGAACCCCCACTTCATGGCGTTGTCCACGTTGTAAATATCCTCGGAGATTTCAGGAATCCGCTGGGCAGCATAGAGCAGGGATTCGCTGACCACCTTCCAGGCAAACTGGCCCGCGCGGTCGTCGGCATAGACTAATGCTTTGATCTTATTACCCGCACCCGATGCTGCCTTGGCCGCCTCCAAAGAGGGGTATTTGATCTTTTGGGAGGGACGGTATTCTAAGGTTCTGTAATCCAGCACCAGGGTTTCCCTCCCGGTTCCAGCCTTGACCCTTTTGTAGAACCCCTGGCCGGCCTTGTCTCCGAGCCATTTATTCTCAATCATCTTTTGGATAAAATCAGGAATTTTAAAGGTTTCCCGCTTTTCATCCTGGGGAGCATTCTCGTAAAGGTTCTTCGCCACGTGCGCAAAGGTATCGAGACCTACCAAATCCGTAGTCCGGAAAGAAGCGCTCTTCGGCCGGCCCATGGAGGGGCCGGTGATGGCATCCACTTCCTCGATGGTATAACCTTCCTCGGCCATGGTTTTAATCAAATGGAGCATACCAAAGATACCCACCCGGTTGGCGATGAAGTTCGGCGTGTCTTTCGCATAGACGATCCCCTTTCCGAGAACCCGTTCTCCAAAATCAGTGATGAATTTGACCACCGCGGGTAACGTTTCCGGAAGAGGGATGATCTCCAAAAGCTTCATATACCGTGGCGGGTTGAAGAAATGCGTACCCAGGAAATGTTGCTTGAATTCCGGGTCCAGCCCGGCACAGATGTCCTGAATCGGAATGCCTGAAGTGTTTGAGCTGACGATCGTCCCGGGTTTACGCACGGCCGCTATTTTCCTGAACAGGTCCTGCTTAATCTTCAGATTCTCGACGACCACTTCAATGACCCAATCCACTTCCCCCAAACGTACGAGATGGTCTTCAAAGTTCCCCACCTCGATCAGGCTGGCTAACTCTGGAACAGCCAAGGCTGCGGGGCGTGCTCTGAGCAAGTTCTGCTTTCCCGTTACGGCGAAGCGGTTTCGCACTGCCGGATCCTGGAGCGTCAGCCCCTTCTTCTCTTCTTCCGGCGTCAGTTTGTTCGGAACGATATCCAACATGATGGAAGGGATGCCCACATTAGCCAGGTGAGCGGCGATCGTGGCTCCCATCACGCCAGCGCCCAGCACCGCTACTTTCTTGATTTTCTTTTCCATGCTTCCTCCGATCTGAAAAGTCAACAGCCTGACTCTCCCGGGGTCCCCGAACTTTCTCAGGTTTAGGGGAACCTTCGGCCGCAGAGCAGGCTTTCGGGCCCAATCATCCTTGCCAGCCGTTTCTGCCATTTCCCTCCGCGTCTTTGATCACCTCCTCCCTCATTCCGCGTTCTGGATAAGGCACTTGCAAACCTCGATCGATTTCTGCAGGTCTTTCTCAGGGATCCCCCGGGTCAGGTGTTTGTAAGCCCGGCCGACGACCTGATCTATCTTCCCTTCCAACTCCTTTCCCCGTGCCGTCAGGCATATTTTATATGCCCGGCGGTCTGTAGGGTGGTCCTCCCTACGCAAGAGGCCAGCCCCTTCCATGCGGTCAATCAGGCTGGTCATGGTCGACTTCTCCAGCTGCGCCTTCTCCCCCAACTCGCTTATGTTCATTCCATCCTTCTCCCACAGACCCTGAAGTACCCCAAAATAGGCGACGGAGATGTCCCCGAGATCGTTCTCCCGCAATATTCTATTCACGAAATTGTTCATCGCCCACTGGGCCCTGGAGAGCAAAAACCCAACCTGATATTCCATTTTCATGGTCGACTCGAAATAAGATAAATTGTATGGATTCGGAAAATTCGAGATCATACTATATGATTTAAAACTATATGTCAAGACTTTTGTATGCCAAGGCGTGGGGATGTTCGGGGGATTCCCAAGATCATGGGACTTTCCGCGGCACGAGCCCCCTCTTTAAAGAGGTGGGAAAATCTCTTCAGGAAGAGGAAAAGAGACGGCGGAGGAATATGGCCGTCGCCTCGATGCGGCTTCAATTTATCATAAGGAGCTCCGATCTTTTTTACCGTCTTCTGCATCATCTGAACAAGTGCTTCGCTCGACGGGCGACTGAGCAAAAGGCGAGGGAGATGAGGGGGAGGTTAGACCCGTTTAAGTGTTCTTCTTGGCCAACAAAGAAATGATTTCCTGTTCGAGCGCTAGGCCCCATTCAGTGGGCTCTGACTGCAATGACTTTTTGACAAAAGAAAGGGCGCGCTTCCAGTTGCGTTGGGCTGGGCTATTGCGCCCCATCCCCTCCAGGATCAACCCCATCTTAAGGTGGTTGTCGGCTACGAGCAGGTTGGGGAAGAACAGGATATTGGTTCCTTCAAAAAGGTTGTATTCAGCCGAATCCTCATCGATGTACTGGAGAAGATCGGAGAAGAATTCATTGGAAGATTGGTACGACTTCATCGCCTCCGGATAGGCTTTCTCCTGGAATCGCTTTTCCGCTTTAGCTTTCTGCTGCACCCCTCCCCGATAGAAGTCCCGAAGCTCTTTTACATCTTCTCGAACGACTTCCAGCCCTTCATTTTCCTCTAAGACAGCTTCCAGGTTTGCTTCCTTCAGGGGGATCAACCGTTTATTACCCGGTGGCGGAGTGCTGGTCGCACATCCCTGGAAGGCCAGGAATACAAAAGCGAGAAAAAGCGGGGAAAATTTCCCCTTCTTCATCTTCTACCTTTCTCTGAGCAACTGGTCGATGACACTCGTAGCCTGCAGACTCGTCCAATCCACCATGCCCACGGCTCGATATCGCACCATTCCCTTGCGATCGATTAAATAAGAGGTGGGGTGGGCCCAGAGCCCGAAGAGGCGTCCCACTTTTCCTGCCTTATCCAATAGAACAGGGGTGGCAAATGGATGCTTTTCCAGAAATTTAAGGACAGCTTCTCTGCTCTCCTTGGTATCAATGCGGAGTAAAATGAATCCATCGGAGCGGTACTGATTGGATAATTTTTCGAAAGAAGGAGCCTCCTTCAGACAGTTCGGTCACCAGGTGGCCCAGAAATTAAGAAGGACGACTTTTCCCCGATACTCCCGGATTTCTACTATCTTTCCGCCAAGGTTCTCCAGGGAGAATTCAGGGGCAGGGATGGGTTTGGAATAGGCATGGAAAATAGAGGAGCCTCCAGCGCTTTGGGCCCACGAGGGCTCATTTCCCTGAACCCCCAAAATCCCTGCGCAAAAAATCGCGATCAGGAATTTCCTCATCTCCCCCCCTTATCAACTTATATCCCCTTTTGCTCATTGTTTCTTTACATTTGTATCACAGGATTAAAATGACAGCAAGCTTTTCCCCGATTATCCGAGGGTAGCCCGATCCATGATTGCCGCTTCTTTTTTGGGCGAGTATCAGATTGGGTCTTAATTTTTCACTTGACTAAAAACTGGACTTTTGTTATTTTAAATGGCTGAAAAGAGAAGGGATTTTTTTACAAGTTTTTTTAATTTTTTGTTTCCCTTTTTTGTCATGAGCCTTCTGGGCTTGCATTGATTCGTCGATGCATTGTTCCTTCGGAAGGCATCTGGAAAAGAAAGGAGGTGAAGGGGAGTGAAGAAACTGATAAGCATGGTCTTGGCATTGGCGGTTCTGGCAGCATTTTCCTTTGGCTGCGCCGGAATGGTGAGCAAGGAGACCAAAGTGAAATGCCCGAAGTGCGGAGCGGTCTTTACGATTGATGAAGGATTGAAGGCCATCGGACCGTAAGGTTTTAATGCCCTCAGGTCGTTCATAGGCTGAAGTCGGAAATCCCCATTTCTATGAAAGGAATATCCCCAGGGGAAGGACAGAGGTTCTTCCCCTCTTTTTTTCCAAGCCCTCGAAATTTCCTTCTCGCCCTGGTCCTCGTCTACTCTGTTCTCCCCTTGAGGGCCGACGCCCAAAAAATGGAAAGGGAAGGGGTTTCCCGCTTTGACCGACTGGCCGAAGAAGCCACGTTGCTGAATAGACACGGCCAATATGACAAGGTGATTTCCCTCCTCGAACCTTACAAGGGAGATAAGAAAAACGATAGCGCCCTCTTTTTCAATGAGCTGGGGGTTGCCTACCGGAATAAGGGAAAGCTTTCCGAGGCCATCCAGGCGTATCAATCCGCCTTAATCCGGGATCCCGAAAACCCGGTCGTCATGAAGAACCTGGGAGACGCCTTCTATTGGAACAAGGAATACTCCAAAGCCATGGAGCAGTATCAGAAAGCTCTGCGCTCCAACCCACGCTTCCAACAGGCCCATTTCGGACTGGGTCTGGCTTATTATCAACTGGAAAAATATAAGGAAGCCCTGGAGGAGTTTGAAATCGTACTGAAGGTAGATCCGCAGCACGAGCGAGCGAAAAAGGTTCGGGATGAAATCCTCAAGAAGATGAAACCCCCATCTCGCTGATACCTCGCCCTCTTTTTATATGAAAGGGCTGGCTTTGCTACCCCAATCTTTTCAAAGACCTTTCAATCGGGCCATGACCCGCTCCATGATCGGAAGGCCCCCAACAATGAGAAGCAGCTCGCTGACCAGTACAGGGAGAACGGTCAGCCAGAAACTCACCCTTAGAATGAAAGAAAGCATTACCCCCACCCCGAAGGCCACTATCAGGGCGTAAAGGGCGGCCCCTATCCATTTGTTGACCCGGGCCGCCTGCCAGCAGAGAACTGCTCCCACTAAATTTGCAAAGGGCATCCAGGCCAGCTCCCATAAGCCTGCGTACGGGCTATAAAAATTCGCCAGACACACCCCCAGAACAAAAGCCCAGATGAGATGGGGCCGCCAGATGACCGTACTTTTAAGGATTTCAGAGACCCGGAATTGAAAGAGGGCATAAGAGATCGGGCTGAAAACGATGGTGAGAACAACATATAGGGCAGCTACCAAGGCAATTTCTGTGAGGACGCGGGTCTTCATTTTTGATAATCTCTACAACTGGCGCTCCGATGAAGGATTTTGATTATAAACTATGGTTACAAAAATGCAAAAAGTTTTTGACTTGAAAGGCGGTAGAGGGTTATTTTCTAATCTCTTGACCCCCCTGCTTGCCCATAACAATGAAAAAAATCGGCTGAGGAAGAGGTATAATAATAATTGAACGGACCCGCGCGCAGAGGAAAAGGGCTGAGGCAGAGACCCGATCCAGTACCTTCAAATCACCAAAGTTTGAAAACGGCCGGCCAAGATTGATGCGAAAGATCATCCACATTGACATGGATGCCTTCTACGCCTCCGTGGAGCAGCGCGATAACCCCTCCCTGAAAGGCCTGCCGGTCATCGTCGGGGGAGAGGCCGAAAAAAGGGGGGTGGTTTCGGCAGCTTCTTATGAGGCCCGGGCCTATGGCGTCCATTCGGCCATGCCCACTTCCCAGGCCAAGAGACTCTGTCCCCGGGGAGTTTTCCTCCCGGTCAGAATATCCCGGTACAGGGAAATCTCCGAGCAGATCTTCAGAATTCTGATCGAATATACCCCACTGGTGGAACCCCTTTCTCTGGACGAATCCTTCCTGGATGTCTCTGCCAGCGAGAAGCTCTTCGGGCCCGCCCTGGAGATCGCCAAGGAAATCAAGCGGAGAATCCGCCATACCACTGGGCTCACGGCATCTGCGGGGGTGGCCCCCAATAAGTTTCTCGCCAAGATCGCCTCTGACTTGAAGAAGCCTGACGGCCTTGTGGAAATTAAGCCCGAAAAGGTCCGGGAATTTCTCCAAGACCTACCGATTTCAAAGCTGTGGGGCGTCGGCAGGTTTACGGAAAAAGTGTTGCGAGAAATGGGTATTCTCAGCGTTGGCCAATTGGCGGCTTACCCTCTGACGGTGGTCGAGAAAAAACTGGGAAAGTTTGGCTGGGAGCTGGCTGCCTTAGCAAGGGGAGAAGACGACCGGCCCGTCATCCCCCGATCAGAAGCGAAGTCCATCAGCCAGGAAGAAACGTTTACGCCCGATCTCCAGGTCCTGCAGAAGATGCGGAAAATCCTCCTGGATCAGTCCGAACGAGTGGGATGGGAACTGAGGAAGCAAAAGCTCAAAGGACGGACCGTCCACCTGAAGGTCCGTTATCCCGATTTCAGCCTGATCACCCGGAGCACCACGTTGTCCACTCCGACTGACCTGGGTATAGAAATCTACCAGACGGTGATTAAACTCCTGGATAAGACCCGGGCCCTTCAAAAAGGGGCCAGACTTCTGGGTGTGGGAATCTCGAACCTGCACCGCCATGGTCCCGAACAACTCTCCCTCTTTGATTCCAATAGAAAGAAAATCGAACGATCTACCGAAGTGGTCGATCGTATCTTAGATAAATTTGGTTCGGATTCCATCAAAAGGGCTTCTCTGATCGAAAATGATAAAAATGCCCCCTGAAGGGATTCTTTCCGAGGAGAACCTAAACAGGTAGATTGTAACCCCTTATTCCGTCTTTTCCGGCTGCATTTCGCCAGCAAACCGATCTAAGAGGAATTGGTAGATTTTTTCTCCAATCTCAAGCCCCAGCTCGACAAACTCTGGCCCGTAGATCTTCCCCGTCTCAGTGCGGAAGGTCTCTTTGATCCCGGAGATTCCTTTCATGCCTTTTGGAAACCGGCGAATCAGGCGAACGATCGGCGCCTGGGAGGAGCGGAGCATTTGCCAGAGAGTAAAGGTGAAATTGTCCGGACCCCAGCGGAATTTATCCGCGTCGTAAAGCACGTCGCTGATCATCTGCCCAAAGGCCGAGTCGATCCTTTCCGGTTCGACAAAGGCTTCATGGTTAGCAATCGCCTGCACGATATATTCGCCCTTTCCGGGGGAGAAGGATAACCTCTGAAGAATGCCTGAGGCTGCAACGGCGCTGGCCTTGGCGTGGTTTTTCTCACCCCGCCGCAGGTCATGGAGTAGGCCAGCAATCTGGGCCAGAATGCAAGCTTCGCGCCTTATGGATTCCTCCCCGGAAAGGTTTCTCCCCTCGATGTACGCGAGGGCCCCGGCTTCCAGGGCCACTTTTTCGGCATGATCCAATCCATGTCCAAAGTC
>Ga0315282_10014136_pt1 | contig 11921 bp, 13 predicted proteins | sample YL17G07_20_MG_FD_203693 | JGI IMG/M metagenome (GOLD analysis project Ga0315282, IMG submission 203693) | Sediment microbial communities from Yellowstone Lake, YNP, Wyoming, USA - YL17G07_20 | ecosystem: Environmental > Aquatic > Freshwater > Lake > Sediment | place: USA: Wyoming | collected... | reverse complement strand
AAAGAGATGGAAAGAGATAAGAGAGTTAAAGGCAAAGCTGAATGAAATAAAAGATTATACAACGAGGAAGGAACTCTCTTGTAAAATTAAAAGACTCACTGAAGAGACCTGGAGTATGGAAAAGAGTAAAGAGATAAGACTGATAAGAGAAAAGATTCGCAATATAGAGCTTGAAATAGAAAGAGCTAGAGCAGAAGCCTTGAGGGATTCTTACCTTGTAAAGGAGAATCTTCCCTATACAAATAGCCGTCCATCAGCATGGTGGTTTATCGCAATGGACCGAAAGAGAAACTGGTTTAAAAAGGTTGCGGAGACCCTAGAACTGTATACAGAAGGAGAAGAAGATGAAGTTATCCTTTGTAAAGATGCAGGCTGTAGGAAATGATTTTGTTTTAATAGACGGAACAAAGTCTAGAGATATAGAATGGGACAAACTTAGTATAAAGGTATGTGATAGGCATTTTGGAATAGGTTCTGATGGTTTGCTTATCTTATTACCATCTAATAGGGCAGCAATTAGGATGCGTATGTTCAATCCCGATGGAACAGAAGATATGTGTGGAAATGGATTGAGATGTATGGCTAGGTTTATTTGTGAGAATGGATATACTGATAAAGACAAATTTACAGTAGAAACTATAACGGGCATAAGAGAGGTAGAAATTCTAGATAAAGACAGTTGGATAGTAAAGGCAAACCTTGGAAAACCTATATTAGAACCAGAAAATATACCTGTCCTATTAGACTTTTCTCCAATAGTGGATTTCTCAATAGAAATAGAAGATAAAAAATTTGATATTACTGTCATCTCTCTAGGTACTACTCATTCCGTAATATTCTTACATAAGCTACCTGATGATGAGATGTTTAATTACTATAGTCCCCTAATAGAAAAACATCCATTATTCCCTAAAAGGACAAATGTTATTTGGGCAAAGAAAAACGATGAAAAAGAAATAGAGATTCGCATATGGGAAAGGGGAGTTGGAGAAACATTAGGTTGTGGAACAGGGGCTTGTGCTGCCAAGATAGCTGATGTCCTTAGAGGAGGTAAATCTCAATCAGCAAGAGTAATATCAAAAGGCGGAATACTCGAGGTAGAATGGAAAGAAGATGTATTTCTATCTGGAAAAGTAGAAAGGGTTTTTAACGGAACCTATGAAAAATAATTTGATATGCCAATTACATAGAGATATATTTTAAGTTTTCTATCAAACTTTACTGGTTTCCACTTATCAAATGTCCAGTAATATGTAATTACACGACTCCCCGGTTTGAGTTCTTCCTCTAATTTTTTTCTTAAGCTTTCATTTGTCTCTTGTTTCAAAAATAGAGTAACTGCAGTTGCATCCTTTAAATTTACATTATAGAAGCTTCTATACATAACAGTAGCTTTCCCGAATACACCAGAAAGAATGATTCTTACCCAACTAATAAAAAAACGTATAGGGTCTATTTCATACCCTATTGCTTTTGCACCAAACTCTTTAGCTGCTATAGTAACAATCCTTCCATCTCCTGCCCCAAGGTCATATAAAATATCATTTGGTCCTACTTCACCTAATCTTAACATTTCTCTTACCGTCTCCATAGGGGTAGGAGTCCATCCTGCTCCAAAGAGCTCTGTCCAGAGTATCCATATAAAGAATAAGATTGGTATTATGAAAATTAAAAGCAATAGATACATAGATTTACTTTTCCAGAGATTCTCGTATAAACTTTGTAGTTTCCTTCGTAAGGTCTACGTCTCTCCAGCCATCACCCTCTATAACCCTGACTACAGGTCTTAAAGGAAAGTCACGGTTCACATCAACGACTATCCCTACTTCTTGGGTATTAAGTAGTACTATATCTCCTACAGGATATGGAGCAATACTTTTCAAAAAAGACTTAACAAGATTATATTCAAATAGAGAGCCACTCCCTCCCATAATAAACTCTACCGCCTCATGAGGAGGATATGCGGGTCTATAAATTCTATCTGAAGTCATAGCATCATATACATCTGCTATACTAGCTATACGCGAGAATATATGGATTTCTTCCCCTTTTAAACCCCTTGGATATCCACTACCATTTAGTCTCTCATGATGTTCCAATGCCACATGAGCAGAAGTAGCAGGAAGACCTTCATCTTGGTCTATTATCCTTCTATACCCATAATTGGTATGAAACTTTACTATCTCGTATTCTTCTTCAGTAAGTCTTTCTGGTTTCTCTAAAATTTCCTTTGAGATATCTAGTTTTCCTATATCGTGAAGCATACAACCAATTCCCATATCTCTTAAGAATCTTTTATTATATCCAAGGTTTTTACCCATTAATATAGAAAGTAATGTTACACTCAGAGAGTGAGAAAATATATAGTTATCAAAACTCTTAATATCCTGTAGATTTAAAAGAATAAAGTCATTCGTTAATATCTCATCTATTATTTTATCTACTGTCTTTCTTACAGATTCTACATATAAAGGAAGTCCTCTATAACTTCTGTAAAAATTATCAGCTATTGCCTTAAGAGCTTCAGTACGGGTCTGAATACTTATAGGGTCAGTAATTATTATATCCTGAGATATCTCGTCTTGGATATAAATATGAGTAATACCTAATTCTTTAAGATGCTGAATATACGATTCAGTAAGCTTTACTCCAGTATTTATAAGTATAGCTTCATCCATTCTAAAGATGGGGTAACCGACTATATCTCCAGGTTTAACTCTTGTTATAGGTATTCTTCTCATAACGAATTATCTTCGGGATATGAACCTAATATTCTATAAGACCAAACAATCTCTCTTAAAGAATTTAAAGCCTCCTTAACCTTCTCTTCTTCTCCCTGTCCTTGAAACTCAACAAAAAAGACAAATTCCCAAAGGACTTCTCTTGAAGGTCGAGACTGAATCATAGTAAGATTTATATTATTCTCAGCAAAGCATCTTAGTGCGTTGTATAGAGAGCCTGGCTTATGAGCAGTGGAAAACATTACCATTGTCTTATCCTTACCAGTCATCTTATTTTTATTATTCTTACCTATAACAAGGAATCTTGTCCTATTATTAGGGTCGTCTTCTATTTTAGATGCCAGTATCTCAAGATTGAGCTTTTCTGCTGCCATTTCGGAAGCAATAGCAGCCCCATCTAAATCTTCACTTGCCATCTCTGCTGCCTTGGAAGTACTACTTGCCTCTATCAATTCTATCCCTGGGTAATTACTCTCTAAATAACCCTTACACTGTCCAAAAGCTTGAGGATGAGAGTATATCTTCTTTATCTCCTTGCAATCTCTTCTTGCAATCAAGTTGTGAGAAATAGAAATAATTATTTCTCCGATAATACTTAGAGGAGAGGCCATAAACATATCTAATGTATAATTCACCACCCCTTCGGTAGAATTTTCTATCGGAACGACTCCAAACAAAGTTTCTCCTTTTTCTACTAGAGAAAATACTTCGGGGATACTTTTCCCAGGGAAGTAAAAGACTTCTCTACCAAATCTTTTCAGTGCCGCCATATGAGTAAAAGTACCTTCTGGTCCTAAGAAAGCTACCTTTAAAGTTCCCTCTAGTGCCCTAGAACTAGAGATTATCTCTTTAAATATGTTTTTTAAACTTATATCTGGAATGGGACCTCCATTCGATTCTATTAGCTCTCTAATCTTTAATTCTTCTCTGGAAATATCCACAAATGGACTATTCGATATTAGCTTCTCTTTACCTATCTTTATAGCAACCTCCGCCCTTTTGTTAAGCAACTCTAGTATCTGTCTATCTATCTCATCAATAAGTCTTCTATACTCATCAATCATTGGCTAATGTCAACCCATAAGAAAAACTATCCACTAAAGCCTGATAACTTGCCTCTAGAATATTTGAAGAAACTCCTACAGTACTCCATGTAGTATATCCATTCGTTGATTCTATTAAAACTCGAACAATAGAAGCTGTACCTCGTGAACCCTCTAAAACTCTTACTTTGTAGTCTGTAAGTTTTATCTCAGAAAGCTGAGGGAAAAATTTAGATAGAGCTTTCCTTAAAGCCTTATCCAGGGCATCAACTGGCCCATCCCCTTCACTTGCTGTATGTTCAATGACTTCCTCTACAGTAATTTTTACCGTGCCTTCACAAAAGATTCTGTTATCTATCTTATCTATAAAGATTCTAAATCCTTTTACCTCAAATGGGGGTTTATATAGTCCCATAGCCTCCTTAACAAGGAGTTCAAAGCTTGCCTCTGCCCCTTCAAACTCATATCCCTGATATTCTAGTTGCTTTACTCTTTCTAACAAGTTAGCAATATTTGGGCCCGTTAAATCTATCTCTAGCCCCATTTCTTGTATCTTGTAAAGTATATTAGACCTTCCAGAGAGTTCAGAAATTAAGATTCTCCTCCTATTTCCTACTAGCTCAGGATTGATATGTTCATAGGTAAGAGGATTTTTAAGAATAGCATTTACATGGACCCCACCTTTATGAGCAAATGCATAAGTGCCGACGAATGGCTGCCAATCGAACGGCGGGTTATTGGCAATATCGTCTATATAGTGTGAGACTTCAAAAAGCTTTTTTAAAGATTCTTCAGAGAGACACTGCAAATTAAGTTTAAGTTGAATAATAGGTATACAAGAGCAGAGATTAGCATTTCCACACCTCTCACCATACCCGTTTATAGTCCCATGAATTTGGGTAACTCCTCTCTCTACAGCTATAATAGTATTTGCCACAGCCACATCGCTATCATTATGGGCATGGATTCCAAGAGGTACTGTTATATACTTCTTCACTTCATCTATCGCCTGAGCAACAAAACTTGGTAAACTTCCTCCATTTGTATCACAAAGGACAATCCAATCCGCTCCTTGTTCTTGGGCAACTTTAATGGTAGCTATAGCGTATTGAGGATTAACTTTAAACCCGTCGAAAAAATGTTCAGCATCAAATATTACTTCTTTACCTTTAGACTTTACATATCCTACAGAATCAGCTATTAGCTTTAAGTTTTCTTCAAGTGTAGTATGAAGGACTTCTTCTACATGTAAACCCCAACTCTTTCCAAATATAGCTATACTTGGTGTATCAGCATCAATAAGGGCTTTTATGTTTGGGTCATCACTTACTAACTTATCTACCCTTCTAGTACTTCCAAAGGCAACAATCTTTGCGTGTCTTATAGGAATATCTTTTACTCTCTTAAAATATGCTACATCTTTAGGGTTTGAACCTGGCCATCCTCCCTCAATATAATGAACTCCAAGTTCATCTAATTTACGTGTAATCTTAATCTTATCTTCAACACTAAAAGATATTCCTTCACGTTGAGAGCCATCTCTCAAGGTAGTATCATATACATATATCACTGCCTATCACCTTCTAGAATTCTCAATGTCTCTTGGACTATTAGGTCTCCCATTTTTGCAGTTCCCACTTCTTCTCCCTTTATCTTAATATCAGGCGTATGGTATCCTTTCTTTAAGACATTCTCTACAGCATTCTCTACTGCACTAGCTAATGTCTCATTCTTAAGAGAGTATCTCAAAAGTAAAGCTACAGTAAGTATAGTAGCCAAAGGATTAGCTATGCCTTTACCAGCGATATCAGGGGCAGAACCATGGATAGGTTCATACAAGGCATATTTATCACCAAGACTAGCAGAAGGAAGCATACCTAATGACCCTAAAATAGCACCTGCCTCATCGCTTAAGATATCTCCAAACATATTCTCTGTTACAATTACATCAAAATCTTTCGGCCTTCTTACAATCTGCATAGCACAGTTATCTACGTATAGATGTTCTACCTCTACTTGAGGATAAGCTTTAGCTTTTTCTAATACAACTTCTCTCCAAAGCCTAGAACTCTCTAATATGTTGGCTTTATCCACAGAGGTAACTCTCTTTCTTCTAGAAAGAGACAAATCAAAGGCTGTCTTAACTATTCTTTCTATCTCATACCTATTATATACTAGAGTATCTATTGCCTTATCTCTATCCCTATATTTAGGCTTTCCAAAGTATATACCCCCTGTAAGCTCTCTTACGATTACTAAATCTACCCCTTCTATTATCTCTGGTTTTATAGGAGAGGCACTAGATAAGGGAGAGAAAAATTTAACCGGTCTTATATTGGCGAAAACACCGAGGTTCTTTCTCAGTCCTAAGAGAGCCTGTTCAGGTCTCTTAGATACCTCTATACTATCCCATTTAGGACCACCTACTGCACCTAGCAAAACCACGTCTGCTCTTAACGCAGTGTCCATAGTACTACTAGGTAGAGGCTCTCCATAGTTATCTACAGCTATCCCACCAATCAAAGTCTCTTCAAAAATAAACCCTAAATTAAAATTCTCATCCAAGGCTTTTAAAAGCCTTACCCCTTCAGCTACTACCTCAGGCCCTATTCCATCTCCAGACAAAATAGCAATCTTAACCACTTATCCCAAGTCTCCTTTTAGTATAGTTAATAAGTCCACCACAATTTATAATTTCTACAAGTTGCAGTGGATACGGCTGGAATTTATACTCCTTTCCAGTTGTTTTGTTTAAGATCTTACCAGATTCTAGGAGTATATCCAATATATCTCCTTCGTTGCATTCTCTGGAAGCTTCTTCTGATACAAGGACAGAAAGTCCAACATTAATCCCATTTCTATAGAAGATTCTGGCAAAACTTGCTGCTATAACAGCACTTACCCCTATCCCAATGATGGCAAGAGGGGCGTGTTCTCTAGAACTACCACAACCAAAGTTCCTACCTGCAACAATAATATCTCCCTTTGACACCTTTAAAGGGAATTCTGGGTCTACTCCTTCCATACAATGCCTACCTAGTTCAAGTCTATCTTTTGTCACTAAATACCTAGCAGGGATAATAACATCTGTATCTATATTATCTCCAAATTTCCATACCTTACCAGTCATACTTACCTCCGAAGGATTATTGCATTGCATTTTAACTTCTAATATACTACAAGTCAAGAGAAATAGGTATGTAAATCCAAAAAAAGGAGGTCAAATATATGCTTGCAGCAGTCTTAGAAGGAGTAAAGAAGATGGTCTTAAAAGAAGTTCCTACCCCTAAGATAGAAAAAGATGAGGTTCTCGTAAAGGTAAAGGCATGTGGCATATGTCAGACAGACTATTCTGCATATACGGGGAGAAGGACAAATTGGACACCACCATTGATATTAGGACATGAAATTTCAGGGATAATAGAAAAAGTGGGAGAAGAAGTTAAAAATTGGAAGCCTGGAGACGAAGTAATACTAAGCCCTGTTATTTCCTGTGGAGAATGTGATAATTGTAGGTTAGGACTTGGGCATTACTGTAGAAATGGAAAAGTTATAGGGGGAGAAGGGCAAAAGATTGTATTACCTGGTGGATTTGCAGAATATGTAGCTGCACCTACAAGTGTACTTTATAAAAAACCAGCCAATGCATCTTTTGAAGTTACTGCACTCTCAGAACCATTAGCAGGGTCTTATAAAGGAATGATAGAGTACTCAAACCTAAGATTAGGCGAAGATGTGGTAATTGTAGGGGCTGGAGCTATGGGACTTCTCATTTTAGAACTAGCAGTTGCGGGAGGAGCTGGGAGGATAATAGTTGTAGACATAGTAGATTATAGACTTAAAAAGGCAAGGGAACTCGGGGCTACTCATACTATAAATTCTAAAGAAGAGGATGTAAAAAAGAGGGTATATGAAATACTTCCAGATGGTCCTGATATAGTATTTGAAGCTGCTGGAGTATTAGAGGCGGCTCAAATAGTATTTGGACTCACAAGGAGAGGGACAAGAGTAAATATGTTTGGAGTTATTATCCCAGGATATATACAGGTATCCCCAGCAGAGATTCATTTTAATGAGACTAGAGTAGATGCATCATTCTCTGTAAATCCAAGGGTAATGACAAAGGCAATCAGTCTTATAGAAAAAGGCAAGGTAGATCCAGGGAAAATTGTAACTCATAGATTTCCACTAACAGAAATTAATGAGGCACTAAAAGTGATGGAGTCTCCAGAACGTATAAAAGTAGTAATAAATCCATAAAAAACAAAAGAGCCCCGAGGGGGCTCTTTTTTAGGGAGGTGGGTTATGAGAGGTTACCTTGATGTTGGTGTTTTTAAACAATTATTATTGTAAATGATAATTGTTAAGAAAAAATTAAGATAATATTAATATTTTGTTAAGGTTTTCATTAAGATTCGGAATCTATAAAAATACTTGATATTTGGATTATTATCTACTACTATTAAATGGGAGATGAATATGGCGGATAACAAAAAGTATGTAGAACTCATCTGGGCAGAAAAATACGATAAACTTGAAAAGGGGGAGAAGTTACCCATAGAAAAGCCAAATCTTCCTTTTCAAGTCGTGGAAACTATAAATAAACCAAGATTAAAGGATTTGGATGGTAGGCTACTTGACTCCTCAAAGTTTTATCCTGAAAGTGAATATCCAGAAAACTATCCGAAGGATTGGAAGAATCTTTTAATCTGGGAGACAATAAACTTGTAATGTCATCGCTGATAAAACAATGCTGGGCTGGAAAGATAAATCTTATCTACATTGACCCACCATTTTTTACAGGTGCAGATTTTACAGTAAGAACAAAGATTGGAGATGAAGAGATAGAAAAGGAGCCATCAATTATTGAGGAGCGGGCATATAAAGACACTTGGAGCGGTGGCATTGCTTCTTATCTCAAGTATATGTATGAGCGATTGGTTTTGATGAGAGAATTGCTGGCTGAAAATGGCTCTATATATGTGCATTTAGATTATAGAACATCTCACTACTTGAAAATTATAATGGATGAAATTTTCGGTTATGAAAATATGATAAACGAAATTATCTGGGGCTATACCGGACCCGTGCAAGAAAGAATCAGACTTTTACCAACCAAACACGACACGATTTTATGGTATGCTAAAAGTGAGAAATATCAGATATTCAAGGATAAAATAAGGGTTCCTTATAACAATCAAACAGTACAAAGATTTAAGTATAGGGGTCCTGGTGGATTTACAAGACCAGAAGGAACAGTTGACTTGCACGAAGCAGGGAAGATACCCCCTGATTGGTGGGGAGATATACCTTATCTAAACGCAGGTGCTGAATTAGTTGGTTTTCAAACACAGAAACCTGAAAGATTGTTGCAAAGACTTATTCTTTTATCTTCTCAAATCGGCGACATCGTTGCTGACTTCTTCTGTGGTTCAGGAACAACATTGGCGGTAGCAGAGAAACTTGGCAGACGTTGGATTGGCTCTGATTTATCCAAGTTTGCCATTCAGGTTACAAGAAAGAGATTATTGGATATTTATAATTCAAAGGATTTGCAGAATGAAGATAAGAAATATGGCAAGCCCGCAAGACCTTTTGAACTATGGAATATTGGAAACTACGAGACAGTTTATTGGCAGGAAAGACAGGATGAATACCTTTCATTTATGCTCAAACTTTATCAGGCACAGGCATTAACTGGATTCAGATATTTACACGGAAGGAAAGGAGACAGAGCGATTCATATTGGTCCTTTGAACGCCCCTGTTACGATGGAAGAAGTAGAAAAAGTAGTTATCGAATGCAGAGCTAACAATTTCAATAAAGCAGATATTTTAGGCTGGGAGTGGAGTTATGAAGTAAACGAACTTGCCAAAGAACTGGCAAAAAAGAATGGAGTTGATATAAAACTTATTCAGATACCATCTGTGAATGAGATTAAATCATCCCTTGTCGGTTTTGACCTAAATTTATTGAAAGTTCCAGATGAAACAGTAGAGAAAGAACTTTTAAAATATATTAAATTTGCTGAAGTTGCCTATTTAGAGATTGAGACAGATGTTAAAGACGGAGAGGTAACACTAAAAATTATAGACTTTCAGCTTCCACCAACCGCAGAACTTGCAGAAATAGCAAACAAAGTAAAGAATTCAAGAGAATTGATAGATTATTGGGCAGTTGACTGGGACTATAAAGGTGATACCTTCCACAATCAGTGGCAAAGCTTCAGGACAAAGAAGAATCCAAAAGTTGATTATGAGGCAAGGTATAGTTATCAAGAAAAGGGGGAATATCAAATAATGGTCAAGGTTGTGGATGTATTTGGCAATGATACAAATAAAGTGATAAAATTAAAAATAGGAGGCAAAAATGGAGAAAATAATTTTAAAAAATAAGCCATTAGTGGAGGCGATATTTGAACTCCGATGGCAGTTAAAAGAAATTCAACCTGGGGTAAAAGTTGATCCACATTATAAAATACTCATAGGAAGAGTATATGAAAAAATAAATAAAGAGTATCCTTATTACGAGCAATTACCTACTGCGACTATGCCGGATGAAATTTCTGGGTATATTGTCCAATACCGATTTAGGAAAGATAAAGATAGATGGCCTCTTGTTCAGATAGGACCTGGGATTATTACTTTAAATGATACCGAGGAGTATGAATGGGATGATTTTGAGAAAAGAATTTATGAACTTATTAATGTTTTATTTGAATTGTATCCAGATGCAGGAAACAATTTGAAAGTGGATTCATTAATATTAAGATACATCGATGCGATAGAATTTAACTACGAAAGGGACAACATACTTTCTTTTCTTAGAGAAAATATGAAAGTAAATATAAATATTAATAAAGAAATTTTTGTGGGAACAGGTATGGATGAACAACCTATAGATCTTGATTGCAGGTTTTCTTTTCCATCAACAAAGCCAGAAAGAGTAATTCATATGCGTATACTCAAGGGAAGGGTGAAAACTCTAGAAGCTCTAATATGGGAGACAGTAGTTAATTCAACAGGCGAAAGCGTTCCCCAAGAAAAAGGTAAAATTTTTGACTGGGTGAAATCCGCACATGAATTAACACATAAATGGTTTTTCAAAATAATTGAGGGAGAATTACTAAGGAGGTTTGAATAATGGAGCTAACAATCTCCTCACAGGAAACAAGTACTATTTTGACGTATCCTAACCTCATCGTTATAGATAACTCAACTATACTCGGATTAGAAAGAAGCGATATATTAGATGAATTTAAAGAAATCTATGAATTTTCAAATATAGAAGAAATTAGAAACTTTATTCTGCAGAATAGCTATTTGATAGATATTCTCAAGGAAGCTCCTCAACACATTTATAGAACTTTTGGAAGGGCTGTTAAGATTGAATTGGAACTTCACCATGACTTTGAAGAAGCATGGGATGAACTTTTTATAGTCATTAAATCCCCATATTCTGCAGAAAAAGCAGTGGAACTTGAAAGAAAATTCTTTGAAGAATGGTTTGTGCATAAAATGGATGATACGAAAGGCAAGCTTGACTTCACAGAGGAACCTCTATGAGCTTTGACTGGAAAGAATATGTGGAAGTAGCAGAAAAGCTTGCAAAAGAAGAGAATGAGGGTTATTTGAGGTCGGCAATAAGCAGAGCATATTATGGCGTTTTTTGTATATCGAGAAACAAAAAGAACTTAAAAGATTATAAAGAGGCAGATGTTCACTGGAAGGTTATAAACATATACAAAAATTCCCCTAAATCGAGGGATAAACTTGTTGGAAAATTCCTTAACGACCTTAGAAGATGCAGAAACGGAGCTGACTACGATGAAGATAAAGAGATTGATAAAGGCGAAGCAGAAAGAGCAATACATAGGGCAAAAGAAATTTTAAAAATGCTCGAGGAAAAATGAACCCCACCGAACTTTTACATCCATCTCAAAGGCAGTCAAGTAAGGCATATCTTGTTAATAAACTCCGCCAGTCAGTATTCAAATGGCGTAAGGATAGCTATCCCAACACCACAGAAACAACCCGCCGTTTATTGCAGTTCTGGTTTAATGAAGACCACTTAGTAAATACTGAGCCCTTTCAGTTTTGGTTCTGCCAAAGAGAAGCAATTGAAACTTTGATCTATG
>Ga0315282_10014135_pt1 | contig 11921 bp, 11 predicted proteins | sample YL17G07_20_MG_FD_203693 | JGI IMG/M metagenome (GOLD analysis project Ga0315282, IMG submission 203693) | Sediment microbial communities from Yellowstone Lake, YNP, Wyoming, USA - YL17G07_20 | ecosystem: Environmental > Aquatic > Freshwater > Lake > Sediment | place: USA: Wyoming | collected... | reverse complement strand
CAAGGAGAAGAAACATGCCCCCAGCAAGCAGCACCGCGACGAGCGCTCCCACGCGCATCGTCGTCCTTACACGCGTCTTCGACGCACCCCGTGACCTGGTCTTCCGTGTGTGGATCGAGCCCGAACACGTCGCGAAGTGGTGGGGACCGAACGGCTTTACGACCACGATTGACCGGATGGACGTCAGGCCGGGTGGCGTGTGGCAGTTCGTCATGCACGGCCCGGATGGGACCGACTACCAGAACAGGATCGTCTACGAAGAGATCGCGAGACCCGAGCACCTCGCGTACTCGCATGTGTCCTTCCCGGTGTTCCGCTCGACGGTGACCTTTGCCGAGGAACGCGGGAAGACACGGGTGACCATGCGAATGGTGTTCGAGTCGGCCACCGATTACGACGCCGCGGTCACGAAATTCGGCGCCATCGAAGGAGGCAGGCAGACGTTTGCGCGGCTGGCCGACCACCTGGCGCAAATCGCGGAACGTGTCTGTGTAGCGGCTTCAATCTGCGACGCCGGGCTCCATGGGCACGCATCCCTGGAGCCCGGAACCTTCCCGGCAGCTATAATCCCCCGACGCACTTGGCACCTGGCACTTGGCACCGCACTTCGCACCAAGCACGTAGCTCTCAGCACTCGTCCCTGACGGAGGTCACCATGCACCTCGACCGTCGAGCGTTCTTCCGCCTGTCCGGCGTCGCCGCCGGCGCATCCTGGCTGTCGTCGCGCATCGCCGAGGCCCGGCAGGCGCCCGCGGCCGGCCTTCCGCCCTCGATCCAGGCGCTGCGGCCGATGAAGGACGGCATCGCCCGGATCACAGACGCCGAGCGCAAGGCGCGCATCGAGAAGGCGCGCCGGTTGATGGTGGAGAACCGCATCGACGCCATCTTCCTCGAGTCGGGCACCAGCCTCTTCTATTTCACGGGCGTGCGCTGGGGCGCCAGCGAACGGATGTTCGGAGCGGTGCTGCCCGCGCGCGGCGAGGTCGCGTGGGTGTCGCCGAAGTTCGAGGAAGGCCGGGCGCGCGAGGTAATCCGGTTTGGCACCGACATGCGCACGTGGGAGGAAGACGAGGATCCAGGTCGCGTCGTCGCGCAGATCCTGAAGGACCGCGGCGTGGCGACGGGCCGCGTCGGCATGGAGGAACGCGTGCGCTTCTTCCTGTTCGACATGATCCGTAAGGCCGCGCCGGCGCTCGACTACGTCAGCGCCGACCCGGTCACGGTCGGGTGCCGGGTGATCAAGTCGCCGGCGGAAATCGCGTTGATGCAGCGCGCCAACGACATGACGGTGGCCGCCTACAAGGCGACGCTCGCCACGCTGCACGGGGGGATGACGAAGGCCGAGTTCGCTGCCAACGCCGCCGCCGCGCACCGGGCACTCGGCGCCGAGGGCGGCGGCATCGACGCCGGTTTCGGGGAGCTGACGGCGTCGCCCCACGGCAGCATCCTGCCCAGAACGCTGCGTGAAGGCGACGTGGTGCTGATGGACGGCGGCTGCGCGGTGGACGGGTACCGCTCGGACATCAGCCGGACGATCGTGTTCGGCGCGCCGACGGCGCGCCAGCGGAGCGTGTGGGAGGTCGAGAAGCGCGCGCAGGCCGCGGCATTTGCCGCTGCGCGCGTCGGCGTGACGTGCGAAGCGGTAGACGCCGCCGCCCGCAAGGTGATAACCGGGGCCGGCTTCGGCCCGGACTACAGGCTGCCCGGCCTTCCGCATCGCACGGGCCATGGCATCGGCCTGGACGGCCATGAGTGGACGTACCTGGTCCGCGGCAACCGGACACCCATCGCGGCCGGTATGTGTTTCACGAACGAGCCGATGATCGCGGTCCCCGGCGAGTTCGGCGTGCGGATCGAGGACGACATGTACATCACGGAGCAGGGCGCGAAGTTCTTCTCGCAGCCCAGCCCGTCGATCGCGCAGCCGTTCGTTTGAATGGAATGCCGCTCCGTCGGGCCGCGTGCTGCGCGTAATGGCCACGCCCGCACGTCACGCGCCGGCGCACCTGGATCGCGGCCCGGTGATCGGTTTCGTGCTGTCCTTCACTTCAGCGTTTGAGCCAACGATCAGTGGCGCGCCGTGCCCGGCAATGCGGGTCCGCTTCCGCTTCGCAACCTCGTTCCGCGCGGGCTTTCTGCTGTCATCCGTCGCATGGATGCAGGCGAACGGCTTGCCGCCATCGCCCGGCACTTTCACCTGGATGCCGTCTACGTCTTCGGCAGCCGCGCAGGGGAGGTCTCTGCGTCCGTGGCCCGCCGCGCGCCGCCGACCTGGCGCCCTTCGAGCGGGAACGGCGGGCCATCGTGCTGGGAGGCGGCCGATGAGCCCCGGCCGCGTGAGCGAGCGAATCGTCACGGCACGCGTCGGCTGGGTGCGCGAGATGATTGCGCGCATCCGTGCCCTGCCGCTCGACGATCTCTCCAGGCACGCACGGTGCGGGCTGCCGCGCACAGACCCTCAGATCGCTTCCTCCCGCCACCCGACCGTCGCCAGCCGTTCGTTGACCTCCCGGATGTCGAAGCGCTCCGGCTGGAAGTCCGGCCCGACCCACTGGCGCATCTCCTCGAACTCTTCGTGCGTAGGGTCGAACAGGATCTCGAGCATTCGCCCGTAGCCCTCCACGCCGCCGCAATCTTCGGGCGGGCACGCGCGGGCGCCGTCCACGCAGCGCGCCAGGTCGTGGAAATTGCGCTCGTCCACCTCCTCGATCTCGATGGTGTGCGTCCAGCTGTCGCCGAAGTCGTACTCGTAGACGAACCGCCGGATGCCGCGATCGACGACGTCGCCCAGGTGCACGATCCGGCTGCTGCGCGTGTAGGTCTCGTCGAGGTATTCGAGGTCGTACGGGATGCCGATTCGCTCGCGATCCAGTTCGAAGACGTGGAGGTGCGAACTGGTCCAGCCGAGCGCCGCCTGCAGGATCGCGTGAAGGCGTTCGAGCGTGACGGACGCGCGCACCACCACGCGGCGCCAGATGGGTGGTTCGATGCCGTCGAGCGTCACCGTGATCTGGCACACGCGGTCGTCGAGGTGCCCACCGATGCCCGGCTCGACCGATTCGGCGGCCACCGGATCGACGATGCGAATGGCGAAGATATCGTGCGCGCCGATCTCGGCAACGCGGTCGCCTTCACGGACGATCAGCCTTGGCCAGAAGGCCTCGACGATGTCCACCCGCCGGGAACGCGCCCACGGATCGGCGAGATCGGGCGGCGTGCCGATCACCACATCCACCGGCGACCACCGGCGCTCGGCCGCATCCACGATCCTGTAGAGATGCGGATCGCCCGCGATCGCCCACGACACCGCCAGCAGACACGGATCCTCTGGACGCGCGCGCACGCGGACGCCGCCGTGCAACCGGCCGTATTCGTAGAACGCGAACAGCGTGCGCGTCTCGTCTTCGATGCGCGCGTTCAGGGCCGGTCCGCCCTTGTCGGCCAGGCGCGTCCACTCGGCCGCGTTCGTCAGTCGCCGGCGCGCTCCCGTCGTGGCGCGGATGCAGGCGTCGAGCGTGACCGGAACGCTTTTCCTCTCGTCCGGGCGGTGCGTGCGGTCCACCGGGCGCAGCTCGGCCAGCCACCAGCGCTCGGGATCGAGGCCCAGCGCGCGCAGCGACGATCGCAGGTCCACGCCCGCCAGCAGGTCGTAGGACGCGAGCGCTGCTTCCAACTCCTCGTAGGTTCCGGGCTTCCCTTCGACTGCGCTCAGGGCAGGTAGCCCGGGGCCACCCGCGACCCGCAATCTCTCGATCGTGCGTGCCTGCGCGTCCACGACGGCGGCCCCGACGAGGTGGCCGTCCGTTCCCCGCGCGATGTGCACGAGCGCACGGCGCGCGGTGCGCGCCTCCTCCGCTTCGCGGTGCTTCCGTTCCCGGCGTTCCGCCCCTTCCGGCGATTTCTCCCAGGCCGCCGTCCGCCACTCATTCTCAGCCTCGATCCGCAGCCGCGCGAGAGCCATCTGCCTGATGGCGCGACGAAAGGCCGGGATGTCCTGCGATGCCGGGTTGATCCGCATCGCGCTGGAAGCATCGGCGAGCACCAGGTCTCTGCGCCAGCTCGCAACCGTCTCCTGGCGGATCGCGTACGCGTGGCGCGAGAGGTCGGCGAGCCTGGCGTTGATCTCGTCGAGCGTCAGCGGATGGCCGGCGGCCTCCAGGATCGCGGCGGCCTGTCGCATTGGTGAGCAGTTGCCGAACCCATGATCTCGAAACGCCGCGTCCACCTCCTCCGCCGACAGCGGCACGTCGTCTGGCGGCTGCGTGAACGCGGGAGGCGACGGCCGCGGGCGCCGGCGCTCCGGTTCCATGCGCGCCAGCACGTACCACCAGTCGCGGAACAGCAGGTCGAGCGCAAGGCGGCCGCCGGTGTCGTGCACGACGGGCGGCCGGCCGTGCCAGGCCATTTTCAGCCCCGCGCGAAGGTCGTCGCGGGCGAACCTGGGCGGGAGCGTCACCCGCTCGACGCGCGCGACGATCTCGTCGAAGGTCATCGGTCCGCCGCGCTCGAGCAGCGCGGCGACGATCAACTGGAACAGGCTCGTCTCGGGCTGCGCGGCCACGACATCGAGGTCTGGAACAGGAATGTGCAGCCGCGCGCAGTAGCGGTTGGAGGAGTCGTGCATAGGAACCGGGTTCACGGTTTCCGCAAGAGGACGATTCGGTTGCTATTGGTCCCCTTGCTGTTGTTGCTGACGCCCCAGCAGTTTGCAGTCTTGGTGAACCTCTGGGAATTGATGAGCACCAACACGGTCTCCAAACCGGCGGCCATGGCACACTTAATCACGGACTCCTCCAATCGCACGGTGCCCGCCCGGACCTCGCCCACTTCGAACGCCACGTGGCCGCCCACTTTCAGTACGCGGCGCAGTTCCGCGAACACCGCGGTCATCGCGGCCTCCCAGTCGCCAAGCCGCTTCAAGACAGTGAGCTCGATGTTCTTCGCGTCCATGCCGCAGAACCAGCACCGCAGCCAGTTGTCCGTCGCGTAGTCCACGACGTCGAGGAACGGCGGCGACGTCACCACCAGATCAACCGAGTCCGCCGGCAATCGGGACGGCCCGGCCGCCGGTCCGGTGAAGATTTGCGCTCGCTCCCTCGTCTTGGCCAACCGCGAAAGCACCCGGGCGTCACAGTCGGTCAGCAGGGCGCGGGTTTTCGCCAGAATCAGGTCCGGCACCTTCCTCCTGGGCGGCGTCTGGCCGCGGTCGTTGTTGATCTTCTTCTGGCTCTGAATGCTCACCGCCTGGTTGGGCGGGAGGCTGTAGACGGAGAAGAACCCCGCGGAGTGCCCAGTGAGCCGATTGACGGCGACCATGCGGATCCACCTGTCGGTCGCGTCGAGCGCTCGCGACTCAGCGCGGCCCAGCAAGTAGTGCCTCACCGCGTGAATCTCCGCGAGCGTCTGGGGATGGTAAAAGACGAGCAGGTCGTCCCAGGTCGTTCCGGAATCCGACCATGGGATCTCCTGCAGGCGCGCCGCCACCGCTCCTGCCGTCGGCGGCTGCAAGCGTGGCTCGACTAGCATCACGCTCAACGGATTGACATCGGAGCCGCACGGCACGCGGCCGAGAAGGGCGGCCTCGATCGGCGTTGTGCCCCTTCCCATGAACGGGTCATACACGACGTCCCCCGGCTCGGTCAGCCGTTCGATGAAGAATCGGGGGAGTTGAGGCTTGAAGCAGGCGCGATACGACACTTCGTGCAGACTGTGCGCGGCCCGCTGGCGGCTGGTCCAGAACTCGTTGACGAAGACCTCGACGGGCAACGCGCTGCCGTCATCGAGCGCCACCGTGGCTTCGGTCACGATTGTTGTCCTGGCCTGCCATCGGAAGTCGCGCAGTTCGTGGCGGAGATCGTCAAAGGCGTCATAGAGCAGCGGCAGGTCAGCAGTCATGTTCCTGGTTCTCGATCGCGGCTAAGAACGTGCAGGGCCACATGAGCCCGGGACGGCCGGCGCGTCAGCCCGCCGTCATGGAACGGCTGAGTGAGTGTACAGATTCAGCCAACTCCGGCCAAGCGAGGCAGACCGGACCTGCGTGACATTCGCCGACGATCGGCGAAAAGAGCTTGACTGTGCACTGGTTTCGTATTATTTTCGCCATGACATGAGTGACAGATCCGCGATCGAGTGGACCGACGCGACCTGGAACCCGGTGCGTGGTTGCTCGAAGCTGAGCGCCGGCTGCAAGTTCTGCTACGCCGAGGTCTTCGCAGAACGCTTTCGCGGCGTTCCGGGCCACCCGTTCGAGCAGGGGTTCGATCTGCGCCTTGTTCCGCAGAAGCTGAATGAACCAATCGGATGGCGGAAGCCGAGGCGGATCTTCGTCAACTCGATGAGTGACCTGTTTCACGAGGACATTCCCATCGACTATCTTGCTGCCATCGGCGACGTCATGCTCCGGGCAGATTGGCACGTCTACCAGGTGCTGACCAGGCGGCACGAGCGGATGCACGCTCTGCTGACGGGCCCGTTACGCTGGATGGCCCGTTTGCCTCACGTCTGGTTTGGCGTCAGCGTCGAGAACCGCAAGCACGGTCTGCCACGCCTTGCGGCGCTGCGTGAGACGCCCGCCAGCGTCCGCTTCGTGTCGATGGAGCCCGTGCTCGAGGACCTCGGCACCGTGGATCTCTCCGGCATTGACTGGGCGATCGTCGGCGGCGAGAGCGGCGCGCATGCTCGCCCGATGGCGCGCGATTGGGTCGTGGGGATTCGACAGCAGTGCCAGGCGCAAGGGGTCGCGTTCTTTTTCAAGCAGTGGGGCGGCGTACACAAGAAGGCCGCGGGCCGCATGCTCGATGGCCGCACGTACGACGAGTTCCCGATGGTCGCGTCGCAGGGTTTCACGGAGGCGTCGCGATGGCACGTTTCTCGGACCCAAACCCGGGCTACTGGCAGGTTCTACGTGCTTCGGTCAGAAGATCCGACCCAGCCGCTCCTCATGGAACCGGAACCGGACCTCACCCCGCTGCGCGGCTGGGTACTGAAGCGCGTGCGAGAACGACCACGGCGCTGGAGCGATCTCGACGACGAGCTACGGCCTGAGATCTGGCGAGCGCCACACCTGGGCGAAGTGATCCGAGCACTGAGGGTCGAACACGTAATTGTTGCAGAAGGCTATCAGGGGAAATTTTCGCGCAAGGCCAACCCCCTGCTGCGGCTGCGGGCAACCCAATGACGGCGGTTGGTCGGCCGCCCGGCGGCCACGAGAATCTGCCCAACAGATGCCGGAGGCGTGTCGCGTTGGATGCCGATCGATTTCGCCCACACCCCAAAGAGGGTGATCGCGCCCACCGTCTGGGGCGGGCAGCACTGGCCCTCGTCTCCGCACTCATGAGACGATGGCGAGCATGACTGGCCAGCAGGGCGCCCAGCGCTGGGTTTTCACGTCGCGTTTCCGGAGGCGCGCGTTCGGCTGGAAGTCGCGCCCTGCTGTCGAGCGCGTCGGCCAGGCGCTATCGGAAATCAGGCGTGTGGCGCGCACCGATTCGGCGCTCGCGGCCGAAGGTGCCGTCCTCTTCCTCGAACGCGTCGCGCCGGCGCTCGAGCAGGTGGACAGCTCGTCGGGTGCGATCGGCGCGGCCGTCAACAAGGCAATCCGGCAACTGGTGCCGATCATCGCGGCGGCGCCGGCCGACATCGTCACTCGCAACCGTTGGCTCGAGCGCTTGTGGGAGGCGTACCAGGAAGACGAGATTCCGTATCTGGATCGAGCGCCTGCTCTTCGACTTCGTAGAGGAAGGTGGCCCTCTCCTTCCGGGGAGCACGCAAGAGGAAATGCGCTCGTTCGAGTCCACCTGCCGGAAATTTCGCGGCTTCCTCGAACGTGCTTTGTTGGCTTCTGATTACCTCCGTCCAATCGAGCGCGAGAGCAACGGATAACCAAGCGCGCGCACAGCGCGTCTGAAGCTCGCTTCCGATTCCGCGGGCACGACGATGGTGCCGCTGTCGGTCAGCGTGCACAGGTGCCTGGTCCTGGTATCAGCGGCGAGGCGTGCCGCGACGTCCGGGTCTGCGCACTCGATCAGCAGGGCGTGGCCGCCAATCGAGAGCATCGCCGCTCGGCGTTCGAGATCGGCGAGAAACGCGGTTCAGAGGGACGGGCTCGTCGCGGCAGCCAAGCACCTCGCGGCGAGGTTCCGGCACGAACGTGCGGAGGCGCGTCGCCAGGTCGGCCGGGATGAACGGCGCGTCGGGTTCGGGGCTGGAGCTTGCCGGGTATCAGGAACAGGCCGACGAGCGTCGTGCCTTCGCGATTGCCTCGCCAGGAGGACCAGCCTGGTACCGATCCGTACTTGGCCTCGAACCGCGCGGAGTCGAAGGTGCAATCCCTGTCGTAGAGCGCCTCGGCCACGGCCGATTTTTCGAGGTCGGTGAGTCTCGCGAACAGGTCTTCGAGCCGGCGACTGGTAGCGTCACGGCCGAGGACAGCTGTGGCAATCGCGGCGGCCATGTGTGCCTTGCGCGTTGGCCCGGCAACGCCTGCGGCCTGGGCAAGCCGCCGCAGGGTCTCGCCGTTGTAGCGCTCCTCCAGCGCCGCGCGAAGCGTCGCCGGCCGGTCGCAGGGCGATGGTTGAAACACGTGCTCGACACGGTGGTTCTCGATAAGGACCTGCCGCACCATGGGCTCCAGCGCGGCGATCTCGGGGCGGTCGTGGAGGTGTATGAGCCGGACGCCCTCGATATCGAATTCGTGACCGCCTCGGGACGAACCGGCGCGCTCGTGACGGTGAGCCCTGATGACATTCGGCCGGTTGTCGAGAACGACCTGATCGGCGGGCCAGGACGCGACGTACCGCCCTGGCACTATGCCGGCGAAGTAAATCAGCGGAACCTGCTGAACCATCGCTAGTCGAAGGCCCCGGTTCTCATGGTGCTGAGGATCCGTGCCGCGATGGCAATACCGCAGCAACCCGTTGCTGTCGAGCGCGTCATCGTAAGGGCGCGGGCTGGTCAGCAACGATGGCAGCGGTCCTGATGCTCAAGGGAATTGCGGGAAGGATAGCAGGCTTGAAGATCCCTTGTGGACCAATGAGGGGACCCGCCGACCCTCGAAGACAAAGCCCTGGCCGAGCAGGCGCTTTGGGAGCGAGTCTCTTTCCGTCCTCATGTGTTCGCTGAGGAACGCGAACGCCGCCGCTCACCGGCGATGCAGGGATCGACGATGTGGAAGTACCGCTGCGCGACGCCGGACACTGGCGCGACTACTTCAAAGCGCATCCGGCCGGCGTGAGCAGCGAGGACTTTACCGAGTGGCGTTTCGACTTCGCGCAGGCTCCCGCATGGGTGCTCGTAAGGTCGCGGCCGGTAATCGAAGTGTCGTCACGCTCCTGAAAGACGCCGGAGCGATCGCCATCCGAGCGAGTTCGCCGCTCAGACACCAAACCAGGTGGTCAGAACGTTCTTCAGGCGAGTGAAGGCGGGATCCGTGCACCGTTCGACGCTCACAGTCCTGCCAATGTGTCCAAACATCGACGAAGACAACGGCTGATGCACGTGCTGCAGCGCCTGCTGCAACGCGTTCTTGGGGTCGGCTGGCTTCGGCTGCCCGATGGCCCACGCGCCTTTCTCCTCCAGCCACTGCCGGAGCGGTTGATCGGCCTCCCACCCCAACGCCCGCTGCACATGCGGCGAGTCACTCCAGACCCACGCCTCGATCTCCGGTGCAACAACCACCACCTCCGCCCAATCAGCCAGCCCGACGATGGCGAAGCGCCCGCGCACGTCCTCTTCGAGCCGCGCGACATCGTGAAACGGCGCGCCTTCCCAGTCACGGTCGAAGACGAGGAGGCCGTGCTCGTACGAGCCGTGAAAGCCGCGGAGGAATTCGTGGCCCTCGTTGTAGCAGCCTGGATCCCGCCTGGGGTGGACGAACCCGTCCCAATCGAGCGCCCGAATCCGCAGCGCCTCCGAACGCGATGAGAGCAAGCCGCGCAGAACGGCTTCGATGCACTTGTCCGCAGCCAGACAGACAAGGTCCTTCATCCCAGCACTCCGCTGGCGAAGAGCGTCCCGAGATCGGTTTCCCCTCTCCACTCCCGCAACCGCGGGTGTTTATCGCCCGGGACAACATCGGTTGCGCCGGACGCGTCTCGCCCGAAACACAGGACCTGGCTCAACGTCGCCAGACCGAGCACGACGGGCGAGTGCGTCGCGCACAGCACTTGCGCCGAATAAACGGAAGACAGCGACTCGAAGACGATTTCGACAGCACGCGGGTGAATGCCGTTCTCTGGTTCTTCGATCAGGTAGATGCCGTCCAGATCCGGTACATAGGCGAGCAGGGTCAAGGCAAGCAGGCGAAGGGTGCCGTCGGAAACGAGCCATGAGGGCACTTCCAGACCGTTCGCATATTTCAGGACCAGGTACCGATGCCGATCCTCCGCGCGCTCCCGCGTACCGATGGCCTCGAGATCGGGCAACGCCTCGCGAACGTGGTTCACCCACGCGCCCAGCCGGCCGGAGTCTGCGCGTTCGAGCTGCTCGACTACCCAGGGGACATTCGATCCATCCGGCTGGAAACGACGGCCGCGAATCGGCGGGCTCGGCACGCGCATGGACTCGCTGGAAAGCGCAAGGCGTTGCACCCCTTCAATGAGCAGCGCCTTGGCCCACGTGGCGACCGGGAACTTCGTTTCGTCCTCAGGAAGATTGGCAAGAGCGGACTTCGTCAGCCCGAGACGAAACGGGTTGTTCCATCCGGACGTCTCAGAGGCAAACGTCACGTTGGACGCATCCTCTCCACGCGAGATGATCTTGCGCCATCCTTGCGGCGTCTTCTTGCGCGGCAGGTGCACCAACGCCTCAGGCGGCGGTGGCGGCGCAGGAAACAAGAGGGATTCCACGTCCTGTCGTGAAGGCGCGCCGTTCGGCTTGAGCCACAGGTTCTCTACGAGAATCCCCCAGTCATCCGCGCCGTCTTGCGCACCGATCGCGACCTCGTACCGGCAAACCGCATGCGTCCCGTTCGGCAGCGCGGCGCGTCTCGCCTGCGGTATCGCCATCTCGACGGCCAGCTCGAACCGCTGACCCTCGCGCATCCAAACGAGCTGCGACGGGTCCGGCGCACGCTGGGGCACACCCTGCCGCGAATCGCCGAACACCGCTCCGTCGAGACCCAACCGAACCAGGTCTCCAAGGAACGCGACGACGTCCAGGAACGTAGACTTGCCGCTTGCATTCGGACCGACCAGCACCTGGAACCGTTCGATCGGCTGCGAGACGTAACGCAGCGCGCGGTATCGGAGGGCTTCTATGGCGGTGAGCATCGTCGTACCTGGACAGGGCAAGCCGTAACGGGGTGGAACGCCGCCGCAACCGGACCCTTACCCGGTTGACAGCGCCGCGAGCCATGATAGACCGACCGGACGCCCCCGCAAAGCCGCTCACTGCTCCACAGGACCTGCCCGAGGCTCGGTACCCGAATTCCCGGCCGTCCTTCAACACGAGCAGCGGGACCGTGGTCGATCCTTGTCCGAGTCGGCGAACCACCGTGAGGCCGCCAGGCAGCACGGCGTCCGTGTGGGCCTCGGTGGGATCGATCGCGGACTCGACCTGCTCGGGCAGCAGCTCCCGCTCCGCGAGTTCCAGGTGCTGGAGGAAGTCCCTCACGGAGTCGAGGGGTGTCGTCACCGCGGGCGCGGCACCATCTCTTCCAACTCGCGGCCCGCGCCGTTGATGGCGGACGAGAGGCGCAGGCCGTTCCCTTCGCGGAGACGTTCGGTGAGCGCGAGAAGCGAATCCGCGGGAGGCCGGCCGGTGAAGAGGAACCACGCCAGCGCGCCGAGCGAGAAGACGTCCAGGTGCTCGCCCGTGTCCGTGCCGCAGTGCGCCTCGGGTGCCATGTAGACGGTGCTGGCGTCCTCGACCAGCGCGTCCGGGTGGACCGTGGCGCTCACGGCGCCGCCGCCGTTCGCCGTGGC
>Ga0315282_10014134_pt1 | contig 11922 bp, 12 predicted proteins | sample YL17G07_20_MG_FD_203693 | JGI IMG/M metagenome (GOLD analysis project Ga0315282, IMG submission 203693) | Sediment microbial communities from Yellowstone Lake, YNP, Wyoming, USA - YL17G07_20 | ecosystem: Environmental > Aquatic > Freshwater > Lake > Sediment | place: USA: Wyoming | collected... | reverse complement strand
GCCTTCGCCGCGGCGCGAAGGAGGAGAAAATACTGGCGATGGCCGAAAAGGCGGAGCCTTTTCGCATAGCAGCGGGCGAAGCCCCAGCAAACGCCAGGATCGCTCGCTAATTCGGACTGCGCTGGGCTTGCCCTGCCCAACCTTGTGGACGTCTCTTCCAAGGTCGCAAATACATGGTAATGAAACTGAAAATTGGGAAGATCCGAGAGCCATCTTGGTGCTTTTACGGCAGTAATAAGTTCAACGTCGGCACAAAATGTCACTCAACTATCGTCCAATTGCACTAAATGTCTGTCTTTGTGCCAGCTATTTTGTCCATGTGTTGTTTGTTTTCATACATATAACGGCTTCGTTCGCTATATTTTTTTATTTTTGGGCACCCTTGCCGGACTTCTTCCAGGGCTTGGGCGAGCCGCCATGGACGACGAGGGCAGAAATCTTCCATTGGGGGGATGAGCACGGTGTTGCGATCGTCGCGAGCCATCAGCGCGGACAGATTCCGCTCAGTGTTTAATCTCTCCCTTGGCCGCGCATCGTTCCAGGCAACGTTCTCGTAGTGTTCCATCAACCGGCAGGGGCTCCACACTCCGCGGTTAATCTCGCGGGCCTTCTTCCAGCGTTTCTCAGTGTATGCCGGAGGGTCGCACTTGTCAAGAGGAAAGTGCCAGAATTCGAGCCTACAAATTGTCACTATCCTTCGGCGGGGATCAGACGTAGCGCCGGCGCGAGGATGGGCTGGCTAGATCGCGCCCAACGGAATGGTGACAGTTCCCACGCTTCCGGAAACCACACTCCGCACCACCACGCGTACCTCCGCCGCCTTCGGATCCCGCTCGAAGGGAAAGAACAACTGCAATCCCGTCGATTGGAGCTGGGTGTAATAATCTTCTTTAAGATTTAGTTGGACGGAGTGCTTGCGTCCGCTGTTCTCGGCTATATCTCCGCTGGCGGTGAGTTGGGCGACGACCACTTCCAGGTCTCCCTTCCAACGGTCACTGTTATGATCCAGCATGAGGTCGTTCACGTCCACCAGCAGATCAATCGTCAAGTTCTGGCCGTTTGGGCCTTCCTTCTGGACTCGTGCCAACAGGCCAATGGCGGAGGAATCCACCGGTGCCAGGGCAGCTTTCTCCAGCACCGCCTGGGAGTTTTCAGGAACCAGGGCCTGCGGCTCGGCGGTTGCCAGATAACCGCTGCGGTAGGTCAGCTTCACGCCCGGTTGCTTTACCCGCACCTTGAAGGTGTGGAACTGGCCATCCCATTTGTCCTGCGCGGGATAATACCCCAGCACGTAGACCAGCCTGGAATCGTCCACGGCGGAGCGAATGCCGAAGGCTAGGTCGTTCTGGTCATAATACGTGCGGCCGCCGGTCAACTGGGCCAGCAAGCGGCCGGAATCGTGAGCATCTTGCATGGCTTTGTTATTGCCGCCCCTGGCCATGGAGACGATAGGGGTGTAGCCACCAGAATCCAACATAGAACCAATGTCGATGTTATTTATACCCACCTGAAGGGCTCGAGTGTCCATCGGGTACAGGGCGACGTTGTACTTACTCAACACTTGACTGGCTTTCCGGACCCTCGGGGTCATGTCCGTACGGTCAGCGAACGGGTCATCTCTTGGGCCACTGATGACGATCAGAGGAAAACCTCTGGAAATCCAGATGAGGGTTTTTCTTCCGGGGACGCCGGCAAGGTGCTGGCCGATCGCCTCGAAGGTGCGAAGCGTGGTATCCACAGTCGGGACATTCAACAGCGCCGCCAGCTTGGCGTCACCAGCCCCGGGGTCGAGACGCGGATCGGGAGCCGTTAGGGAGGAGAGTTGCGGTCCACCGCCCCCATGGGGTTCCGGACTCAGCTTCTTCAAAGCACTTGTTAGCAGTGCGGAGTCATTGGTGAAATCCTGGATGACTCGCAGCCCTTTCCCCATGCTGTACAACGCCACCCGATCCTGAGGCTGAAGGTGTTGGAGGAACTTCGCCAATTGGCCACGCGCCATGGCAAGGTCGGAGGGAGACGTGTTCAGCCCATCCAAAAGGATGACGGTGGCAGAGATGGGAACGTTCGACTGAAAATTGAGGCGATTGCTAAAGATCCCCAGTGGCAGGGGCGCGAATGATGCACCCTTGGAGCCTGGCGCCACTTGGCCTTCCACGGAAAAAACACTGATGGTCTGCGGCCGGTCGTCCTCGAACAGCTCGAAGTCGTCCTTCGTCAAGCCCGGGACAGGTTGGTTCTTCTTGTCCTGTACGATTACGTCGACAGTAACAAGGCGCGTGGATACCTTGATTGCGGTTGTGGGCGCCGCTGTCTGCGGCGACGCTGTCGGGGCCGGAGCCTGAGCAGAGGCGGCGTGAAGAGTAATGACGAGCAGCGCGGCAATCCCCGTGACTTCGCGCGCCGAAATTCCGGTCATCCGGGAACCTAGCACATTCACCCCCTCCGACCGAGACGACCACGAGCCGGACTCATCGAGTCACCGAACCCAGCGGTGATCGGGCACAGACTATAATCTCTGAGACGATAGAGCCCCAGCAGATGGTTACAAGTTGGATGACAACAATGAAGAGTGTGGCGAGTTTTCACGTTGAACTTCTTCTTATGGCGCAATGCTCGTGAACAATTGCGACTACTTGTCGCAAATAATGAACCAAAACACTCCTTTGCAACCGCAAGATTCTTAGTCCTATTCTCATATTCGCGTCAATCCCGAAAAAAGTTCGCGGGTCGAAGGGAGGATTTTTCGTGATAAGCTGAAGAGCGTAGGATGCCTCCTATGGCCACCAAAACCTTACTGACCATCGAACAGTACAAGGCCCTGGAAGAACCCGCCGGCGTCCGGTACGAACTTGATCGAGGAGAACTTGTCGTGACTCCGTCTCCTGCGCCCCGGCACAATATTGTCTGCGGCGAACTTTACAGCCGGTTGAACATCTGGGTGAACGAACACAACCTGGGGCAAGTCATTTATGAAGTCGATGTGAGGCTTGCCGAGGCCACCGTCCGCAGGCCTGATATCATGTTCTTCTGCCGCGAGCGGATCGAAGACATTGATCTTGAGCAAGTGCCTTTGGTGGTTGTCCCCGACTTGGTCATTGAAGTCGTTTGCAAGTACGACCAGCCTGACGATCTGATGCTTAAAGTCCGCCAATACCTGCAAGCAGGCGTGCGGGCCGTTTGGCTTCTCTACCGAAAGACGCGGGAAGCATACCGCTATGCCCCAGAAGCCATCCAGCCGGCCGTCCTAAATGCCGAACGAGGGGGCAAGTTCGAGGAACCCGAACTGCTTCCGGGATTTTCCCTGCCCTTGTCTGAAATCCTCTCCTGACACGTCACCCCGCGATGGCGCCCGTAACCTTGAACACGATGGCGTAATTGCAGGGCTTCTGTGCGGGCATCATCACCTTGAGGCCCGAGCTGTCCTGCGACCAATCGAGCTTGCCGTCGAAGCCCAGGAGTTCGACATTCTGGATCTTGCCGACGCGCAACGCGGTGTTGGTGGCCAGAGGCCGGATAACGGCTTGGTATTCCGGCCAGCCCATCACGAAGGCATAAAGCGTGTCGCCCTTGGTGGTGAAGCGGACGTCCGCAGCGGTCAGATCCTTCCGCTTCGACTCGTTAAATGCCGCGGTATTCGCAGCCGCGTCCAACGCCGGCCCCTCGCCAAAAATCTTCCACGGCCGCGAGCCGTAAATCGCGTCGCTATTGACGCTCATCCATTTGGTGATCTCCGCGAGGACATTCAGTTCCTCCAGATCCAAAGTCCCGCGGGCCGGCAGGGGAAAATTCAGCATCAGGTTGCCGTTGCGGCTGACGATGTCCGCCAGCATGTCGATGATGGTCTTGGGGGTTTTATACTCTTGGCCGCGCTTGTAGTGCCATCCGCCGATGCAGGTATCCGTTTGCCAGGGGCGTGGCCAAATGTTGTTCACGATGCCGCGCTCGACGTCGAGCACGGCGATGCCTTGCTCGGCGTCTTCCACGCGCTTGCAGGTGTATACCGCCTCGGTTTTTCCGCCATTCTTCTTTGCACTCAGGTTGTAGAGGTGGGCGATGAGGTTCAGCCCATATTCCTCGAAGGGAAGGGGGCCATCGGTGTAAAGCAAATCCGGCTGGTACTTGTCGACGAGGTCCTTGATCCGCATGTACCAGTGGCGCCTCCACCACAAGGGGATGCCGGTTTCGCTCCAGTCCAGGCTCTTTCCCCAGACCTGGTCGGAATCGACATACAGGCTGTAGTTGTTGGGATCAGCGCCGTCGTAAGGCACTCCAGCGTAGGGACCCACTTCATCATGCCCGTGACTCACCGAAAACCACTTGTAGGTGATCCAGAGATGTTCGCTGACCGCAAACTTCAGTCCGGCGTCACGCGCCGCGCGGGCCCACATGCCGACGATGTCTTTCTTTGGTCCCTTGTTGGCGGCATTCCAGGGCTGATAAGTGGAATTCCACATGTCAAAGTTATCGTGATGCACGCCCATACTCATGAAGTATTTCGCGCCGGCCTTCTTGTACAAGCCGATGAGATAGGCGGGGTCGAACTGCTCTGCTTTCCAAAGTGGGATGGTGTCCTTGTAACCGAACTTGGAGGGATGCCCATAAGTCTCGAGGTGATAGATGTTCTGCTTTGATCCTTCCATGTACATGTTCCGGGCGTACCAATCACCGTATTCAATCGCCGATTGCGGGCCCCAATGCGCCCAGATGCCGAACTTGGCATCGCGAAACCATTCCGGGGCTTCGTACTTGCTCAGGGACGCGCGCGTTCCTTCAAAAGGTCCACGTTCAATCTCGATTCCGGGGGATGGTTCGTGTTGCGCAGCCCCGAGCTTCAATGCCGGGAGTGTTCCCGCAATCAGTTTGCAAGCGGTTCGTCTGGTTATCCTCATCGACATGGTTTCCCCCGCGGTAATATCCAAATGGCACGCCAGCCTGTCAAGGTGTGCAACCTTATCACGGTGGAACAAAACCGCGCAAGAAGAGGCACGCGAAGCGAGATTCGTAACCCTTTCACATGTTCGGGAACGCGCTGATGGGAACACAGAAACGCGTGGCACGAATGCGGCCGACTCTCTGGCGTCAATGCAACTTCAGAAAGCCTGAGAGACACTGAAATTGCATCGAACCGGTCCGTGCGATTCAGGAGGCGCTGAGCCCTTCGCTTTGGGGACGGCTGGAGCACCCTCGGAGGGCGTGGGTTCCGTCGGCGCGACGGCAGGTACCGTAGTTGCCTGCATGGACCATTGGGACGACTTAAGGTGACTTCGGCGAAGCATGACTTCCACATCACGCCAGAGTCTTGAGGCCTTGAGCGCCTCGACGTCAGTGTCCCTGGCACTCAGGGAGGCGCGCAACTCGAGATCCGACCGTTTGAGCAACATCGCGGCCAGTTCCGTGAGTTTGAGCCGATCCTGCCGAGCGAGTCCGCGTTGTGTGTCGGGTAACTCCAGAGCCATGGTGTAATCTGACGAATTCAACTCGACCACACCATGAAGCTCAACCGGTGAGGAGATTTTGGTTGAGAGCTGCGACGCGAGCAGCATTACTGTTTGCTGTTCTAACGGCTCCGGAGCGACCAGGCGGAGATTTAGGCCCACCGGGCTGCCGGCCCCCAGTAGGGCCTGGACAGACCCCATGCACCGAATCGGCGTCCCCCTGAGGGCCTCGGCAACCTGCTTCTGAAGGTAGGCGGTGATCTTTTCCTGGGTTGCCTTGAGGTCGAAGGTCTCCTGCTTCGGCCGGGTCTCGACAACTCCACCCGAAATGAAATCCTTGATGCGCGCCATCTGCTCAGCCGTGAGCCCGCCCTGCGCGACCAGGATCTGGTCCACCAGGAGTTGAGCGTTGGACCCGAAGCGCTTTCGCAACGCATCCTGCACGGCTTCGATGTCGGCGGTTCCGAAGTACTGCGTCGTGCGGACGGTGACGTTGACCTTGAAGCCCTCTCCCACCTGGGCATAGGACAGGTCGGCGACCGTCGAATGCCCGGTCTTGAACCCACGATTGACTACACCCTCAACGTCTGCCCGCAGGCTGATTTGGGTCACCGCTCTGCGCAGGGTCTGAACGAGGGGTACAGCCAGAATGACCAGGACCAGAGCGCTGACGGCCATCCGCTTGCGCAGCTTCGCCCTCCCCTCTTCGGTATCCCCGTGGGGAACGAACCCCATAAGCCGGAACACCACGGCGGCGCTGATCATGATGGACACCAAGTTGGTTACGAAAAGCAGGAAGCCTCCCCAGGCCATCGAGCCGTGGTGTGTGCTCAGAGAAAAGCCAACAACGGCCAGAGGCGGAATGACCGCCACAGCAATAGCAACCCCGGGGATGATCGTCATGCTTACTGGCCCGCCACGCAACGCCAGCGTGCCCGCCAACCCCGCCAGTACCGCCACGAGCAGGTCCAGCAGATTAGGATTAGTGCGCGCCAGAATCTCCGGCGTCACCTGCTTCAACGGAGTGAGCCATGCCACCAACCACGTGAGGGCAATCGCACCCCCAATACTCCACGCCAGCACGGAGGCGGCTCGCCGGCCGAGGCTCCAATCCCCTAGAACCAGCGCCAGCGCCCCTGCCAGGACAGGATTCATCAAGGGCGAGATGAGCATCGCCCCAATTATGACCGCCACGCTGTTCTGTAATAAGCCGAAAAGCGCAATCAAAGCCGCAAAGGCCAGCATCGCCACATATTCGAGGTCCAAATGGCTCGCATCCAGGACTGACTTGTAGAGCTCTTCCCGCGCGGACGCCGTCAGCTTCATCTCCAGTCGTTGCACGGTTGACCTCCTGCGGCTGTTTTGTCGTCGGGAGAATAAGTGACCTTCGCGAACTCGCCACGCAGGACACTTCGGGATGAGAATCGCACCCAAGGCACCAGCGGTCAAGCAGGATGTGGGGTGTTCCCTGGAACCGCCTCGGGCCGGATTCAAGATAGGCTTCCGGGATACCGGTAAGCAAAACCGCCCCTTCCCGTTTGCCGAGGCCGGTGCGGTTCACAATGGGTAACAGCAGCCTGACTCCCCCCCCTACCGGCACACCCAGTAGAGCGATACAATTCAACTCAACACGGTGTAGTCTGGCCATGGCAACAGCGCCGGCTGCCCGCGGCAGGAGTTTCTAACGTTGAACGACAGACCCGGTTCCGCCCTTTCCGACTCGGTACCCCGCCCGGCCTCTTGGCGTCTCTATAACTGGCCGGGCCTTGCCCGATCCTACGACATCTGGAGCGCCCTGACGGAATCTCGGGCCGCCGCACGCGCCCTCGAGGTGGCAGACTTTCAGCCGGGCGAGTCGGTGCTCGAAGTAGCGGTCGGCACGGGTGTCATGTTTTCCAAGCTTGCGCAGATCGGAGGCCTAAAGCATTGCGTCGGCATCGAGCCGGCCGAGGCGATGCTCTGCCGCGCCCTACGCAGGCTGGCCTCTCAACGGAAGGAACGTACATCGTTTTGCCGGGCTGATGCCCGCCAAACGCCTTTCACGCCTCAGTCCTTCGATGTCATCGTCAACTGCTACATGCTCGACCTGCTGCCTGAAAGCGACATTCAAGAGGTCTTGCGGGAGTTCCAGCGTATCCTGAAGCCCACCGGGCGCCTCGTGCTCTTGGTCATGGCGCGACAAAACTGGTTAATACAAGGCCTCTGGATGTCGGCCTATGCCCTTTCGCCAACTCTCGTCGGAGGCTGCCGACCTGTGTCTCTCTCCGGGTATCTGACCGCAGGAGGCTGGCGGACCGAGCGGGACGAGCAAATCTCGCAGAGCGGATTTCGCTCCCAACTGATCCTTGCAAAGGCGAGTTAAGATATTTCTCCCACCTATCCAGCGAGGCGGTTATACAGCCAAGCAACGACCGCACCGCCGACTCCGCCATCCACCAACCCATAGAGTGTCCCGACAATCACTTCGCCAAAACTGCGTGTCGCATGATAGCCAGGGTACACGGATGCCATGACTTGAAGGAAATCATGGCCATAGCTCGGCCAGATGAGATTAGCTAAGCCCGTCAGCAGCATGGCCAAACCTCCCCAAACCAAGGCTGAAACGATCGCAAAGGCTCGCACGTTGAGTTTCATCGTCGTCCCTCCGAAGATCCCCGTCCTACGGCGACAGGGAGTTTCAGGTCTAAGATCTCAGAGAAAATGCGCCTCGAAAGTATGACCTCCGTTGGTGCCTCACGTACCCCCCAGAAGGTGCAGAAATAGGGTTAGGTACCGCTTGGCGTTACTCGTAATCAGGAAATGCTCGCGAACGTGTTCGTGCCCTTGCTCCCCAAGCCTGGCAGCGATCGCCGGGTTGGAGAGTAGAAAGCGAATCTGGTAAGCCGTCCCTTCAACCGAGTGAGCGAGCAATCCCGTGTGCTTGTGAATCACCTGGGTGGGGATTCCACCGACCGCGGAAGCGACGACGGGTTTTTTCTTCCACAGTCCTTCCGTAACGGTCAGGCCGAAGCCCTCACGCAGGCTCTTTTGAATGATGATGGTCGAGCCGCGTTGCAGCGCGTTGATCTCTGTGTTGCTCCAAGGGGGCAGGTCGAGGATATGGATGTCGGCGTCACCCGCCGCGGCTTCCTGGACCTCGGCCAGAACCACCGCGCCCTCTGGGTCGTCACTCGCCCCGCCTCCGGCCAGAACCAACTGGCAGTCGACGTAGCGTTTCACAATTTGATAGGCGCGCACGACCCCCACGGGGTCTTTCAAGCGGTCGAATCGAGAAACCTGAGTCAAAATGGGGCGAGTGGGGTCGATATTGAACTGCTCCAGAATTCCTCGAACGAATTCCGGTTCGAGTTCGCGATTCTTCTCGGCGAGCGGATCAATGCAGGGATAGAACAGGTACTGAGGAATGGAGAGTTGCCGTGAAAACTCGGGGGAAGAAAATATGGCGCCGTCGTAACGGTTAACCCAGGGTTCCAGGAACTGCCACACCGTCGGGTTGGGCCTCGACAGGTCAATATGGCATCGCCAAATCCAATGTCCGGAATGATTGCGGCGAGCCTTGATGAGAGCAACGGGTTGTGGATCGTGGATAACCGTCAACTCACCCTCCATCTGCAGGCGAGCGAGGTTCTGTTCGTTGTAGGCGAGGAACACTTCAAAGCTCTCCGCCGGCATGTTATAGGGACCGCCATGAAGAGCATTGTGAAACGCTTTCGTCACCTCGAAGAAATCGTTTCCTCCGGTGATGACATCCCAACGGATGGCCAGGCCCAACTCCTGAAGAATCGGAACCAGGCGGGTCAGAATCTCCGCGACTCCCCCGCCCACCGCCGTCGAGTTGACCATTTGCACGGTGTGACCTTGAAGCGGAGCCGCCAGGGTTCGCAGTTCCGCCACTTCCGGCGCGCCGAGGACGGCGGTATAGTCGTCAAGATGAATCAGACGCGGGATGGGCATGCCGATGCTCATCGAGTCAACTCCTTGTCCACCAGGGTGAGAAGTTTCGCGCGGGCACTGTCGAGCGTGTTTGTGTAAATGTCCACGCGATTGATTTGCTGTGCCAGAGCCTCAAGGCCCAGACTGTTCTCCAGCCAGTTCGAAAAGTCGTTGGTCCGCAGGTGTAAGCGCAGGCGGGAGGCGATGAAATGGTAATGGAAGGACGCGTGGCTCAACTTTTCCAAGCCCGCGCGGAATTCCTCCGGAGTGCGGGCTTCCACGCCCAAAGGCAATGCCACTTCGATGGCCTCGCAGAAAAAGAAAGGCTCGAAAGCTTCTTGCCGAGCATAGGGAGGGTTGTTGGCGCAATACTCCGCCACCATCCGCAGGAGATCACTGCGAAGTTCGGCGAGGGAAAGATAGTCGCGGATGTCGAGACCAGCGAGGCGTTCAGCCAACTCCGGTCGGTTGCAGGCCGCGAGCACCCACTGAGCAAAGTCATTGGAGAAACCTTCCGTCAGAAAGTGGTGACGGCTGAGGCTCTGAAATGTGTGGTAAAAGACGGAGAGGTCGCTGGAACGTTCCAGGCCTTCCGCCAACTCCGCGAGGGTCATGGCCCTATGGTTGCCGATGCGCGTGATGTAAGACGCCGTGACGAATTGAAACGGATGTTCAGCAGCGATCATACGATTTCCGCCTCCAATTTCAGCAAGAACATCTTCAGCTCCTCCGGATTTCGCAAGAAAAAGCGGGCCTTCGTGCGACAATTCTCGCCCACGCGGATGGTCAGTCCACGGGGGAAAAGCTTGAAGGCCGACTCGTCAGTGGCGTCGTCGCCGACGAATATGGCGAGGGTGGGCTCGGGCAGCTTGGAGAGAAGCGCCGAGACCGCCGAACCCTTCCCGCTGATTTGGCGCGGAAGCAACTCCCACACTTTGTGCCCTCGTAGCAGGTGTATCTGCGGACCAAGAGTTCTAAGAACTTCCCCGACCATTGTCCGTGCCCGGCGCACGGCGCGCGGCGGGGCGCCACGGTAATGAACACCCAGGCCCAGGCCTTTGTCCTCCAACCGGATTTGAGGCGTGTTGGAAAGGCTTTGATCGAGTCGTCGCCGGGCGATCCGGAGCAGCCGCCGCTCTTCCGCCAGCGGGGGTACGTCGCGCCCTTCCCAGCCATGCAGCCCGAGCAGGTGAACGTCCGCCACCGGAACAAGCCTTCGAAGGTCGGTAAGGGGGCGGCCGCTAATCACATATACGCCGAGGCTCTTGTGCCTTGCCAGCCGGCGAAGAACTCTCCGCAAAGGCAGATCCAAAGGCTTTACGTCGCTGGGTCGTCTGCGAAGCGCCACCAAGGTGCCGTCGAAATCCATAAACAGCGCCAAGCGCTGGGCAGAATGGATCGCCGGGGCAACTTGCGGCCAGCAATCGAACAAATGGCGCGCCCCGCTGCGGCGGCCGACGGCACGCGGAGTCCGGCTCCAGGCTTTCAGGCCCTCGCCGCTCAAATGCATCGGGGAACTCGGCTTCCGTTTCGTTGACATAGCGTCTGCCTTTCGTTCTGGTGACACGAGCGCGTCACGCAGCTCACGGCTTTCCCCGGTAAAGCGACTTTCGTAGAACCCCCTGCGGGCCAGGACGTTGCCTTCGCCTTCCGGTCCACCCGGCCCCTCCCCTGGCGGCCCTTCCGGTCGACAGGGGGAAATAAAGTGGACCCCCCGGTGGGTTGCCCGCTGGCTAGAGGTGCCGCTTGGGATCGTCCACCTCAGACTGCGCCCTGGGGCGGAATTGCGACTGCAACAGGTCATGGGCGAGATCACGTGCGCCCAAGCCAATGGCAATCGCGGCAGCCGCTACCAACCCTCCAAACAAAATCGCGAAGGTGACGATAATCGTCGTGCGGCTGATTCCCACTTCGTCGAGTGCCGCAACGACCGTCAGCGCCATGACGAAAAACCTGGTTAACCCGGCGAGAAACCGGGCAGACGGCATCTGGGCGTTGACCGCCGCGATGAGAACGCTGCGACCCAGAAATCGGCTGATCAGCGCTCCCACCACGAGCACCAGGAGTGCCGCCAGCAGGTGGGGTAAGTAGAGGAAGATTCGTTCCACAAGGTTCCGCGTCAGGGGTGTCCCGAGCGCGTTCAGACCCGCCAGCAGCGCAGTCAGGATAATCAGACCCTGTACAATCTGACCTGCCAGATAGGAACTGGACCGTGCCAGGCCGGTGCGTTCCACCACCAGCCCCACGCCTAACCGATCACACAGCCGGTCGAAACGTAGAACCCGCAGGGCGCGATAGATGATTTCTTTGGCCATCCAGCCCAGAATCAAGCCCAATAGAACCAGGGCCAGTATTCCGATCAGACTCGAAAGGCTGGCGACGGCCTGTTGGCCAAGTTCTCGTAGGGGGCCCATGATGGCTCGTTCCCAAAATGTTTTCATGACGCTGACCTCTTTTCTCCGGGCTGAAGCGGCCACTGGTTGATCAAATAAGTCTTCAGTTGCTCAAAGACTAGGCAAAGTTTTTCGATGCGGTCTTCCACTTGAGCCGCGCT
>Ga0315282_10014133_pt1 | contig 11922 bp, 9 predicted proteins | sample YL17G07_20_MG_FD_203693 | JGI IMG/M metagenome (GOLD analysis project Ga0315282, IMG submission 203693) | Sediment microbial communities from Yellowstone Lake, YNP, Wyoming, USA - YL17G07_20 | ecosystem: Environmental > Aquatic > Freshwater > Lake > Sediment | place: USA: Wyoming | collected... | reverse complement strand
AACAACGGCTACGTCGAATCCGAGGTTATACACTCGCTGCTGATGTTATCGACCACTTACGATCAAAGGACTTCAAGAGACGGAAAGCCGCTTGAAAAAAAGTTTACACAGCTCTTCACATTAACTCATCTCGGGCATTCTCACCTCTTAAGGTAATTCTAATTCTTCTACTTTCCTGCCATCTCTATCTTCTTCCTTAGCTGCTTTACTGTATCACAAAACTTCTCATCGCTTCTTATTTGATCTTCTATGGTTTGATACGAGTGGATAACAGTGCTGTGATCGCGTCCACCAAAGTGCAGGCCAATGGTTTTCAAAGAGGAATTTGTGAGTTCTTTGGCAAGATACATGGCAATTTGCCGCGCATTTACTACTTCTTGTTTTCTTGTTTTTGCTCGGATAAGATCCTCTGGAATATCAAAGAATTCGCAGACTGACCTCTGGATACCCTCAATGGTGATGTGGTACTTGACGCTACCAACAACAGACTTGAGAACATCCTGCGCTAGCTCGAGATTGATTTGGCGGTTTTCAAGCGATGCTTTTGCCAACAGACCAATCAAGCAGCCCTCGAGCTCTCGGATGTTCGAGGTGACGTTTACAGCGATAAACTCAATGACATCTTGGGGGATATCAATCTTATCCTCTTCACTTTTCTTCCGGAGAATCGCGATGCGAGTTTCAAGATCTGGAGGTTGAATATCAGCAGTAAGACCCCATTGGAAGCGAGAGATCAGCCGCTCATCGAGTCCTTTGAGTTCCTTTGGAGGTTTGTCACTCGAAAGAACAATCTGTCGGCCAAGCTGATGAAGTGTATTGAAGGTGTGAAAAAAGCTGTCTTGCGTTTTCTCTTTACCGGCGAAGAACTGAATATCATCAACAATTAGTACATCCATACTACGATAGAAGTTAGAAAAGTCGTTGATGGTATCACGCTGAATCGAGTCAACGAAATCTACGGTGAATTTTTCACTTGAGACATAGATAGCGCGTTTCGCCTTGTGTTGCCGAAGGACATGATTGCCTATCGCTTGGATCAAATGCGTTTTCCCTAGACCGACGCCACCGTAAATAACAAGGGGATTAAAAGAGGTACCACCGGGATTATTTGCAACAGCAAGAGCCGCCGCTCGTGCCAGTTGATTGCTATCACCTTTGATAAAATTCTCAAATGTGTATCGGGGATGGAGAAAACTGTTGAACGAGGGAAAAGTGGTGCCTGCGAAGCCATATGTCTGACCAGGAGGAGCAGTCGGCGTTTCTCTCACTGGAGGCACAAACGAATAGGTCTCATCTACCCGCTCAAGGGGATGGGGTTGAAGCGTCTGATTGGACACAGGCATTGCGTTCGTTGAACCTCCAGCAGGATACGGTTTAGATGAGGAAACAGCCAAGGAGTCACCATCTGAGAATATAGAATGGGAAATCCTGACCTCTCGCCCCAAAACGTCAGCAAGCGTCTTCATAATTAAAGGGTAATAACGTTCTTCAAGCCATTCATAGAAAAATTGACTTGGCACCCGTATCTTCAACTCTCCGTCTGCTAACTCAAGTGGTACAATTGGCTCGAACCAAGTCATGAAGCTCTGTTTCGTAACTGACGACCTGATATGGGATAGACATTCATCCCAGATTTTCTTAAGATCCACTGTCGGGTTATTGTCCATTGCAGTAAATGGGCGGAAAAAGAAATGCACAGCGTAGGTGTTGTCTTTTGTGCAGGAAAGACGATCCAGTTTGAATTATCAACAACATCTTCACAGATTTTTCAACTCAAGGCAAAACTCTAAAATCAGTGAGTTAGAGATATTCAACAATTATTCACATAAAAGACAGAAGAATAAACCATTGATTTCAAAGATATTATAGAGAGAAGACAGGTATTTGTTAACATCTGTCGGTTCACAGAATTGGCGCTTGAATGGCGACGGATTAAGAGGGTAAGTGCAGGGAAGAAATTATGAACAAGTTATACACACTAAATAAGAAGCCGTACGGTTCTGGATTATACAAAGTTTTTGTTCTCGATGCAAGACAATTCGCGGAACGTAGAAGATACTGGATTGTATTTTTGAACACATTTCGGTATGTTAATTAACAGAAGAGAGGATTGTTCACGGCGGGTGAGCAACCCTCTTTTTGCACCGGATGAAATTGCAATCTACTGCTTGCCGAAGGAGTTGTTAGAATCATGAAACGGACATTTCAACCGAGCTGGAGAAAGAGGAAGAACACACACGGATTCCGTGCAAGGATGAAATCAAAAAGTGGTCGCAAGGTACTAAGCCGAAGACGAGCGAAAGGACGGCACGTATTGACGGTCAGCGATCAGTAGCTCTCCAACCCTAAGCTATGGGCTCCCGGTGGACAGCGCGCTAAAAGAGAAAGCTCGTCCTAGGTCTTGGCGATCATTAGGGAAGGTTGAGATCCTAAGAGGACACAAGACGTTTAGCGAGATTCTTGCAAAGGGCACGCGCTTTCAAGGAACCTACATCCGCAGTTACATCCTCCCAGTTGATTGGGAGTTCAATAGAGGAGTTCGAGTTCGAGTCGGTTTTGGCGTAAACCGGCAAGTGAAGTCTGCAGCAAATCGTAACCGGGTGCGTCGGCTGATGCGAGAAGCATATCGACTGAACAAGGAGAGGCTGGTTAGGTTTGCTCGTGAACGACAGAGGTATTTTTCAATTGTGTTTCTTTTCAAGGAAAACAAAGAGACAGACATTTCGAAGCTAGGACTCAGAGATATAGAAAAAGATATTCAGAGGTCGCTCGACACGGCGCTAACTACACGATGAGGTCGATCGCAGTTCTCAGCATACGACTGTACCAGCTTGTCATCTCTCCACTTTTGCCAGCGGACACCTGCAGGTTTTATCCATCCTGCTCAGCGTATTCGATTGAAGCATTTAAAAGGTACGGCTTCTTGAAAGGCCTTTTCCTTTCGCTCAAGCGCTTCAGTCGGTGTCACCCATTTAACCCTGGTGGGTACGATCCAGTTGAGTGAAAAACAAGTAGTGAATCTTCCACGGTTAGTATCGTTCTTGGCAACCATTGGATAAACAGACAACAATAGGTTTTATCCTAATCGCTTTGATTCTCCTTGTCTGGATGTGGATAAGTGCACCTCAGCCACCCAAGCGAGTTCCCTCTCCAACCGACACCTTGTCAGCGCAACGCGAGAAAACTCTGGACTCCTTGAGGGATCTTTCAGAGAAGACCAGACAACCGGAGGTAGCAATAGACACGCTCGGAACTTATTTCAGTCCTCTGAGTAGAGGAGCAGAGAAGATCCTAGCCATTGAGACTGACCTTTACAGAGCTGAGATTTCGACGAGAGGGGGAGCGATTCGAAAATGGGAGCTGAAGAAATTCGTTACGTGGGACAATTACCCCGTGCAGTTGGTCGATTTCGACAAGGGTGGGGACTTTAGTATTTTGTTCACTTCGTCCGACGGGAGACTCATTAACACAAGGTCACTGTATTTTGATGCAGACTACAAGAACTGGCAGAAGATTAGACTTTCCGGCAACGAGTCCTTCGTCGTCAACCTCGCGCTGAATGTGAACGACACAAGCCGGATTGTGGAGAGCATCCGTTTTGAAAATGGTCGTTATTGCTTTGACGTCAGTGTGCGGTTTGAGAAAATGCAGGCAATCGTCTCGAACTTCGAATATCAAATTCTCTGGCAAAACGGCCTGCGTCTCACCGAAGCGAACAGCAAGGACGAAGCCACTTTTGCGTCCGCCTACGCGGAAATCGGCGGTGAGCTTGTTGAGCTCAAGGCGCAAGCTTTCGATCGGGAAGAACAGAGAAGTCCATCAGGTTCGACGGATTGGGTAGCAACCAGGACAAAGTATTTTGCTGTAGCGCTCATTGCCGATAGTGCCAAAGCAACGGGTGCTTATCTTGCTGGTATCAGTCAGCATCTTGCCGATAATGGCATCAAGGAGAACTACTCGATTGCCCTGAAGGAGCCATTCAGAGGATCAAATCGAGAAGGGACAACTTGCACAGTGTTTCTTGGACCGCTCGATTTCTATCTTGTGAGAAGTTATGGGGTGGATCTGGAGCGAATAATGAGTTTCGGTCTAGAGTGGATCATCCGCCCTATATCGATTTACTTCATGCTGCCGCTGTTTAAATTCCTCCACAAGTTCATTCCAAACTATGGCATAGTGATCATCGTTTTCACGCTCATTATTCGCCTCCTTTTGTATCCGCTGACGCATAGTAGCATGAAATCGATGAAGAAGATGCAGGCGCTGCAACCAATGATGACAGATCTGAAGGAGAAATATAAGGAGGACCCCCAGCGGATGAACAAAGAAGTCATGAAGCTGTACAAGGAGTACGGAGTCAATCCAGCTAGCGGTTGTCTGTTGATGCTGCCACAAATGCCGATTCTCTACGCGCTTTGGATGGTTTTCCGAGGTGCGATCGAGCTGCGGCAGGCATCATTTGTGCTGTGGATCAAGGACCTATCAATACCAGACTCCATTGTTCATCTGCCATTTGCTATCCCGCTCTTTGGGATGACTCAGATAAGCGGTCTTGCACTCTTCATGGGAATAACCATGTTCATCCAGCAGAAGATGACGGTGAAAGACCCACGGCAGAAGACAATGGTGTGGATTCTCCCCGTTATGATGACGTTGTTATTTAATACACTTCCGTCAGGGTTAAATCTGTATTATTCGATTTTCAATCTTCTTGCTATCGGGCAACAGGTGTGGATCACGAAACACTCAGGTGGACAGATAGCACTTCGCAAGGCCGGTGAAAACAAGAAGAAAAAACCTCAGGGTGTTTTTAGCAGAATGAACCTGCCAAAGTTAAAACGATAGACTCGTAACTTAGGATTCACAAACTGCAAAGGCCTGGAGATGAATTTCTCTGGGCCTTTTCCTTTTCGGACTGGAGCACTAAGTGGATCTCTCTGACGCAACCGATTAAGGGGTTTCTGTCTGAGGGAATCGCTTCTATGTGACAGGCGTTGATTGATTCCTCAGGCGTTAGCCCATCTTTCGTTGAGTTGACCCAAACGGTAGAGTTCAACCAACAGATGATCACCAGAGAAACTGTTCAGGAGAGGACGGAGTTAGTGTGGGCGGAGCTTCGGGAGCGAATGGACGGAACTGAATAATCAGATTCTGTTGATTCTCACGGCAAAACTTTTTAACATTATGAGCCGCCATAAGAGTGAATTGCAGATTCCCAAAGAGGTCACCATGAAGTGGGAGGACGACACCATTGCAGCCATCGCCACACCTGTTGGAGAGGGGGGAATCTCTGTCATCCGTCTTAGCGGAAAGCGGGCATTTGATATTGCAGACAGAGTTTTTCGTGGAAAGACTACATTGAACGCTGCCCATTCGCATACTGCACACCTTGGGTATATCGTCGATCTGAACGCTAATCCGGTTGACGAAGTGGTCTCGACGGTATATAAATCTCCCCACTCGTATACAGCGGAGGACATTGTTGAGATCAGCTGTCACGGTGGTGTCCTTGTAACTCGGAGGGTTCTGGAGTCGGTACTAGAAGCTGGAGCGAGGATTGCGGAGCCAGGTGAGTTTACAAAACGCGCGTTTCTCAATGGACGGCTTGACCTGTCACAAGCAGAAGCCGTTGCTGATCTAATTCACTCACGTTCGGAGCTCTCACACAAGAGCTCTCTCCAGCAGCTTGCCGGGAAACTGTCCGAGACAGTGAAGAGAATGCGGGAGGAGTTGATCGACACTGCAGGGCTGCTCGAACTCGAGCTCGATTTCGCCGAGGAGGGCATAGAACTTACAAACAAGGAAGAGATCGCCGTTAGGATAGCAGCCGTAACTAGCGACCTCAGAAAGCTTGTTGAATCGTTCAGTGTTGGCAGACTCTATCGGGATGGTGTCAAGGTCGTTATCTTGGGAAGACCAAATGTTGGGAAATCGAGTCTTCTTAATGCCCTCCTGAACGAGAACCGAGCAATTGTGACTGATATCCCGGGAACCACACGAGATACGATTGAGGAAAACATTACTATCGACGGAGTCCTCTTCCGGCTTGTCGACACAGCCGGTCTTCGAGAAGCTGTTGATTTGGTTGAGCGGGAGGGTGTTCGCCGCACGGAAAGCCAGATAGCGACATCAGATCTGGTCTTGGTGGTTCTTGATTTATCACAACCAATTGATAATTATGAACTTGAGTTGATACGTTTGCTTCGCTTCAAGGTTGAGTCCTTTGACGAGAAGTGCATCGCAGTACTTAATAAGCTTGACCTAGCAAGAAATGGTGGGGGGAATTCATGCGTCTTCAGAGACTTGCTGGGGATTAGTCGAATCGTGAAGCTATCCGCTTTGACACACGAGGGGCTCGATACTTTCAAGAGGTTTCTGGTTGATGAGGTTATTAACAAGAAGCTCACAGGAAGTGATAGCGGTGTAACAGTCACAAATGCGAGGCATCAGGAGGCGCTGAAGAAGGCAATGGTTAGCCTTGAATTGGCGATGAAATCATTTGAGAATCAGCAAAGCTCAGAGTTCGTCTCTGTGGATCTGAGAGGTGCTCTCGATTCTCTAGGGGAAATAATCGGTGCTGTGACCTCAGAGGATATACTCAACAACATCTTCGCGAAATTCTGCATCGGCAAATGAGCACCAAAGGGAATATGATCAGTTTCACGTGGAACAATGCCACAACAAGGGTCCTGCACACGCAAGACATATGACTGCATTGTAGTTGGAGGTGGGCACGCTGGAATCGAAGCCGCTCTTGCCACATCTCGAATGGGTTGTTCTACCCTCCTTATGACGATGGATCGTCGATCTATAGGTAGGATGTCGTGCAATCCAGCAATAGGTGGAACTGCAAAAGGCCATTTGGTGCGCGAAATAGACGCTCTGGGTGGAGAGATGGGAAGAATAGCCGATGCCACAGGCATCCACTTTAGGATGCTAAACAAATCAAAAGGGCCAGCAGTTTGGTCCCCCCGTTGTCAGAGTGACCGCGAACTTTATTCAGATAACGCACGGAAAAGACTAGAAAGACAGGAAGCCCTTGACATTTCAGAGGATACAGTAGTTGATATAATCACACAGCCCAACGGGTTGCCTAGTCGATCCAAACTGTTCGGTGTGTCAACTGCGAAACCGGCTTTCCTAAGATGTGAGACGCTCATACTATGTACAGGAACCTTTCTTCGAGGGCTAATGCACACCGGTTTGAGGAACAGAATCGGTGGACGCTTCGCTGAGCCAGCAGCTGATGGCCTTACAGAGAACCTGGAAAAGCTGGGCTTTGTAAGTGGTAGATTGAAGACGGGCACTCCCCCTAGGGTCGACATCAATAGTATCGACTTCGAGGAAGTTGAGATTCAGTTCAGCGACGACCCTCCAAGGGCCTTCTCTTTTGATACTGAAGGAATTACACAACCTCTTATTCCTATGTATTTGACGTACACAAACGAAGACACGCACACAGCCTTGCGAAAGGGTTTTGATCGGTCACCCATGTTTACGGGGCTAATCAAAGGAGTTGGTCCAAGGTATTGCCCATCGATTGAAGATAAGATTGTTCGCTTTTCTGAGAGGGACCGTCATCACATTTTCCTGGAGCCCGAAGGGTACAACTCACACGTAGTTTATGTTAACGGGTTCTCTACAAGTCTGCCAGAAGATATTCAATTTCAAGGCCTTAGAACGATTCAAGGTCTCGAAAATGTGACCATGCTTCGGCCTGGTTATGCAGTTGAATATGACTTCTTTCCACCTCATCAGCTGAAACTGACCCTGGAAACGAAATTAGTTGATGGACTCTTCTTTGCTGGGCAAATCAACGGTACATCCGGGTACGAAGAAGCCGCGGCCCAGGGCATCATTGCAGGCATAAATGCTGCTCGAAAGGTACACGAAGAAGATCCTTTCATACTTAAGCGCTCTGAAGCTTACGTAGGTGTCTTGGTTGATGACTTGGTCAACAAGAGTACTGATGAACCATACCGCATGTTCACATCGAGAGCTGAGCATCGGTTACTGCTCAGGCAAGACAACGCAGACCGAAGGCTCATGAGATACGGGCGCAGGCTTAGGCTGGTTTCTGAAAGTGGTTTTGCCAAGCTCATGACAAAAGAGCGCCTAATCGAGCAGGGTCTAGCCTTCATCAGCGGCAGGAGCGTCAATCCTATGGAGGCAAATGCACACCTTGAGAAAATTGGCGAGTCGCGTTTGGAACAGCCCGAGAAGCTTGCCCAAATGCTCAAGCGCCCAGGTGTCTCGTTGTCGAGGCTATTTGAGCTTGAAACCTTTCGAGTCGAGCCATTTATTCAATTGTTGAGAGACTCCAGGCCAAGCCCAATGCACAGTGAGGTTCTTGAACAAATTGAAATAGAGATCAAGTATGAGGGCTACTTGCAGAGAGATCAGGAGCAGATCGAGCGCCGTGACAGGTACGAATCGTATCAAATTCCCGAGGACTTTGACTACAATCGTGTGAAGTCTCTTTCGACGGAGGGGAAAGAGAAGCTCCTGCGGGTTCAGCCAAGATCGATCGGTCAGGCATCCCGAATCAGCGGCGTTACGGCTTCTGACGTTTCTGTTCTCATGGTTTATCTGCGCGGATAAGCGAGCGTTTCACGTGGCACATTACATAGGATAAATAAAAACCGGATCTTATGCGACTTTAGTCCACTTCAAGAGCCTGCAGATCGGCGCGTGTTAGCTAAAGACTGTGGGGCAAGCTGGTTCCAGTCCGTTTGCCTCAAAAATACCCTAACGGTTGTCAACGCACAACTTGAGTTGCTCGAAAGATACGTTGGACTCCTTCTACAGTGGAACCGGAAGGTAAACCTCATCTCGAGGAAGGACGAACGGAACGTTTGGGAGCGCCACATCCTTCATTCCGTGTCATTGCTATTCAAGGTTTCAATCCCAACAGACGCGAGGGTAATGGATCTGGGTACAGGGGGTGGTCTTCCAGGAATTCCTATCAAGATCTTGATCCCAACATTGTCTCTCACCCTGGTTGATTCCATCAAAAAGAAAACCCAAGCAGTCGCAGATATCGTTCATCAACTCTCGCTTGCCAATGTTGTTGTGCAGTGTGGTCGGGCCGAGGACTTGGCGAAGAGAGAGGAATTTCGAAATCAGTTTGATTACGTTATAGCTAGAGGTATCGCAGACTTGAAGCAGCTCGTGGAGTGGAGCCATCCATTTCTCAAGTCGGAGAGGTACGAATTAACAGGTACAAGTGCCAGCGAACGCAAGATCTTCATCAGACCGCAGGCACTTGTTGCATTGAAGGGGGGAAATCTGGACAACGAGATAGAGTCTGCGAGAAAAGCAAAACACGTGGGCGAGATTCGTGTCATTGATCTTAGTGTAGAGGGCTTAGAGTTAGCGCATAATCCAGCCCGCAAAGCGGTGATGGTGCATTTTCAACAATCCTAAGCACATCATAAGTTGAGCGTGAAGACAATGGGAGCGAATGGAAAAAATGTGTTCATTGAGATCCAGGGCTTATCAACGGAACAACGCAATCGAAGGACCAGGAACATCGATGCGAAATCTGTCCGTGATATTCTAAACATCATCAATACGGAGGATAAGAAGGTTGCAACTGCTGTAGAGAAAGAGATTCCTCGCATTGCCCAAGCCGTTGAGCTCGTGGTTGATGCTTTGAAGCGTGGTGGGCGCTTGATCTATGTTGGTGCTGGGACAAGCGGCCGTCTCGGGATCCTCGATGCAACTGAATGCCCTCCAACATATGGCACCAATCCTGAGATGATTCTGGGTGTTATTGCAGGAGGGGAGCGGGCTGTCTTTCGCTCAATTGAAGGAGTTGAAGATAACGCGAAGGATGGTCGACGAGCCATGAGCAAGAAGCGCGTTACAGAGAAAGACGTCGTCTGTGGAATTGCTGCAAGCCGACGGACTCCGTTTGTTGTTGCAGCAATTCAGTGTGCAAGAGAGCACGGTGCAAAGACGATTTACATCACCACCAATCCACGGCGCGATTTTCAGCTTGATGTCGATGTGGCAATCTGTCCAGTGGTGGGTCCGGAAGTTATAATGGGTTCGACCCGAATGAAGTCCGGGACGGCTCAGAAACTTGTGCTGAACATGATTACAACTGCCTCGATGATCAGACTTGGTAAAGTCTACGAGAACATGATGATTGACCTGCAGATGAAAAGCCATAAGCTCCAGGAGCGCGCGAAGAGAGTTTTAATGATAGGCACAGGCGTTGATTACCTAGGCGCAGAAAAGGCGTTGAGGGCGGCAAGTGGGCACGTGAAAACTGCAATGGTAATGGTCAAAGCGAAAGTGAGTGCAAGAGAAGCGAGACAACGATTACAGGCAGCTGACGGATTCGTCCGAGTAGCGCTCGAAGGAAAGAGTATACGCGCCCGCTAACAGGATTGAACTAGACTTTCACCATTGATGAACTCACAGATCGTTCTCCAGACGGAGTTACCAGGCCTGAGATCTCCACGGAGAGGAAAAGTTCGTGACATCTACGAGCTTGGCGATCAATTGGTGATTGTCTCCACTGACCGGATATCTGCATTTGACTGGGTATTGCCAAACGGAATTCCCCACAAAGGGCAAATTCTGACTCAGTTGTCGGCCTTCTGGTTTCGGAAATTGTCGCATCTTGTAAGAAACCATCTCCTCACTTCTCGAGTGGATGAGTTTCCACAGGCACTTCACCAACATAGAGGAGTACTCGAGGGCCGTTCAATGGTGGTGAAGCGAGCGAAAGTTGTTCCTATCGAGTGTGTTGTACGAGGGTATCTTGCAGGCTCCGGTTGGAAGGAATACCAGAAGGCAGGAAGTGTTTGCGGGATAGCGTTACCAAAGGGACTTCGGCAGTGCTCCCCGCTTCCACGACCAATTTTCACACCGGCAACGAAGGAGAAAACCGGGCACGACCTGAATGTTTCGGAAGCGGAGGTGGCAGACCGAATTGGATCCAATCTCACAAAGAAGCTTCGAGATATCAGTCTGAAGATCTACACAGAAGCAGCGAACTACGCACTCGCCCATGGCATTATCATTGCAGACACGAAATTCGAGTTCGGGCTTGATGAAACTGAAACGATAATCTGGATCGACGAGGCACTGACGCCGGACTCTTCGCGATTCTGGCCGAAAGATCAGTATCAACCCGGTAGGGATCAACCATCATTTGACAAACAAGTTGTGAGGAATTATCTGGAGACGACGGGCTGGGATAAGCAATCTCCACCGCCACCTCTCCCCGATGACATTGTCCAGACAACGAGCGAGAAATATCTTGAGGTCGGCAAGCTGCTTACGGAAACCTAACTGATAAGAGCTCAAATGGTACGTCCCCCACTTCTTGATCCCGAAGTCTATCCACCCTTCGACGGGTTTCCCAAAGACGGAATAAAATTCCTCAAGCAATTGAAGACAAATAACAACCGCCAGTGGTTTCAGGTACACAAGGAAGAGTATGAGACGTTCGTTAAGCTTCCAATGCAATCGCTCATCGTAGCGCTCAGGGGAGAATTTGCAAAATTCGCTCCAGAGATTGATCTCCAGCCGAAGCGCTCGATGTTTCGGATTTATCGCGACATCCGCTTTAGTAAGAACAAAGCTCCATACAAAACGCACGTAGCGGCTGTGTTCCATCCGAGAGGTCACTGGCAAGAAGGTGCCGGGTACTATCTCCACATTGAACCAGGTGGGGTCTTTCTTGGGGGCGGTATTTACATGCCACCCAACGATATACTCCGTGATATCCGGCGAGCCATCGTGGAACGTTCAGAAGAGTTTCTCTCAATTGTAAACGAGAAATCATTTCGCCGACGTTTCGGGGAAATGGAGGGGGACAGGCTTCAACGAGTTCCTCAAGGGTTCGAGACCACCCATCCCATGGCAGAGTGGCTCAAGTACAAGTGGCTGTATGCTGGAGTTACG
>Ga0315282_10014132_pt1 | contig 11923 bp, 7 predicted proteins | sample YL17G07_20_MG_FD_203693 | JGI IMG/M metagenome (GOLD analysis project Ga0315282, IMG submission 203693) | Sediment microbial communities from Yellowstone Lake, YNP, Wyoming, USA - YL17G07_20 | ecosystem: Environmental > Aquatic > Freshwater > Lake > Sediment | place: USA: Wyoming | collected... | reverse complement strand
CCATGCAAACCACCAACCAAACCTATGATATCACCATACTGCTTCGCAACATTAAGAATTTCTTCAACACCTGGATGAGAACAACCAACAAGAACATACCAAGATATCGTTTGGGCCAACCTTCGTCGACATCCTTTCAAGGGCATCCGTGATATTCTGCTTCGTCGCGTTCTCGTTGAGAAGCAAGATGACATGGTCCTTATCCCAGTTTTTTGTCTGCATGAGCGCATCATACACCACGCTCAGCTTTGAGTCAGGTGCAGGAAACGGTCGTGGGAGGTCGTATTTCCGGTTCTCATACCGTGAACACGCACAAATCACCGCATAATACTCTGAATCATTGCCCAGAGCATGGCCAGGGATCTTCGTCTCTATAAGCCGGGGCGTCTGTCCAGTCGAAACACTTCCACAGGAGGATTGCACGCCAGCTCCGAAGAAGAGCAAGACGACTCCAAGAGCACACCCCTTCTTTATTCCACTGATACGTTTACCCCCATGATATTGTGATAAAGAATGACCTTAAATTTAAATATTCTCATAGGGATATGATTAGCAGAATACGGTTCGTCCCCTCTGTTTTTTTCGTTTTCGAGATACCGACTTCACCAGTAGCCTTTAAGTATAAGAACTCTATTACAGCAAAATCCCTTAGGATATTCATTGTGTAGTGATTAGTATGGCTAAAGCACGTGCACGGACCACGACCCGCAAGACCAAAGACAAGTGGAAGGCAAAGACGTGGTACCAGATCGCCGCTCCCTCCCTCTTCAACAACGTCCTCGTCGCCGAGACCCTCGCGGAGACACCCAGCTCCCTCATCGGGCGCATCACCCAGGTCTCACTGCAGGACCTCACCAACGACTTCCGCAAGTCCCACATCAAGCTGCTCTTCAAGGTCGACACGGTCGAGCAGACCACCGCGCACACCCTGTTCACAGGCCACGTGCTCACCTCAGATTATCTCCGACGCATGGTCCGCCGCCGCAAGTCCCGCGTGGACGGCACGTTCACCGTTGAGACCCGGGACGGCGCCATCCTGCACGTCAAGCCCTTCGCGATCACCGAGAAGCGCATCCAGAGCTCCCAGAAGAAGCTCATCCGCGAGGTCATGAAGGACACGATCAACAAGGAAGGCCATGCCAAGACCATGAACGCCTTCATCCGCGACTGCCTCGACGGCAAGATCGGCAGCGAGATCTACAAGCACTGCAAGATCTACTACCCGGTCAAACGCATCGAGATCAACAAGACCGAGGTCGAACGCCAACCAACCGTCGTCATCGAAGAAGAACAGCCCAAACCGCCAGAAGAGAAAGCACCCGCCGAGACCCCCGCCACACCCGAAACGCCCGCCCCGAAGGAGCCCACGCCGGCGGCACCCGAACTCCCCGCCGAGACTGCAGAGCCCGAGCTCGAAGCCCCAGAGCCAAAATCCACTGATGTCCCGGCCGAGGAGGAACTCCCCGCGGAAGAAGAGGGCGAGCCGAAGAAGAAAGCGAAAAAAGAGGCGAAAACCAAGGCCAAAAAAACAAAGAAAAAGGCAGAAGAAGAGCCACAAGCCTAGAAAAACAACGGCCTCCCCCCATATTTTTATATAGCATCAGGATTATAAGTGAGCCTAGAGCCTCTATGAGCCGAAAGGCCAGCCTCCTCACTCTCATTCTCCTTAGTTCCCTCATACTTGCCCCTGTCGGCCAGTGCTGCAAAGACCTCGTCGCCAGAGGCGACGCCACCGCCGGCGACTACACCCTCCTCCTCAAGATCCGCGACCCCAGCCGCCCCGGCCCCCAAGTCCTCGTCAAGATCCCCGCGGGCTACCAGTACACCTACCACGCCCCCTGGACCGGCAGACCCCTCCCCTTCACCGTCACCCACGCCTTCATCGGCGTCGCCAGCCAAAACGACACCCCACCAGACATCGTCAAGGCCGGCATGGCACTCACCGACGCCGGCATCGCCTACGGCGACGCGGACACCGGCTCCCACTGGACCAACCCCACCCAAAACGCCTGGGACGACTTCGACTGGCTCCGCTACGCATACCAGACCGCGGACACCACCCAAGAAGCCGCCCGCCTCCTCACCGACGCGACCACCCGCCTCCATGCCACCGCCGTCAGCGAGAACCTCTTCATCGCCGGACCCACCGACGCCACCCTCATCGAAGCCGACGCGATCCACACCCAGACCATCCCCATCACCGACCTCCTCGCCATGTCCAACTACCCCAAGGCCCTCTGGAAAACCCAATGGCTCAACACCCGCCCCCTCGCCACGAGCTTCAACCAGACCGCGGACGCCTGGCTCCACCGCGGCCAGACCCTGCGCCTCGGCTCCCTCTGCGGCATCCAGGTCACCAGCATCGGACCCGACTCCATCCAAGTCCGAGCCGTCCCCGCCCTCTACTTCCTCCTCCGCAACCACATCACCAGCCCCACCACCATCACCCTCAGTGACAGCGCCCTCGTCTCCAGCTACCACGTCACCCTAGAGAACCTGACCAGCGATCAGGCCGAGATCCGCCTCAGCTACAAGTTCGCGGACTGGGAGGCACTCCTTCTCGATAAAATGAACGCCCGGTATGGTACCATCACCGCCGAGGACTTCATGAACTGGTCTCGACTCCACACCCAAGACCTGCAGGGACTGCGCCCGATGTGCGAGGACGGCTACCCCGATGAAGGCGCCATGGTCTTCCAGATCCCCACCCACAACGCCTCCCTTCTCAGCAGTGCCTGGTTCTCCCCCAATCACGCCTGCACCAGCATCTACGTCCCCGTCCACGTCAGCGACACCGACATCGACTCCTTCTACACCACCCCCGAAGCCGCCAACCTCTCATACCATCTCCTCACCGCCTATGGCCACGGCAACCTCACGCCTATCTTCCACCAGACCGAACACATCTTCATCCAAGAAAACACCAGACTCGAAGCCCTCGCCCAGACCCTCCCCACCCATAACGCCACCCTCCTCCTCACCGCCCAAGACACCGGCGCCCAACACCAAGCCTTCCTCACAGAATACCTCTGGGACACCCTCGCCACCTACCATGGAGTGGACTACACCACCATCCGCCACGAGCTTGAAAACCTCTGGAACAGTACATACCTTGAAACCCTCACCCGCATGAACACCTCCGTCAACGTCCTCGACCAAGACTTCCCCTTTAACTACGAGATTGCATACATCGCCCTCAACATCGTCAACACCACGATCCACATCACTGCCTACCAAGGAATCACCATCCCTCAATCAATCTACGACCAATATCAACAAGCCGCCGAGGCCATCAGACACCTCGATTTCACGACCGGTCTCGCCCTCCTCCTCCAAACATACATCCAACTTCAAGAACTACAACAACCCTGATCCGGGCCCTCCCGGCGCAAAACGTATTTAAAAAGCCAACCCATTAACTCGCCTCGGGGGCACCGTTTATGGAAGAGCCACATATCGCAATCATCGGCTGCGGAGCCGGAGGAGGAACCGCCGCCCAGTTCGCCAGGAAAACCAACAGAAAAGCCACCATCACCATCTTCGAACAATCACCGTATGCCCAGTACTCTCGCTGCGGGCTGCCCTACGTCATCGCCGGTAAGATTCCCAGCGTCGATCACCTCATCGAATTCTCCCAGGACTGGTTCGCCAAAGAACACATCACCGTCCACCTCCAGACCACCGTCGAATCCATCGACCTGCCCGCCAAGACCCTCACCGCTGTCCATAAGGGAACACGGACCCAGCATCCCTTCGACCGTCTCATCCTCGCCACCGGCTCCCGACCCCAGATCCCCCCGATCCAGGGCATCCCCACGGATGGCCCCCTCCCCGCACGCGTCTTCTGTCTTCGATCCATCGACGACGCTCTGAAGATACAAGACACGATGCGCCAGGCGAAGCGCGCCTGCATCGTCGGCGCCGGCTTCATCGGCCTGGAGCTCTCCGAGGCCCTCACGGAAAAAGGCCTCACCGTCACCGTTGTCGAAGCACTCCCGCACATCCTGACCAACAGCCTGGACACCGACCTTGGCGACCAGGTCGCCGCTGCCTTTCCTAAGGCCGTCACGATCCTACCCAACCATTTTGTCACTAAAGTCTCGCCAACCTCAAAAGGCCTAACCGTTTTCACCAAGGACCGTGCGACGAATCAGGAATCCAGCTTTGACACCGACTTCGTCGTCCTGGCCACGGGGACGCGCCTGGAGGTCCATCTCGCTAAATCCCTCGGCTGCACCATTGGAGCCACAGGAGGGATTGTCGTCGACAGTCATGCTCGGACCTCTGTCCCCGATGTGTACGCGGTCGGGGATTGCACCGAGTACAAGGATTTCGTCACAGAGAAGCCGGTCTCCATCGGCCTGGGGAACCTCGCGGTCCGACAAGGCATCACTGCCGGTACCAACGCGGCCGGCGGCGAGTACGAGATGCACCGAGGCGTCCTGCTGTCCCGAACATCGACATTCTTCGACATCCAGATCGCGGCGGTGGGCCCCCTGTTCACCCCAGAGTATCCTCGGCCGCTTATCTTTGGGAAAATCACCGGCTCTTCGCTGCCCTCGTATTTCCCTGGAGGGACGCCGATCACGTTGAAAGTCGCAGCGGAGGAGGAGTCCGGGCGAATCGTTGCGGCGCAAGCGGTGGGCAGCAACGCCTCTCAGCGGATCAACGTGTATGCGGCCGCGATCCTGCGCGGTGCGACGGTGGATGAGCTGCAGAAGCTGGAGACGACGTACGCGCCGCCGATTGCGCCGACGCTGGATGTGATCACGCTGGCCTGCGATGTGGCGCAGTTGAAGCGTCTGCGGAAGAAGCGGGAACGATGAGGCTGTTGCATCTCGCGGACACGCATCTGGGGTACTCTGCGTACCGAAAAGTGACGGAGGAGGGGGTGAATCAGCGTGAGATGGATGTGTATGCGTCGTTTCGTCAGTGTATTGATTATGTGGTGAAGTCGAAGCCTGATCTGGTGGTTCATGCGGGGGATCTGTTCGACTCGGTGCGGCCGACGAATCGGGCGATCGGGGTGGCGGTGGAGCAGCTGCTGCGGTTGTCTGAGGCGAAGATCCCCGTTGTTATTGTCTCGGGGAATCATGAGACGCCGCGGCTGCGGGAGACGGGGAGTATCTTTACGGTGTTTGATCATCTCGATGCTGTCTGGCCGGTGTATCGGAATCGGTTTGAGACGGTGTGTCTGGATGTGCGGGGGAAGAAGGTGGCCGTGCATTGCATCCCGCAGTGTGTGGCGAGGGAGGGGTTTGAGCAGGATATCCTTTCGGTGGCGCCGTCTGTGGATGCGGATGTGAACGTGTTGGTGGCGCATGGGGCGGTGAAGGGGATCGCGGAGTTCCGGATGAACGAGTGCAACGAGCAGTTCTTACCGGTGAAGATGCTTGGTGAGCGGTTCGATTACATCGCGCTCGGCCATTATCATAAGTTCACGAGGCTGCAGGAGAACGCGTTTTATGCGGGGTCGACGGAGCGGTTCTCGTTTGCGGAGGCTGCGGATGAGAAGGGGATGCTTGAGGTAGGTTTTGGGAAACGGTTGACGACGAAGTTTATTCCATTGGAGACGCGGGCGATGGTGGACGCGCCGGTGATCGCGTGCGAGGGGAAGAGTCTGGAGGAGGTGCATCGGGAGGTCCGGGACGTGGTCCGGTCTCTTGATCCTGCAGGGAAGGTGGTGCGGGTGTCGCTTTCGGGTCTGCCGGTACATCTGGCGCGGGCGTTGGATGCGCGAGGGATTAGGGAGCTGTGTAAGAGTGCGGTGCATTTCGAGTTGAAGCTTGGGACGGAGAAGGCAGTGGAGGCGGTGGTGTCGTCGGGTCCGGGGTCGTCGCTTGCCGTGGAGTTCGAGCGGTTCCTGCAAGGGCAGGATCTTCAAGAAAAAGAGATCATCCTTACGTTGGGTCTGAAATATCTTCGGGCGGCGGGTGAAACCGAAGTCGAGGAGGAGGTGGTGGTGTGATCCTGAAGGCGCTGCGTTTGAGGAACTTCCGGCGGTTCGCGGATGTGTCCGTGGAGTTCCCGGATGGGGTGACCGGGGTCCTGGGGTTGAACGGGGTGGGGAAGTCGTCGGTGTTCGAGGCGATGGCTTGGGCGTTGTACGGTCCGGTGGCGTCGCGGACGTCGATTGATGAGATCAAGCGGCAGGGTGCGGCCGCGGGGGATCCGTGCCGGGTGGAGTTCGAGTTCGTGTTCGACGAGCATCTGTACCGGGTCGTCCGGGAGATGGTGGGGAAGCACTTGTCTTCGGCGGCGACGGTGACCGTCGATGGGAAGCTGGCGGCGAGTGGTGCGGATGCGGTGTCGCGGTTCGTGCAAGGGCGTCTGGGGATGGACTGTAAGTCGTTTTATACGTCGATCTTCGCGAAGCAAAAAGAGCTGAACGCGTTGTCGTCGATGAATCCGAGTGAGCGGCGTCCGTTGATCCTGCGGATGCTGGGGATCAGCCTGTTGGACGCGGTGGTCGCGCAGATTCGGGCTGATACGCGTGACCGGGAGAGGGGGATGGAGACGGTCTCCCGTGAGCTCGTCGATGAGTCCGGAGGGAAGGTCTTGGATCGTCTCCAGGTTCAGCGTCAGCAGATTGAGGAGCGGAAGGCGACGCTGCAGTTGCGGATCTCCGATGAGAATCAGGCGGTCAAGGACGCGGAGGGGAAGCATGCCGAGTCCGTGACGAAGTGTCAGGCCGCCAAGGCTGCGTATGAGGAGGGCTTGCGACAGCGCGAGGCGGTGGAGCAGCAGAAGCATGCGTTTGAGCGGTTACAGCGGTTAAAAGATGATGAGAAAACCCTGACCGGCCAGGTCGCTGATCGGCAGCAGAAACAGCAAGTGGCGGTCGGGCAGCTGTTGAAGTACAAAACGCTTGATCATGATATATCTGAAGTAGATCGCAGCGTGAAGGGAACTGCGGAGAAGAACGAGGAGCTCCTCAGGGCCATCGAACAGAAAAAGACGCTCATCAGACGGTGTGAACAGGACCAGCGGGAGGCAGAGAAGAAAAAGGCGGAGATCCGTCGGATCGGTCCTGACGCGAAATGCCCGACGTGCGAACGGGAGCTCGGCCGGCAGTACAGCACCCTCATCCAGCATTATGACGAGGTTATCAAGACCGCGGAGACGCAGATTGCCGACTACCGCAAGGAATCCGTTGCTCTTGAACGCGAGCAGAGTCTACTGGAAAAGCAGCGGCAGGCCCTGGAGAAGAAACTCCAGTACCTCCATACTCAGCGTCTTGGTGCGGAGGCAATCAAGACTACGATTCGGAACATCGAAATTGAGATTAAACGTGAGCAGCAGCGGCTTACTGCCTTGGCAACAGAGATTTCAGGCATAGGTGTAGTCTCCTACAGCGTGCGGGAACATGCGGCGGCCGTGAAGAAGGCCAAAGAAGCCTATGAGAAGTATCAGAAGACACTCGATGTGCAGAACGTCAACCGGGGTCTCCTGGAGAAGAGACGGCTTCAGCTCCAAAAATGTGAGGGAGAGGCAGGAGTCCTTGCAGAGCAGGAACGGGCCATCCAGGAACGCATTGCTCATCAGGAGTCGCTTCAGCGACAGCTGCAGGACATGACAGCGGAGAAGCAGCGGCTCTCCATGCTCGGGGAGGTCATGAGCGGATTTCGCACGCACCTCATCTCGCAGATCCGTCCGACCCTCTCCGCGTATGCCTCAGACCTCCTCAGTCAGCTCTCTGATGGGAAGTACACGGTGCTGGAGTTTGACGATGATTACAACATCTCCGTCTATGATAATGGTGAGGCGTTCGGCATCGAGCGGTTCTCCGGTGGCGAGGAGGATCTGGCGAACCTCTGCACTAGGCTGGCGATCTCGGAGATCATCACAGAGCGGGCGGGCAGCGACTTCAACTTCGTGGTGCTGGATGAGATCTTCGGCTCGCAGGACAGCGGCCGACGGCAGAACATCCTGAAGGCGCTCTCGGGGTTCTCCGCGAAGTTCCGGCAGATCTTCCTGATCACGCACATCGAGGACATCAAGAACTCGGTGGAGCACGTCATCTCGATTTCCGAGGGTGAGGATGGCGTCAGCACCTTGACCGTAGATTAAGAGAATAAAAAAAAGAGGTTGGGGGGAAGGAGCGAGTGGTCCTTCCTATTTATTTTCTGAAGTGGAGTCGGCGCTTGGGTCTGGGCTCAGGCTCCTCGGGCGTCTTCGGCGAGGCGGCGGGTGGCTCCACCTCGGTGAGCTCTGGCATCTCGACCATGGACGACGGCTTGCTCTGCCGCAGGGTCTCCACGGACGTGGAGAGCCGGGTGAAGAGGTCTTCGTTGGCGGAGAACCAGTCCTGCCATTTCATGACTTCGGATTTGAGCTCCTTGTTCTCCGACTCGGTCTCCTCGTAGAGGTGGAAGAGCTTGGTGAGCCGTTCCTTCTCCTTGTCGAGTTCGGCGGAGGTGTCCTCGAACTTGGCCTTGAAGCCGGCGAACTGTTCGAGTTCTTTGAGTTCGTTGACCTGGCGTTCGAGGCTGCGGATGACGTCGTCCTTGGTGGTGAGGTCGCTGCGCATGTGTTCGACGTTCTCTTCGAGCTGGCGGTGGATCGTGTCGAACTTGAGCGCCTGCTGCCGGAGGTCTTCGACCTGCTGGACGTCGCGCTCGCGTTCCTCGAGCTTATGGCTGAGGGTCTGGAGGCGTGAGGTGGCGTCGCGTTCGAAGGCCGTGTGGCGCTGTTGGACGTCGTGGAGCTGGGTCTCCAGCTCGGCGATGTGGCGTTCGCTGGCGGCGAGGTTCTCCTCCTGGCTCTTGTAGGCGTCCCAGAGTTTGACGAGGCGTTCTTTCTCCTTGTCGAGCTCTTGGCTGTAGCGGCGGGCGCCTTCAGCGGCCTCGTCGCGGCGGCGCTCGGCCTCGGAGATCTGCTCTTCGAAGGTCTGCATCATCGTGGTCATTTTGGTGATGCCGTCGACGGTGAGCATGCTTTGGACTCGGGAGAGCTCCTCCATTCCTTTGGAGAAGGAGGTCTTGATCGAGTCTATTTCTCCGGATGCCTGCTGTAAGCGTTCGATGAAGTTATCCTTAGGGGCTCTGATTTTGACATTCTCCTCAAATCTTTCATCCACCATTTTCACATGCCTTCCCATTCAGTTGTCTACTAGACCAGACAACTGGTTGTGGCTATTTAATTGTTATTATTATTTTGAACACAACTAATTAAAACGTCTTTGACTTTCAATGGTATTCCCTGCGTTTAGGACTGTATGCTGAGCTGCCCTAATCGTGGTTATTGCATTGGGCGTGGTTGATATTGTCTGTTCAAATGCTGACGATGACGGGTAAACCAAGGGACCAGACACTTGTCGTTCCGTGTTCATCTCGTGCCTGTACCTTGACGACATACGTCCCTGCTTTAGCCCAGGAGTGCAACTTGCTGAGTTTTTGCCCAGAATTCACAAGAGACGTCCACGCACTGTACTCATGAGAACCAGAGGCATTCCAATCAAACCGGTACTGTATTTGATCGCCATCAGGATCAGTCGCATTCGCCCAGAACGTACCTTGTTGACCGGTGAGTAGTGTTGTTGGTCCTGTCGGTTTATTTGGCTTGTTCGGAGGGTGATTTACCGAGATGATGACGGTTAAACCAAGGGACCAGACACTCGCCGTTCCGTGTTCATCTCGTGCCTGTACCTTGACGACATACGTCCCTGCTTTAGCCCAGGAGTGCAACTTGCTGAGTTTTTGCCCAGAATTCACAAGAGACGTCCACGCACTGTACTCATGAGAACCAGAGGCATTCCAATCAAACCGGTACTGTATTTGATCGCCATCAGGATCGGTCGCATTCGCCCAGTACGTGCCTTGTTGACCGACAAGTAATGCAGTTGGACCTGATGGTTTATTTGGCCTGTTTGGCGGGTGATTTGGTGATATGGTGGTAAATACCCATACTGGTCCTGCGGTTGACATCTCGTGGTTGTCCCACGCGATGATCTTCCAGTAATAGGTAGTGAGGTAGTTCATGGTGCCGGGGTCGTAGGTGGTTGTGGATTGGTTGGTTGAGACTTTAGGTGGTGTTGTTGAGGCTCCAAAGTAGACATCGTACGTGACTATGTCACTTGGATCAGGGTCTCCCCCGATCCAACTCAGATCAGTTGTGAGAGAGACTCCTGTTGCATTATTCAGAGGAGTAGGACTGCTGGGTGAGTATGGTGGTTGATTTTCATGTACTTTTGTGAACACGTACGCAGACCCAGAATTAGTTCCCTTGTCATCATCCCAAATGGCTCCGATAAGTGCGGTGTCACCATCAAGGGAAGCAGAATAGCCAAACTCGTCCTGTGCTGCGCCGTCTGAGGCGAGCAGCTTCTGTTTCTGCGTCCAGGTGGTGCCAGTGCGGGCGAATACATACGCCGATCCCATGGAATTATCATCACCGGCTGCTCCGATGAGAGCGGTGTTGCCAGAAAGAGAAACAGAAGAGCTAAAAACATCCCCTGTTGCACCGTCTGAAGCGAGCAGCTTCTGCTGCAGTGTCCACGTGGTGTAAGTGCGGGTGAACACGTACGCAGAACCCTGAACACCATCATCACAAGCGGCTCCGATGAGTGCTGTGTCACCATCAAGGGAAACAAAGCGGCCAAACCAGTCCCCTGCTGCGCCGTCAGAGGCGAGCAGCTTCTGCTGCTGTGTCCAAGTGGTGCCAGTGCGGGCGAACACATACGCGGAACCAGAATTGTTTCCCATGTCATCATCCCAAAAGGCTCCGATAAGGGCGGTGTCACCCGAAAGAGAAACAGAAACCCCAAACCAGTCCCCTGCTGCGCCGTCAGAGGCGAGCAGCTTCTGCTGCAGTGTCCAAGTGATGCCAGTGCGGGTAAACACAAACGCGGAACCAGAATCAATTCCCTTGTCATCATCCAACCTTGCTCCGATGAGCGCGGTGTCACCATCAAGAGAAACAGAACAGCCAAATTGGCTCACTACTCTGGCGGCTGAGGGGACCAGCTTTTGCTGCTGGGTCCAGCTGGAACCAGTGCGGGTGAACACGTACGCCGACCCCTTGCCACTATCACCATTGATTGCTCCGATGAGCGCAGTGTCCCCGGAGAGAGAAACAGAATCGCCAAAAGCATCCCCTGTAGCGCCGTCTGAAGCGAGCAGCTTTGCCTGGAAAGTCCAGGTGGTGCCAGTGCGGGTGAACACGTACGCCGACCCCTTGTAGCTATCATCACCGCTTGCTCCGATGAGGACGGTGTCACCCGAAAGTGAAATAGAACCGCCAAAATAATCCCCTGCTGCGCCGTCTGAGGCGAGCAGCTTTTGCATCTCAGTCCAGTTCACTGTCCCTACTCTAAATGTGTACCACTGTCGTGTATACAGACCACTGCCAGTTGGATCAGTCGCATTCACCCAGACCGTATACGTCGTTGAATAGGCTAACCCAGTCAACGATACTGATTTGGTCCCATTCGATGCACCAGTCCCGCTATTTGTCTGGCCGTTGCTGCATTGGATGGTCCAAGAGAACTGATCACCTTCAGGATCATTGATTGGTATACTCCAGGTTAGACTGAGAGGATTATTGGTTGATTCGTTGGCTGGGGTAGGTGCCCCAAAGACCGGTGGTTGATTGGGGGAGGGTCCAAAACAATACACCTTTCCATCCCATGATCCGATGTAGACTTTTCCGTCAGCAACCGCAGGAGAAGATAAATATATTAAATGGCCTGTGGTGTAGTTCCATACTTGCGCGCCAGTTGCGGCATTTAGACAATACACTCTATGATCTTCTGATCCGACATAGACTTTCCCATTGGCAACCGCGGGAGAAGAAACCACACCTGCGCCTGTGGTATAGTTCCATACCTTGGCGCCGGTCGACGCATCCAAGCAATATACATTCCCATCATCGGATCCTATGTAGACTTTTCCGTCGGCAACCGCAGGAGAAGAAAAAACATAGT
>Ga0315282_10014131_pt1 | contig 11923 bp, 17 predicted proteins | sample YL17G07_20_MG_FD_203693 | JGI IMG/M metagenome (GOLD analysis project Ga0315282, IMG submission 203693) | Sediment microbial communities from Yellowstone Lake, YNP, Wyoming, USA - YL17G07_20 | ecosystem: Environmental > Aquatic > Freshwater > Lake > Sediment | place: USA: Wyoming | collected... | reverse complement strand
GCTATAAGAATTTCTCTAATTTCATTGATCTCTCTAAGGGTATAATTCTTGCCACGGTATCTGATCCATTCTTCCATACCCTCTCTTTAACACATGGAAACTTGGAACGCAAGTCCTTTTTTTGATTCTTCAAAACAGGGGATTCCCCCGCTTCAGGGGACGGAAAGGGGGGACGTCCATAAAATTATAAGTTGACATGGCGGTCAGGGTTTGATAGAGTGTTTTCATGCCGCGGAGAGCAAGGATCGATTATCCTGGTGGAGCCCACCACCTAATCGTCCGAGGGATCGAACGTCAAACAACATGGTGTCAGGCATTGGTAATAAGGTATTAGAAAGAAACCTTTAAGATATTTGCGATAGCGACAAAAGAAGATTTAAAGATTGGGCTGCTTGAAAGAATTCCCACAGATTCCATCCACTCTCATACAGTAAATGTAAAAAGGATTAGGTAAATTCATAAAAAATCAAGGCTGAATATCCCGAGCGGAAGGGGAAATCTTCTTCAAGAATCATTTGTAACTGGAGTGTTTTTGAAAAACAAAATTGGACAGATAGAGATAATAATGATAAAATAATTCTTAAAGTAGACCGCTCACCTTGTTAAAGGTGCGGAGCAAAACGGAGGTAGAAAATGCAGAAAATACTGTCAGCTGAATTAAAAAGAATAAGCAAGGATAAGGTTAGATTTGAAATTACAAAAGATAATTATGAAGCTTTTTGTAATGCTGTAGGGCTTTATAGAAAAGAATTTATGGAGTTTTTAAAGAAGTCTGAGGCAAACCATAGGGCAGGCCGTATTACCAGGAGAAAATCACTTCTGGAGATTATTGAAAAAGTATGATTGAAATCTATACTACTGCCACTTTTGATGAGCTTTTCCTAAGGCTTCCAAAAAAAATTCAGATTAAGACAGATAAAAAAACAATACTATTTAGACAAAATCCTTTTAATCCGATTCTAAGAACTGAGAAACTTCATCCAAAAGGACATGATGTATGGAGCTTTAGGGTGGATATCAATTATAGAATTGTATTCAAATTCACAGGAAAGGATTCAGTGGAATTTCGCTTCATAGGGCATCACAATGATATATACGATTACAATATATTTGGATAAGTTTTCTCATCTTTGAGATATTTGCGATAGCGACAAAAGAGGATTTGAAAATCGGATTTCTTGAAAGAATTCCCCCAGATTCCATCCACTCTAATATAATAAATATCCGAAGGATTAAATAATTGAAATGTTCAATATAGATCTCATATCGTTTCGTAATTTGCGAATTATCTCAACACAAACTTTAGTATCCTCTTGATTCGCAACTTTTCCAGGATAGCGATATTCCGTTGCGTAGGGAGTCAATTCTGCTAACTCAGCTCTATATTTTTCGAGCTCTGGCGCTTTAGAAATTACCAGATCGAGTAAAGATTCTAATGCATGTAACCATGGTGGCTCCAAACCCTGTTTTGTAATTAAAGCCTTGAGATATTTTTCAGCACATTGCTGGGCATGGAAACATATTGAATTGGCAAATCCAGACGGGGAGTGATTATATAACTCCTCCATTGTTCTATAATCTTCCTCCGCTTTAGCCAACCATTCGTTAACTAACTTGTCGCTCATACAACACTCGGCCTTTTGTTAAAATTCTTTTAATAAAATAATCCCCAATTTCGATTCTCTGTGCGATTTCATCTGGAGTCCTCACGAGAATATCCATAGGGATATATCGAGGTTTGGAAAACAATGAAATTTTTGCGGCGACTCGTGACGAAGGTTCCCTGTAATTCATAATTACAAGAATATCGATATCACTCCAATCTTTAGGCTTGCCCCAAACTTGTGAACCAAATAGAATAATTTTTTCAGGACAGAAATTTTCGACTATTTTTGCTACTACCTCAGATATGATCAAATCTGTAATTTGAGGAGGTTTTATCTTTTGGAGTGCCATTTTTATTTTTTAATCCACCCAACTGGAGATTACTGAAGACTTTAGGGAATAAATTAATGTATTTCTAAACCCCTATAAAAGTACCATACTCTTTTAAAAATTGTCTGATGTCCTGAAGATTGGTCTGAATAATCCTGTACAGTTCCGCATCATCAACATCCCAATAGATATGAACCAATCTGTTTCTAAACCTCACCATTTGTATTAGAGAGCTAGTGAACCTCTCATCAAAGGCCCCCCCTTCCTTCATGACCATGAAGGTATCGGTGTAGTCCTCTGGTGTCCTGAAACCATTCTTTGAAATGACATGATTACAAAGGTCAACCGCTCCTTCGATGGCAACGATCAAGTTATATTTTGCGCTCCCTATTTTATGTGGATCTGCAATAAACTCGGCCTTGGTAAGTTTCTGGAGATCCTCCAGCCTTTCAAGAGCGGTTAATATTTCAGAGGTAATCTTTCTTACTTTATCCGAGTTATATTCCATGTCCCAACGTCTCTTTTAAATACATTTTGCGGAATGGAGAAAAGTCGAAATAATTACTAAGAGTTGCCTCCTCAAAATCAGTACGGGCATCGTCATCAACCACAACAATAGGTTTTCCAGACTTAATGACGTTATATCTGAAAGAAAGAGGAGCGTTGTTTAGAATTCTTACATCTACCAAGTAATTTTTAATGATGTTACCGAGTTCCGTTTCAAGTTCAAGCTCAACATGGAGTGGAGTGGAAGGGATTTGCTTTAAGTAAACAGCGATATCTATATCTCTAAATTTATCAGCCATCACAAAAGAGCCATACACATAGGCAAATAAAAGATTCGGCCTCTTTTCAAGAGAGTATCTTAATCTTTCCATGACAATTTTTTTATCAGATTCGGATATTTGGAAATATATGTTCTTCATAATAGATCAATATTACCAGAAGAGAAAAGGGTTAGCAAGTATTTGGATGTACGGTGTTTACGTAGCGACCTCCTTAAGGATTTCAACCATCATCTTCATTCCAAATCTCAAATTTTCTATGGCGATCCTTTCATTATTTCCATGAACCCTCATCAATTCTTTCTCCGTTAACCGGAAGGGGTTGAAGTCGTAAGTGGTAATTCCTTTTTCTCTCAAGAACCGGCTGTCAGTGGCTCCAGCGAGAAGGACGGGCACCACCGGGCAGCCTGGATCGTTCTCGGCGGCATATTTTTGGATCGCCCGAAAAAGATCGGTATTCAAGGGTGAAGGGGGAAGGGACTGGCTCTCCGAAATGACCTTCACCTCGATCTCGCTCCCCAATCTTCTTCTAATCTCTTCTAAAAAATCCTCTTTGGAAGAACCTGGGATGAGACGACAGTCAAGGGTTGCAGCTGATTCCGAAGGAATGACATTGGACTTGCTCCCGCCCTGAAGGATGGTCAGGGAGATCGTATCCCTTACCATGGCATTATAGATGGGGTTGGATGTCAACCAGCTTGAGAAGGAAAGGTCGCTGAGACCTTTTTCTATATCCTCAAAAAATTTCCTCTCATCGGGTGGCTGTTTTGGAGCCAACTTCAAAAAAAATTCTTTAACTGTGGGAAGGATGTTATAAGGGGTTTGCCAATTTATAAGTGCATCCAAGGCTTTGACCAGTTTCACATTGGGATTGTCGGGCAGCGGCCTGGAGGCATGCCCTGACGTACCTTTCGCCTTCAGTTTAAGTTGGAAGATGACCTTCTGGCCATTGGAGATTCCGTATCGATCCGGCGCCCCCGACTTGTCGAGGACGATATCCCCACCTTCATTCAGGGCATATTCAGATACTTTCAGAGGAGGGACATTCTCCATGGCCCATTGGACTCCCCATTTTCCTCCGGTCTCCTCATCAGCGGTTGCGAAAAAGAGAATATCCCTTTTTAAAGGAACCCGTTCTCTCTTCAAGATGAGAAGGGCCATCATTTCTACAATACCCATTGATTTGTCATCGAGAGTTCCACGGCCGTAAATCATCCCATCCTTGATGATCCCAGCAAAAGGATCGACCTCCCAACTCTCCTTTTCAACAGGGACGACATCCATATGATTGAGAAGGAGGATGGGATGCTTTTCTCCGTTTCCTTTCAGAGTTGCGAGGAGGTTACCTCGGCCTGGAGAGGGTTCGAAGAGCTCACAGGGAATGGACTCTGCATCGAAAATTTTTTTAAAAAATCTGGCTCCTTCTACTTCATTACCAGGTGGGTTGACCGTATCGATCCGAAGGTACTCCTGAAGGTATTGAGTCGCTTCTCCTAAAAGTTGATTCCAATCCATGTTAACCTCCTATTCAGAAGGCAGTAGGCAGAAGGCAGTACGCAGGGATAAAAAGAATAAAAACGCTTTACTCTTTCTGCATTCTGCTTTCTGCTTTCCGCCTTCTTGTTCATCCTATTCTTCCCCGAACAGTGGGACAATTTTAAATTGATTCACATCGACTAAACCTTTATCCGTGATCTTTAATTCTGGGATGACTGGCAGTGATAAGAAGGAAAGTGTCATAAAGGGATTTTGAATTTTGCATCCAAGGTTTTTTGTCGCACGATGGATGGCTTCTAACTGAAGGTTGACTTGAGCAACCGATGCTTCCGACATCAGACCAGCGATGGGCAAGGGAAGAGAAGCTAACACCTTTTGGTCTGAAACAGCGGCCAATCCCCCTCTCATCGCTTGAATGACTTCTACGGCTTTCAAAATATCCAGATCATTGGTTCCCACAATGACGAGGTTATGTGAATCATGAGCCACGGACGAACCGATTGCTCCCTTCTTTAAGCCAAACCCCTGAACAAAACCAATCCCAATATTCCCTGTGGCTTTATGCCGTTCAACCACTACAATCTTAAGAATATCCTCTTTAGGATTGGGCTGGGCTACTCCATCTTTCAAGAGGATTTTCTTCATTACTTTTTTTGTGACAATTTGATCTGGTATCAGTTGGATGACTTTGGCAAGGGGCTGGTCGCTTCGAAGTAAGAAGGCATCCTTATGAAGAGGCTTGATTCGAACAGATCCCTTCACCTTGGGACCCTGCCCTTTTCGGAGGGGAGGGGAGACCATTTTACCATCATCAGCAACCAATATCCCATCTTTAAAGACCTTCTTAATTTGAAATCGTCCCAGATGATCGAAACTGACGATGTCAGCCCGATAACCGGGGGCAATGGCTCCGAGGTCATCAAGCCTGAAATATTCCGCAGTATTGAGTGTTGCCATTTGAATAGCTAAGATAGGGTCTATCCCCCATCGGATCGCCTGCCTGACCATGGAATTGATATGGCCCTCTTCAAGAAGTTCTTTTGGATGGCGGTCATCGGTGACAAAGAAAAAGCGTCTCGAATTCCTGGGGTGGACAAGGGGGATGAGGCTTCTGAGATTTCTCGCTGTCGTTCCTTCTCTGATCATTATCCACATACCATTTTTCATTTTTTCTTTCGCCTCTTTGAGAGTGGTACATTCATGGTCAGAACGAATTCCTGCGGTGAGATAAGCATAAAGCCGTTTTCCCGAAAGCATGGGGGCATGGCCATCCATTCGCTTGCCCTTTGCCATCTCAATTTTTTTGAGAACTTCTGGATCCCTGAAAATGACACCTGGGAAGTTCATCATCTCTGCCAATCCAATCGCCCAAGGCTCTTTAAACAGTGGCCTTAAATTACTTGATCTTAGGATAGCTCCAGATGTTTCCATATGGGTAGCTGGGACACAGGAAGGAATCATCACAAAAACATTAAGCGGGATTCCCCTCGCTGATTCGGCCATGAAACGGATGCCTTCCTGGCCGAGGACATTGGCAATCTCATGAGGATCGATGACAACAGAGGTAGTTCCGTTAGGAAGGACAGCTTGAGCGAATTCAGGTATGGTTACCATGCTTGATTCGATGTGGACATGACCATCGATCAATCCCGGACAGAGAAAATCACCCTTCACATCGATGATCTCCTTTGTTTGATAATCCCCGAACCCGATGATCATTCCTCCGAAGATCGCCACATCCTTCTTTTCAATCTCACCTGAGAAGACATTTACGACCCTTCCATTCTTGATGAGAAGATCGGCCTCCCCTTCGCCCGATGCAATCCGGATTCTTTCTTCAAGTGATGCCATTCTCAGCCCTCCTAAGAAATTTCATAGCAAATCTCTTGCCTTTGATCAAGGAATTTATCATGAATTTATATTGATGAAGCTATTCTTCATTAAAGGGAGAAGAAGTTTGGGATAATAAAGAGGATAAAGGATATGATATTTGATGTCCTTAAAACTTTGAGCCTTTCACCTACCAAGTCTTCACTTCAACATAGGGGGATGTGGTTGAAGATTACTAATTGAAAGAATGTATAACGAGCCGCCCGCCCAAACTGCGGGCGCACATAGTGGTCTCTCCCTTTATCCTCTTCCCGTCACAGTTTTATAAGTTAACTCTCTGATCAATTTTCAGATGATCCATAGACAATCATCTGCTGGCCATAGAGGTGCTTCCTGTTAAGGTTCTTAATTGCCGCTCGGGCCTCAGCCTGGTCAGGCATTTCCACAAAAGCAAATCTTCGTGACTGGCTACTATATCTGTCCTTAAGGATTGTTGATGAGATTATTGCAAAGCTTACCTGACCAAAAGCTTCAAAGGTCTGGCGAAAATTATCCTCTGATACATTAGGGGATAGGTTCCAAATATAAATAAGCATGATTTTCTCCTTATTTTAGATTCTTTATGGTGACCAATGAACCTGCCTTCCTTCCTTCCCGCGCATAAGGCTCAAAGGTGCTACTCGGGAAGCCCTCCTTGGGGTGAAGCATGCTGTGCTAGTGCATCCCGAAGACTTCTGGAATGACCAACACGCAGACATTCAAATCTCCTGCTAAGGATACCGTTTCAGTTCCTGGGGCATACAAATTGAATCGAACCTTTTTAGTCTTAGGTTTGGCTTTCTCAGATGATTTCTTCATTTTTCTTCTCCTTATCCCTGTATTAGTTATCTGCTTTAAGATCTTATTCAATCGTCTCTCGACTTCTTTTATTGGCCCAGCGTATGTCCTTTTCCTAAAATATGCCCTGAACGATATTAAGTCTGACAGACGCTGTCAAATTACCTCTTGGCTAACGAGCATTTGATTCTGAAATTAATTTGATTCGTGTAACCCACCTGAACCACTGCCGGAGAACCAGATTCCAATCTTTCATAACCCATATTGTGGAAACGATTCCCAACGATACAAGCAGTAACCCGATGAAAATGATGATGGAACCATCAACCCAGTTTGTAGGTTTCTTTCGATTCATGGCTGTTTCTCGACAATCAGCCCAAACCGCTGACGAAATCATCTTTTTGAATGCCAATGCAACACCCAGTGGGACCAAGATAAGGTGATCCAGATACCCTATAATAGGAATGGAATTCAGGAACTTGTCTATGGGACTGAAGCCATATCCAATGGCACAAAAAATAAGAATCTTGGCATACCAAGGAACTCGGGGATCCTTGTAAGCCAGGTAAATGGCGTAGATCTCCATTTTGAGTTGGTTTGCTTGTCGTTTCCAGGTATTAAGAAGTTTCGTTGTCATTAATAGCCTCCTATATAAAAATCAAGACTGGCATTGCACATAACCCCAGAGATTCTATAGAGTGAAGTATCGAAGATAAAGGTTGACGAAGAAATGAGGCAATGGTGCTTTCTCAACAACGAAGAACGAAGGTTTTTTGATGGAGAGAAAATGTTTGGGAAAACAAATGAGAAGACTTCTCGGAGAGATTGGTGCCGAGAAGGAATATAGTGAAAAAGCAGCTTGCCCGAATACCTTTAATTCGTTCTCATTATCAGGCAGCCCGTTTTCTTGGCCAGGATTCTCAAAACCAAGGTCGGAAGAAGCAAATTTAGTTTCTGGAAAATGGGTGGAACGGAGATATCCCGGAAGTGACAGAACAAAGAGACAAATTACTATAACCAGAAAAATTTGCATACTTTTGAATCGTTTTTTCATGTTTGAAACCCATGCTTGTTATACTTCATTAATCAGGTTGATTAACCTAGGTTTTTATTGATACGTTGGAAGTGCCGATCATTTCCGGGTTAAGTTTTTATACTGAGATAATGTCCTTCTAATGTTTTAACACTGGCTTACTGACTTTATCATCGGATCGGCCCCTTTGCCTTAAAATCGTTTTAATACCAAAAAGAATCAAAGAAGTCCCAATGGCTAATAGAATAGGTGCTGTTGCCTCAACGAATAACATTGCCAAATCAATTTCAGGCACCTCGTGGGGGGGTTGGAAGAGTAAGAATCCAATCCCACTTTCGTCCCACAGTAATTCCGCCTTCTGTTATCACAAGAAAAGGAGGATAAACACAAGCAGCAAAAAAAAGGATGACAAGAATAAACCAGAATGCTTTTCTTTGGAAAAGGTCTTTCACGGTTTAATCCTTTCCCCTTCCGGTCTATCACAGCCTCTTTTTATTCGCTATAATCTGAAACCCTTTATCAATAAGTGCTTCTGTCTCTTTCCAAAGATAGCCCCGGCTTGGACTCCCAAGAAGGGCAACAACAATTGTTTCTTTCTCACGTTCAGCAGCACATACGAAACAATGTCCAGCCCTAAAAGTGTATCCTGTCTTTCCTCCTATAAGATCTTCATCCGACCATAAAAGCTTGTCCGTATTTTTTAGAAAAAAGATTTCCCCTTTTTCTGTCAGGAGTTCTACCGTAGGAGTTCCAATTATCTCTTTTAATTTGGGGTAACCCAATGCACACTTCATTATTTTGGATAAATCTAAGGCGGTGATATATTGGCGAGCATCGGGGAGGCCAGTCGAGTTTGTGAATTTAGTATTCTTTGCACCAATAGAAACCGCCTTTTGGTTCATAAGACGGACAAAGTGCTTTTCAGAACCGGCTACAGCTTCTGCGAGAGCAACGGCAGCATCGTTTGCAGATTTTATGAGCGCCGCATAAAGAAGTTTTTCCACCGTTACCTTATCCCCTTTTTTGAAGCCCGTTTTCGAAGGACGAACCCGAGAGGCATTTTTGCTAATTGTTACGATATCGTTAAGGTCTGCTTTCTCTATAGCTACTATCGCTGTCATCAGTTTTGCGGTACTTGCTGGAGGAAGCCGACGCTCAGGATCTTTTGCATATAGGATTCTTCCTGTTGATACATCCATAACAACCGCTGCCCGAGAATTAATCGTTGCGGCAAAAGCAGTTGAAAGAAAAGGCAGTAAAATGGACGCGAAGAAGGCCAAACCATACAAGAAAACCTTTGAGTGTCCTTTTTTTGAAAGACCAGCCATAGAATAGTCTAAGTTCCAAGCACGCTACTTTAGTACGGCACCCTCTCTTTGATAGTCTTCATTTGCCATCCATTTTCAACTACCTTCATTAATACCTGTTCCTGCTTCTGACTTTTCTTTAAAAAGGCATCGGATTTGTACCCCATGCATTAGACTCCCTCCTCTTGGATTCTAACTCCTATCATGGGTTCTTAGTGCCCATAATCTCTTGGGCTACTTCATCTGGGCATCATAAGCTTTAATCACCCGATCTGTAAGGTCAATGGACTTGGAAGTGAAGAGGACGATGTTTTCGTTCTTCTCCAAGATGAGGGTGTAGCCCTCATCTGCCCCGACCTTTTGAACCACCTTCACAAGGCCGATGGAGATGTTCCTCTCCATCTCCATCCGCTTCTGATTGACCTCGTTCTGGGTGTCTTCTCCCCACCTCTGGAAATCCCGAACTTTACTCTCAAATTCCTTCTCTTTAGCCGCCTTGGTCTCCGGGGTCAACATCAGACCCTGCCTCTCCAGTGATTCCTTCATCTCTTGGACTTCTTTCTGCTTCTCACCGATGAGGCGCTGAAATTTTTCTACCTCCTTGCCGAGCGCCTTTCTGGCCTCGTTCCCTGCATTACATTCATTGACCACCCTCCGCATATCGACAGACCCAATCTTTATATTTTCAGAGTAAACCGATCCAGCGAATAATCCTCCTATAACTATGAGGAGAAAAATCCCGATGCCCTCCCCAAGTCTTTTTCCATACATCGCCATTTCTTCCCCTGCCTTGATCCTTTAATCCCGAATCTTCTTACCCAATTGGTTAGAAAGTCGAGATTAGGAGCATATTCCTTCCTCATTACCCCTTATCTTTACCGGTATCCTCCGCCACCACCTCCGGTGGAGCTCCCTCCAAAACCGCCCCCATGAAATCCCCTGGAAGACATTCCGGGGTGCCCCCAATAACGATGATAAGGGTAGTAGCGATAAGGATAATAACCACCGTAGTAGTATAGATATGGGTAGGAATATAGTCCATATCCGTAGTATGGATATGGATAGTAATATGGTTCATATCCCTCATAGACAGGTGGGGACTCACCATAATTTCTCGATAGTTCTTTACCAGGTGCAACCGGCAGCCTCCACTGGTTATCAATAAGAACCTGAAACGCCTTCAACGCCTCATCTTTGTTCATCGCTAATTTGCCGGAATCCACTGCCACACCAATAGCATTTCGCACCTCTCCGATAATATCGGGCGTCAGGGAATAATCAGCAATCCATCCGTTACGGGGTGCGATACCGACCGAAGCCAACATACTCTCCGCTTCTGCCTCGCTTTTAACCTCTCCTATCTTCAGTGCCTCAGCCAGCTTCATTGCAAAAGAACCTTCACGGATCAGAGTCTGTGCAATTGGAGGAGCTTGTACCCTCCTTTCATATTTTGTCCCTTCGCAGACTTCCCTGATTTGATCTTTTACCAATCGTCCGTCTTCCCATACTCGTTCGTGAATTTTACTGCAGCTGGTTTGTTCGTTGTAACCCATGGGTTCAGCCCGATAAATACCTCTGCCGCCTTCTGTTCGATATTCAACAGGCCGATTATAAACAACAGCTTCCCTTGCTGCCATTGCCGATATTTCAGTAAGAGTTGCCCCAGCCACTGCTCCAAGGGCACCACCTATGACTGCACCACGCCAAGGATTTCTATCAAGAAGAGCACCGGCAATACCACCTAAGACTCCTCCGACTCCAGCACCTTGGTAACTCTGAGGGGTTGCACAACCCATTAGAATTAAAATTAGCAACAGACTCATTAAAAAACTCATTATTCTCCTCATCTTTTCACCCTCCTATTTAAAATTATATGACAGAATACAAAGAGAGGCCAATATTATTTTTACAGGGTGTTCTTTAAATACCTTTTTTATCAACAAATTATATCCCCGTTCTTAGAATGAGGCGAAATCCATCGAACTTTCTCTATGTCATAGAAATTATTCAGTCTATGACCGATGGTCAATCTCTATTTGTAATCTTAACACTTATGCCAAACACTATCCATGTGGGAAAAGCTTTGGAAATTAAAGGACTAGCTAAAGAGGAGAAAATAAAAATGTCGTCTTTTTACACAGAAGACGACAGAAAATTGGTCGGAGAACCCGTTAATAAGTCGATGGCAAAAAAAATCTTGCAACCTTTGAGTCTTCCACCTACGAGTCTTCACGTTTGATGAAGTCTTTGAAGAAATGATTACGGGTAGAAATGTTCAATAGAGAAAAAAAGGCAGGGCCATTTTTGACCCCGCCTTTTTCATATAATCCGAAGCTTGCCTCACCATCATTTTTTACTTGATGGCTTTTTATAAAAATACTTGTTGAATACCGCCCAGCTCTGCTGGGCGGATGAAAACAGGTTCGCCGAAGGCGAAATGTTTTAGAGTTTTAAATTGATAATTCCATGTAGCTTGCTATAGGTTTACCTCATCTGTCATTCCTGCGAAAGTGGGCCGCCGGCCCATAGGGCCCCTGGCCCGGAGGGAATCCAGACTTGTCCCTGTGAAAACAGGGAACTACAGGAAGTAACTGGATTCCCGCCTTCGCGGGAAACCCTGGATTCCTGCTTTCGCAGGAATGACAACATGGAAATAGGTTTTGAATTTTAATGCCCCGCAGCTCTGCTGCGGGGCAGTT
>Ga0315282_10014130_pt1 | contig 11923 bp, 8 predicted proteins | sample YL17G07_20_MG_FD_203693 | JGI IMG/M metagenome (GOLD analysis project Ga0315282, IMG submission 203693) | Sediment microbial communities from Yellowstone Lake, YNP, Wyoming, USA - YL17G07_20 | ecosystem: Environmental > Aquatic > Freshwater > Lake > Sediment | place: USA: Wyoming | collected... | reverse complement strand
CCCTGGTTAGCGGCGCGTTGGTAGTATTTCTCGAAATCTTTGCGGGGCGTCCGCATGTCCATATAAAAGATCGCCATATCCAGTTGCGGGCCGATATGTTCCCGGGCGATAAGGGCCTGCTTGAGGGAGGTCATGCAGCAGACCGACGAGCAGTAGGCCTGCGAGCCTTCGCGGTCGCTGCGCGACCCCACGCACAAAATCCAGGCGATCTTTTGGGGCTCCCGACCGTCCGACCGCCGCTGGACATGACCCTGGAACGGCCCGCCGGGGCTCAGGAAGCGTTCAAATTCCAGGGTAGTTACTACATTGGGGTGGGTGCCGTAAAGATAGTTGAGGCCCCGGGGATCGAAGGGCTGAAAACCGGTGGCCAGGATGACCGAGCCGACCTCCACCAGGTCAACGGTTTGAAAGGGCTGCTGGTGTTGCACCGCGCCGGGGAGACAGACCCTCACGCATTCCATGCATTCAGAGCAGACGCCGCAATTGATGCAACGCTCGGCTTCGGCCTGGGCCGCCTCGGGCGTCAGCCCCAGGCAGATTTCCTGGAAGCCCTGCACCCACTCCTCCAGGGGCAGGGTCGGCATGGGAGAACGCCGCTGTTTGGGATTGTTCTTGGGGATCGGCTGCCATTTCCCTTTGGCCAGCGGCCTCAACGGGAACTGGCGGCCTTCCTTCAGGTCCAGGCCGCGCAGGTAGCGGTCGATGGAGATCGCCGCCTCCCGGCCGTCCGCAATCGCGGCAATGGCCATGTACGGGCCGGTGACCACGTCACCGCCGGCGAACACCCCCTTGCGGGTGGTGGCCAGGGTGTCGGGGTTTGCCTTGATCAGGCCCCGGGGGGTCAGCTCAATGCCGTCGGCCACGGTCAGGAAACGGAGATTGGAGGACCGCTGGCCGATGGACATGATGACGATATCGGCGTCCAGGGTGTCGAGCTGGTCCTCAAAATATTTGGGGGCGAAGTGTCCTTGCTCGTCAAAGATCTGAGCTACTTTCTTCAACCAAACGCCCTTCACCTTGCCGCCATTGGGGAGAATCTGCTTCACCCCCCAGCGGTGCATGATTTCGATGCCTTCCTTTTCAGTCTCTTCCACTTCCCAGGGCGAGGCCGGCATCTCGTCGGGTCCTTCCAGGCAGACAATGGTCACCCGGGAGGCGCCTTTTCTGAGGGCGATACGGGCTGCGTCAATGCCCACGTTGCCGCCGCCGAGCACCACCACCTTTTTGCCGGCGGTGGGGGCGATACCGGTGGTGGCCACTTCTTTCAGGTAATCCGCCGCCCAGACGACGCCCTCGGTCTCGATGCCGGGCACCCGGATGTGGACGGACTCCTGGCAACCGACGCTGATAAAGACGGCGGGATAACCGTCCCGGACGATGAGATCGCTGACGGTGCGCTCCGGGGTGATGGGCGAGTTGCAGCGGATATCCACCCCCAGCCGCTGAATATAGTCGATCTCCCGCTGCAAAACCTTCCGGGGCAGCCGGTATTCCGGCACGCCATAGCGCAGCCAGCCGCCGGGCTCCGCCGCGGCCTCAAAGATTATCGGCCGGTAGCCCATCAGCGCCAGATGGTAGGCGCAGCTCAGCCCGCCCGGGCCGGAACCGATGATGGCCACCTCTTCATCGCGCTTGTCGATCTCCGGGACCGGCAGGGTGTCCCAATCCGCCTGGTCGGCCACGAACCGCTTCAAGGCGCAAATGGACACCGGTTCATCAAGGTCCTGCCGCCGGCAATTGCTCTCGCAGGGATGCGGGCAGATGCGGCCCAGGGTGCCGGGCAGGGGCAGCTTTTCCATGATGACGTTGAGAGCTTCCGCATATTTTCCGGCCTTGATCAACTGGATATAGCCTTGCGCATTGACGTTGGCCGGACAGGTGCGCACGCACGGCGCCCGGTCGAATTTCTTGATGGCAAAGGTGGCGGGAATGGCCTGCGGATAGGCGCGATAAATGGCCTGGCAATCATTCAACCCCATATTGAACTCGTCCGGCGTGTTGACCGGACAGGCCCGGGCGCAGTCGCCGCAGCCGGTGCACCTGGAGGGGTCGACGTAGCGGGGTTGCTTTTTCAACATAACCGTGAGGTTGCCTTCCTCGCCGGTTATCTCCTGCACTTCGGTGAGGGTGTGCAGCTCAATGTTGGTGTGCCGGCCGACCTCGACCAGCTTGGGCGAGATAATTCACATGGCGCAGTCGTTGGTGGGAAAGGTCTTGTCGATCTGCGCCATGGTGCCGCCGATGCTGGGCCCCTTCTCCACCAGGTGGACATAAAACCCTGAATTGGCGGCATCCAGCGCGGCTTGCATGCCGGCGATGCCCCCGCCGACTACCATGACCGCGCCGCACTTTGCCTCCGGGGAATGGGTCGCCTCCATAGGATCCTCCTGCGCCTTGCCGATTGTTCTTGAGATGTCCTGATAGCCCGAGCCAGCCGTATTTTTGAGCAGCATTTGGCCGGATGGAGTGGCTCGGGATACGGCGGCAATTGCTGCCGCCGCCCCCGGCCTGCGGCCATATTCCCCAGATCTTTACATTTCAGGCTGCTCCTATCCTTTGTTTAAACTCTGCTGCCGGAAGCAGGCAGGAAAGGACAAACATGAGCTGTTTCTGGGTCAGCTCCCCGATGTGCTCATTGAGCCATTTCAAATCACCGGTCAGGATGGCGGTCTTGGCCTCGGAGGACAGGTTATAGGCCTCCAGGGCCTCGGTCTGCAGGTCCATCAAGGCCCGTCGAAAGTCCCGGTCTTCGGAGGTGCGGCTCAGCACTCGAAAGACTTCCCGCTTTTGCATCTCCAGCGCTTCCTGGTCCCCCGCCTCCGCCCGGAGTTCGGCTCCGGATTTTCTCTTCCAGTTCTTGGTCAGGATCGGCAAGAGAAACTCCTGGACCAGAGGGCGCCAACCCAACTCCGGATAATGGCCGTAGACATCATCGACGACGGCGCCGCCATCCGGCAGGGTGACGCCCACGGCGGATTCCATGAGGTTCAACAAGCGGTGGGCCTCATGATCGATCCAGGCGGTGTTCATCTCTCCGGAGAGCAAGTTGTTCAGATTGCGCTGGAGGTTGTTGGGCTTGACCAAAAATAGCCAGCCTTCCCCATAGGGGTCGTCGTGGATCAGGCGGGGCTGCTGGCGCAACCTGGGGTTGACTGCCTCGATCGCGCCATCCACCGGCGCCAGGAAGGGAGCCTTGTGTCCCTGCCTGACCAGGGCCGTACAGATGTGATCCTGATAATAGACCTTGCCGACCTCGGGTAGCTTGAGCCCGTCAGCCGGACCCAGGATTTTCTGGGAAAAGTCATCCAAGCCTACCCGCACCTGGCTGTCGCTTTCGAGCACGGCCCAGGCGTGGCCGCGGTGCAGATAATAGGCGCTGGTGGGCACCTGGAAGCCAAAGACTTCTGCCATCTGGGGTCGTGACGGCGGTGTAAAAACCTCCCGCTGACCTTTTTCTTCGCTATTTTTTTTGGCCATTACCGTCTCTCCTTTACGAGTTACAGCCGTGGATTATTGCCCTTCAGTATGCTGTCTTAATGCAAAGCAAAGTATGTGCCAGTTCCCGAAGAATGGCCTATCTATAGGAAATAGCTATAAAAAATGTGGCTCTCGCACCTCCCCGGCAGAGCCAACCTTATGTCTAATAATGCAACAGACAAAAATTCGAAATTAAATAACATATTAATATTTATGATGAAAATACTGTTGGATATTTCAACAATGGCCTTTTTTCTGTGGAAGAAGTCGACAAAGGCACCGGACGGCTGAGTGGTGAAGGAAATCCGGGGCGCGGCTGGCTGGAGGGCGGCGGCCAGAGGAGGCGGGCGTTGCCGGGGAGCGGGGCTAGAACTTGCGAATCGGCAGCCGCAGGCTTTAGCCTCGGCTTATCTTCCGGAATCGGTAGCGGGCCCGGAGGCCCGCCCTACCGGAGCTGATACCCGTTTGCGACAAATGACAATTTTTTGGGTGGCACAGGCGTCTCGCCTGGGCCTCGCAGGTTTTTTTTCAGGGCCTGCGGCTACCAAAACAGCCATTTGCAGAAGAATTGGGATGAGATCATTGTAATAAGGATTGAAGACAAGGCCCCTGAAGCAGAGGCCCCCTGGGTTGGCTTTGTCGACTTCCCCCGCAGCGGAAAAGCCATTGTTGAAATATCCAACAACTAATTCACCAGAAATATTAATGGGTTAATCTAATATCAAATATTGCCTGTCGTATTATTAGACACCGGGACAGTTCCGGCTGAGTAAGGGGGGGGAGGAGTGGTACGCTATTTTAATAGTAAGATCAATAAGATATAGCAATATTCCGGAACTGGCACGTAGTTTGCGTTGTCATGGGCATAGAGCAAGTTTCCCAGAGCTGCCAAAGGAGGAACAGGTCATGTCTAATCATAATAATGCGGCTAAAGTTCAGCGGCAAGCACCTCCGTTACGGGCTCAGATGACGGAAGTCTTTGGCTTCCAGGTGCCCACCAGCACCTATTATCTGCACCGCGGCCACGCCTGGGCTGTGGTCGAAAGCGACAACCAGGTGCGGGTAGGCTTGGATGACTTTTCTCAGAAGATCCTGGGTCCGGCCGAGGAGCTCAGGCTGCCCGAGGTCGGCAAGGTTTACTACCAGGATCACCTCTGCCTGGCGGTGTTCAGACAAGGACGCAAGGCTTCCTTTGAGGCGCCGGTGGATGGCGTGATCGAGGCCATCAACCCCAAGGTGCGGCAGCAGCCCCGCCTGATCCACGACGATCCTTATGGGGAAGGCTGGCTGTTTTTGGTCAAGCCCAACAACCTGCGGCGCAATCTGGACAACCTGTTCTCCGGCGAGGCCAATGCCACCTGGATCAATGAAGAGTCCCACCGCTTACTGAACCTGATGGACACCACGGCCGGCGTCACCCTGCCGGACGGCGGCGCCGTCGTCGATGATGTCTTCGGCCACTATCCGGAGCTGGGCTGGAAGCCTCTGGTCCAGGAGTTTTTCTTACAAAACCTGACCAAAAGGGGTTTCTTGCCCGTTGCGAAACGGCAGAAATGAACCTGAGAGCCATGGGATAGGGGGACGGGGCCGGCTTTCAAAGGCTCCGTCCTGCCGGTGCAGATGGTTTAGATAGGAAGGTAAGACCATGGTAAACCAAGTCAACGAGGGCAAAAAGCCCTGCATCTGGATGGAAGCCGGCGTGATCGATTTCAAGATCTGCGATCATGATTTCGATTGCTCCACCTGTGAATTCGACCGGGCCATGACCGAAACCGCCGCCCACCACCTGGCCTTGCGGAAGGCCGCTGAACCGGCGATGGACCAGAAGGCCGGGATCCTTCTCCGGCCGAAAAAAGGGCGGCCGCGCCCCAGGTTGAAGAAATGCCGCCACATGGCCAGCGGCATGGTCCCGGCCTATCTCTGCCGGGAGTGTTCCTTCGAGCAACTCCTGGAAGATCAAGCGGAGCTCCTGGCCGCACCGGACCGACCCAAGGTGCAGCAAGTCTTCGGCTTTGCCGTGCCGACCTCCAGTTACCTGCATCGGGGTCATACCTGGGCGGCCCTGGAGAACACCGGCCGGGTGCGCATTGGCCTGGATGACTTTTCCCAAAAGGTCCTGGGCCCGGCCGACAAAATGAAACTACCCAGCCCCGGGCAGGAATTTCATCACGACACCGTGGGGCTGACCCTGGTCCGCCAAGGGAAAAAGGCCGCGGTCCTGGCGCCTTTGGATGGCATCATCGAGGCGGTCAATCCCAAGGTCCGGAAAAGCCCCGGTTTGGCCCATGACGATCCGTACGGCGAGGGCTGGCTGTTTGTGGTCACCCCCACCAATTTGAAGCCGGACCTGGAGAACATGCTCTTTGGCCAGCGCAATGTCTCGTGGATCGAAAATGAGTCCCACCGGCTGCTAGGGCTGCTGGAAGCCTCGACGGGGGTAACTCTCCCCTCCGGGGGAACGATCATCGACGACGTCTACGGCCACTATCCGCAATTGGGCTGGGAGCGTCTGGTGCAGGAGTTTCTCCATACCGCCTAAAGTCAATGAATCAGCCCCTGGTCCCGGAGGTAATCGGCCAGAAGGACCTGGCAATATTCACAGAAGGCCAGCTTCTTCCCGTCCAATTTTTCCAGGTTGGCGGAAAAACCCATGAGACAGGCGTCCTGCCGGCAGTGCCCCAGGCCGAAGGTGTGCCCTAATTCATGCAGGCTCAGCTTGATGATGCGTCTCAAGTAGACCTGCCGCGGCGGCATGACGCCGTCAATGTCCCCCCGGGGCCGCGCCAATGAGATGATCGCGGCCTTCCCATCCAGTTGGGCTTCTCCAAAAACAAAAGTGAATATCGGGATGTAGAGGTCCGCCGCGGTAACCCCTAAGATCCGGAAAGCCTCCGAATTATCTTCGGCCAATAAGTATTCCAACAGCTGGGTGGAATGGTACTGGTGACGCACCACGTGGTAGGTATGCATTGGCAAAGGGTTGCGGGGGCGCAGCACCCGCACCGGCAGGTGTAGAATCTTGGCGATGGCGGTGCGCAACCGCCGCAGGATCTCCGGATCAATCGGGCCCAAGGCCATCAAGCCCAAAAATGGACGGGGTGCCATGTGCCAACTAGGCGATGAGGCCGGGAAGCCGCGGTGTTATGCGTTTTCAAGGCGCCAGGCCGTATTTCTTGATTTTGTGGTAGAGCGTGGTGCGGTTGATGCCGAGAACCTTGGCGACGTTGGAGATGTTGCCGCCTTCTGCGCCCAGTACCCGGGCGATGTGTTGGCGCTCCATCTCCTCCAGGGATAATTTCCCCAATTCTGCCGCCCCGCCGGCAGGAATGACAAAGGGCAGGTCGCCAAGTTTGATCCGCCGGCCTTTGCCCACCACCACCGCCCGTTCTATGGCATTTTCCAGCTCCCGGATGTTCCCCGGCCAGGGATACCGCCGCATCGCTTCCAGGGCCTCCGGGTGGATGGAGTCGATCTTTTTGTTGGTCTCCGTGGCGTAGCGTCTCAGGAAATGCTGGGCCAGCAGCGGGATATCTTCCAGCCGCTCCCGCAGGGGCGGCACCTGGATGTGGACCACGTTCAGGCGGTAGAACAGATCCTGCCGGAAGGTTTTGAGCCGGATGCCTTCCTGGAGGTCCTGGTTGGTGGCGGCGATGACCCGAAAGTCGCTGTGCAACGAGACGGTGCCGCCCACCCGGGTGAATTCCCGGGTCTCCAGGACCCGGAGCAGATCGATCTGCATCTTCATGGAGATGTCGCCCACTTCATCGAGGAAGAGCGTCCCGGCATGCGCCATCTCCAGCCGGCCTTTCTTGGTATATTTGGCGTCGGTGAAGGCGCCTTTTTCATGACCGAAAAGTTCGCTTTCCAGGAGATGTTCCGTGAAAGCCCCGCAGTTGATGGCAATAAAAGGGGCATAGCACCGCGGACTCTGGGCATGGATGGCCCGGGCCACCAGTTCTTTGCCCGTGCCGGTTTCCCCGGTGATCAAGACGGTGGCGTCGGATTGCGCCACATCGACAATGGTCTCGAACAGCTTGAGCATGGCCGGAGACTGACCCACCAGGTTTTCAAAACGCGTAATGGTTGCCACCCGGTCTTTTAATATCAGGTTCTCCATCGCCAGGGTCTGCATCTGCACCAGTTTCTCGACGGTGAAGCTAAGTTCCTCCAGTTCGAAGGGCTTGAGCAGATAATCATAAGCGCCCAGCTTCATCGCCGCCACGGCGTCCTGGATATCGCCGTGCGCCGTCATCATGACTATGGTCGTATCGGGATCACTTTCCTTGATTTTCTTGAGCAGCGTAAGGCCGTCCATCTCGGGCATTTTGACGTCGATGAGCATGATGTCAAAATGATTTTCCTGAGTCCTGGCCAAAGCCGTCGGCCCGCCGGCCGCGGTTTCCACCTGATAGCCGTCCTGTTGCAGCCAGCCCCGTAAAGACTCGCGGATACTCAGTTCGTCATCCACCACCAGGATCTTAATCTTTTTATGCGGCAGCACTCTCTTCTCCCGGTTTAAAGGCAGGCAGACGGATAGTAAACGTGGTCCCTTGCCCCACGACGCTGTCCACTTTGATGACACCCTTGTGGTCCCGGACGATGCCGTACACCACGGAGAGCCCCAATCCCACCCCGGAGCCGGCCTTTTTGGTCGTATAGAATGGTTCAAAAATCTGGGAAAAAGATTCTTTGGGGATGCCCACCCCGGTGTCGGCCACCTGCACCACCACCTCCCGGCGCCGGGAATTTTTCGTCGTCAAAGTCAGGGTCCCGCCCTGGGGCATGGCGTCCAGGGCGTTCAACACGAGATTCAAAAAGGCCTGTTTCATCCAGCCCTGATCTGCCATGACCGGGGCCAGATCCGCAGCCAGTTGGCGTTCCACTTTGATTCCCTGCAGCCGCATCTGGTACTCGGTCAGCGAAAGAGTCTGCCCCAGCAGGGCGTTGAGATCCACCGGTTTGAATTCCGGCTTGGTCTTGCGGGAAAACGCCAGAAGGTTGGACACGGTTTTACTGACCCGGAAGGTTTCATTATAGATAATATCGAGATAACCGCGCATCTGGCCCAGTTCATCCTCGCCGGGGGCCCCCATCCCCAAGATGCGTTGCATCAATTTGGTGAAGTTGAGGATGCCGGTCAGCGGGTTGTTGATCTCGTGCACCACGCTGGCGGATAATTTCCCCAAGGAGGTCATTTTGTCATCATGGAGCATCCGGGTCCGGTCCGTGATTTCCTTGGTGATGTCCCGCGACAGGTCTATCACTCGGTGAACCCGTCCTTCCTCGTCGAATAGCGGGTGACAAACCACGTGAATGTAATGCTCCCGGCTGTCTTTGTCGAAGTGGACGTGGGTGGCCGAGGCTGCTTTGCCCGTGGCCACCGCGTCTTTCAAGGGACAGGGGTGATCGGGTCTGGTGCAGGGGCTCTCCAGGTGGTGCGAAACCTCGTAACAGTGTTTGCCCACCACGTCTTCCCGTTTCAAACCCACCATTTCCAGCAAAGCCCGGTTGACCTCGATGATGCGGTAATCCAGGTCGATCACCATCATGTGATCTTCGATGCCGTTGACGATGGTCTCCAGGAAAACCTTGCTCTTGGTCGCCTGTTTGAGCAGCAGGCGGGTTTTTTCTTCAGAGTCGTGCAGGGCTTCCGCCATTTGCTGGTGGGCGGTGACGTCTTTAATGACCTCGATCACCCTTTTCCGCTTGGCTTCCGGCGGGCACAGGGGCGACATGGTGATCTCGTCGTAACGCATCGTGCCGTCGGGGCCCGGATAGCACTGCAAAACCCGGCCGGTCACACACTCCTTGACGACTTGCGGCAAAGGACAGACCATGCCCCGCCGGTCGCAGGGCTCGTCCAACTGATGAAAGACCTCGTAACAGTGTTTGCCGATCAACTCCCCGGCTTTCTTTTGGAAGCGGTTGAGAAAGGTTTGGTTGACTTCCTCGATGATATAATCGGGGTTCAGCACCAGTACCGGATCGGGCAGGTAATCGAAGATTCTTTGAAAGTGGCTGCGTTGATCGGCTAATTTGATCTCGCTTTCCACCTTGATGCGCAACCGGTCTTCCTCTTTTTTAAACAATTCCCAAAACAGCCGGGATTGGATATGGTCGAGAATCAGGGTGTGGGCCGGTTTCCGTTGGATGATGCTTTCCCGCACCCGTGGGTCCCCGGTGAGTTCGAGGATCAGGTCGGGATTTTGCTCCAAGAGGGCGGCGGCTTCCCCAAACGTCGGAATACCCAATTTCTTCGCCAGCACCATCCCCGAGGCCTGGGGATCGGGATCGACCACCCCGATGATGTTAATCCTCTGCCGATGGCGCAGCCCTTTCGCCGTCTGCTGCAACACCTTTTGACAGCCTCTGCCGCCCCCCACGATGCCGATTTTTAAGGGGAAATATTCTTCGGTGAAGGATAAACCATTAGAGACAATGTCCCAAAAATCCTTCCCGGTATGGGGCCGATCGCAATTGAGGACCGACACCCCTTCCGGACAATGCGCCCGGAGCTCCTCGGTAACCTCCGGCCGGCCGGTGGCGTTGACGAGTATGTCCAGTTCCGGGAGTTGCAGTAAATCAACAACATTGATCGTAACAAAGAGATTATGCCGGTAGGCATACAAGATGCCGGGAGCTTCCGGGTTGAGATCGGCCACCCCCACCATCCGTAAGGGTTGATCATCCCGCCGGGCCGGCACCAGGGCCTCCAGGATGGCCAGGCCCTGCCGGCCGGCGCCCACCAGACCCAGACGATATATCTGCTTGCCGGGACTCATACTGAACTCCGATAAAGGAGTTGAACAGTTTGCACTCCTCTCCTCGTAACTAGCCTAAACTACTGAAAGGCTCCTGTCAATCCAAGTTATTGGACCCCATTTTTTTAACGTATGGTCAATATAAAAATTTTTGCGGCGAAATGAGAATCCCAGTCAACCAGGCTCAAAAAATGATCAGGGAAAGGCCGGCTACCGTAACCACCACCCAGGCAAGGTTTATTCTAAAAGCAATCAAGGCCACGGCCGCCCCGGCCATGATGGCCCAACTTGGCAGGTCAACCAGGGAGGCCCGGCCCAACTGGAGCGTCACCAGGACCAGCATGCCCACCAGGGCGGATAAGATGCCCTGGATAGCCAGGCGCATGCCGCGGCCCTCTTTGAGCCGCTGATATAATGGGGTCAGAAAGATGATCATCAGGATGGGAGGCAGGAAGATGGCGACCGTTCCCACCACCGCCCCCGCCAGCCCCTTGATCCAAAAGCCGATAAAGGTGGCCGTAATGATGATGGGACCGGGGGTGACAAAGCCGAGCAAGATGCCGTCGAGGAATTGCCGCAGGCTCAGCCAGCCCAGGTGATCCACCATTTCCCATTGAAGCAGGGGAATCATGGCATAGCCGCCCCCAAAAGCCAGGACGCCGACCTTGAGAAAGATCAGGGACATCAGCCCCAACCTCTGATCCAGGTGCCACAGGCCCCAGACCCCCAGAGCCAGCGCCAGAGCCGCAGCCAACGCCCGGGTGGCGCGGCGGCCGGGTTGGCTCAGGCGCTCCTGAACCTCAACCGCGCCCAAACCTTCGGCCTCGGGGCTCCACTTTAGGCCCAGGGCCCACCGCAGGAAACCCGCGGCCAGGAAAACCAGGAGATAGCTGGCCCCGCCCCAGAGCGCCCCCAAGGTCAGCAAAGCGATCGCCGGGTCCAGCCAATGCCGGCTGACAATTTCCCGGAAGCGCCACAAGGCCTGGAGCAACAGGGCGATGACCACCGCGTTAAATCCTCTGGATAGCGCTTTGACCCAGGTGATCTCGCCATACTCGAAGTAAAGGGCCGAAAGGCCCAGGATAAGCACAAAAGCGGGGAGGATAAAGGCGACGGCGGCGGCCAGGGCTCCCATCGTCCGGCGCAAACGGTAGCCCACATAAGTGGCCAGTTGCACTACGGTGGCTCCCGGCAACAACTGGCAGAGGGCCAGCCCATCCAGAAAGTCTTGCTGGCTCAGCCAGCCTCGCTCTTGCACCACCTTACGGCGGATCGGCTCCACCATGGCCAGGCCGCCATAGGCGGTGCTGCCCAGATGCAGGAAGGTCCTGGTCAGTTCCCAGAGGGATGGTGCTCCGATAATCCCATCTTTCTTCATATTGGCAACGTGCTCCCGGGTTGGCTGCCGGACTTCGGTCGCATAGGACCATGGTGGGATCATAGGCCCAAAGAGGCCCAATGGTAAACCTAAATCAGCTGCTGCCAATCCGGGCTGGTTCAATAAAAAGCGCCGGCAACCTCCCGGTTACCGGCGCCTATTCGCAACCAATCAGGCTTTTACGACCTGAAACCAGTTAAATTACTGGGGTGAGCGACGGGACTTGAACCCGCGACCGCCGAGGCCACAACCCGGAGCTCTGCCAACTGAGCTACGCCCACCATCCGCTTCTTATGTAACACAGGAA